>SDBV01009449.1_pt1 | contig 12966 bp, 3 predicted proteins | sample 2277081 | NCBI WGS metagenome assembly SDBV01 (sample SAMN10402039, study PRJNA504765) | marine sediment metagenome | isolation source: marine sediment core GS10_PC15, 223 cmbsf | place: Arctic Ocean: Southern Knipovich Ridge | collected 2010
GCGAAGAAATATTCGGTGTCCGGGTCAGGCATTGGCAACTCGATTGATTCGGGTTGTCCGGCCGCGGCGGGTTCGGCGATGGCTGGGTAAACGGCGGCTTCGTTCCAGTTTTCAAATGTTATGGCTTCTTGTGCGAATCGCAGTTCGTAGGCAAGGGCCCGGCCGGCGCTTCCGTCGTCCCCAGGCGCCGTCCACGCGAGATCGACTGTCCAGTTGGAGCTTCCCGTTTCCGCGCTGAGGTCTGAAATTGCGGACGGGGGAACATCGTCAGTTGCGGCCACTGCAAACACTGCGAACAATCCTTCATCGCATACGTCCGCGCTTATTACGTTTGCCGTAGGCGATAATGACTGGCCGTCAGCCAGTTCCCATACCGTGGAGGCGTCCGACCAAAGGAACACGGTCAGGCTGCTCTCGTCGAGTCCGGCTACATCTTCGTCGGAGTAGCGAAAACTCACCGACGTGCAGGTCGATTGGCCGTCCGCTATTTCGTTGAAGGCCACTGAGCTTGCGGCGATATGCCAGATGTATGTTTCGTCATTGGGGACTGTCGCGGAGCGGGATGTATACACAATCTTGGCTGAACCCGTGGGCAAGCTAGGATTACCATATCCGCAGCCAGTTCCGCCTTCGGCCAGATGCGGATCGATTTCGAATTCTCCGTATGTTTCGATATTTCCGATCTCGGTGGTGGCGGCTATTTCGAGTGCGCCGACTTCATCGGGGCCTACCTCTTGTACGAAGGAGTACGTCGTTTCGGTTTCAGGCGTGAGTACGTCTGAGTAAACTGCGCCGGAGTCAGTTGACAAGACATAGCTTGGCGAGTCGATGGGTGCCGATTCGAATGTGACAGATCCGGTAATCGTGATTGCGCCAGCCGTTCCCATGATGTCGAGATAGACATTCACACCGCCGCCGGAACTGTCCTCTTTCGGCGCAAGGGCTGCAATGTTCTTTTGCGTGTCTTCAACTCTCATGCTTATTTCGGTTACCCAATAGAACGGCGGGAACAGTGTTTCGGGTTCGGGTCCTGAGCGGTCCTCGGTCGTCGATTGGCCGTCCTCGAACACGCCTTCGGGTGGAAGCGTCAAGTCGATACTAGGTGAGATCGCAAGCAGTTCGCCGGAGAAGCTGCGTTTGATATGGTCCCAGCATGACACGGCGCCGCCGTCGATTCCGATGTCGTATCCCCAAACCTGCATGGTTACGGTTGACGCGTCCGTGAAAGCGCCGTCGGGATATGCCGCGAGGTAATCGTTGGCGGAAGACAGTTCGCTGTGTGCGAATCCGTCCATGATGCCGTATGCCCACGGCAATGGCGCTTCGAGTGGGTTGTCGAGCCGATAACGGGTCCACTCGTTTTCGTCGCATCGTCCATTCACGAATTCGTCCAGAAGTCCGAGGGCGTACTGCGCAAATTCGCGCGCCACAACAGCATGGAAAACCGTGCCGTAATATTCGGTTGTTACGTCGACGCCTTGCCAAGTCCGGTTCAAGGTGATGCGTCCAGTTGTTCGGAATGCCGCGCCGATGTTTGATCTTGGCGCACCATCGCCGTCGCGCACGACGATGTCCGCGGCCGCCCACTGCTCGGAATCCGTTGCCACGCCGTAGTCGATGTGGATTTTTCCGAATCGCATCTGGCCGTCCGTGACGTCATATAGCAGTTTGGATGCTTCGGCGAAGGTGGTCTGCCACCATTCGCGCGTTTCGAGATCAGGCACGAAGTCGAACGCGACCATCAGGTTCCATGCGAAGATCGGATGGGCCATTTCAATGTATTGCGGGCTTTCGTCGTCCGCAAGAATGTGGCGATAACTGCCGTCCGGCGCATTTTCGCCATCGAGTGTCTTCATCGTATCCGAATCCACCCAGGTAGTGTAGAGCAGACTGTCAACATTTTGGTGGCCGCCCTTTACGGCGTCCCTTTCGGAAAGCATCTTCTTTCCAAAGAACACGTCCTCAGCTTGTAGTTCGCTGACTTCGATAGCGCCGTTGGCGTCCGTCAGACCGATTTCGCCGGCATTTACATACACTATCGTTTCGGATGTTCCTTCACCGTCGTCGTATTCATCATTGTCGTTTTGGTCTATGTAGAAAATGACGGTTTTTGCCGGTCCGGGTATCGTGATTGTCCCTTCGCTGTAATCGCCTACGGGGGGATTCACGCCGTCGTCAATAATGCCATAAATCCAGTATGTGCCAGGAGCCACGCCGGCCAGGTTCCATTCGATTGAGCCGGACTGGTTGGCGTCTTCGGATATTCCTTCCTGAATTAGCGGTCCGTCGTATCCCGTGCTGTCGGTGTCATAACCTATGGCAATTACGGCATCATCGTCCGCGTCAAAGGCCAGCCAGGCCAGCGTTGCGGTTGTTGTGCGCACTATGTCCCCCGCACCCGGCTGCGTGATCTCTATGGTCGGAGGGACGTTGCCGCTTACCACTATGTAAGCAAGTTTAGTTTCTGTGTCCGTGCCCAAACATGGCGTGGTTGCGACGGTCAAACTGACCGTATACGTTCCAGCCTTGTCATACACGTGTGTGGGATTCTGTTCGTCGCTGTCCTGTTCGCCGTCGCCGTCAAAGTCCCATATCCACGAGTCCGGCGACCCGGATGACAGGTCGGTGAACTCCACTGTCAACGGCGCTTTGCCCTGGACGGGTTCACCGATGAAGTCGGCATCGAGCCGCTGCGAGTAACAGGCGGACATCGTGGCGGAGAAGAAATCGAGATACAGTGAGTTGTCAGTGCTTGGGAATCCCGCGCTTGTTGCGTCGGAGTGTATGAACCTCAAGTGCCAGGCCTGTTCAGGATCCAGTTCCTTAGTGGCCAGAAGCGCCCCGGTGAGGTCTGGTCCGTTGAAGAGGCGCACGACGTTTTCGCTGCTGTCAATGTGCAACGACCACTGAGCTTCGGAAAGGTTGCCTTGTTCTTCCATGTAGTAAAGGTTCTTGCTCGATTCGGTGTCTTGGGACAGCCACTGGTAGTCATCGAAGCTACTCGGATCGTTGTTCGCAATCTGGATTGCGTATCGGTCAATGTATTCTGCGTTGACTTGCGCGCCCCATGTAAAGTTTATTTCGTGGCATATAGCGTCGTTGAAATCATAGGCCGTCTGTACCCAGGCCGTCGCGCCGACTTCGCCGGCAGGCTCGGGCAGCGATTCGCCGCCGACCTTTATGTAGAACTCCTGCTGGTTGCTTTTGGGTTCTTTGCCCTTATACGACATGGTCGTGGTGCCGGTGAGGGTCCAATCACCCGCCAACGCGGCGTCCGTGAGCATCAGCTCGTCAATTTCGGGGAACTCATCGCTGGACACGACGTCTCGTTCCAGGGCGAGTCCGTCCAGCTCAAGATTGCCTACCACCACCGAGTGTTTAGGTGTGTTCTTTGTTGGCGGTCTGGATTGGGCGATAACTCGTATGAAACCGAAGTTGTTTCGGTCCACTTCCCATGTTATGGCTTCCTGGCTTCCCCATACCCAGGACGCCAGGTTGTTCGCGGCGGAGAAAGTCAGTGCCCAATCCACCGAGGACGAGGTTATGCCAGTGGAAGCGTTTGTCTGCTCATTGGCCGCCCAGTCCCATTGTTCATGATTTGCGCGGGAGTTCCGGCCCATTGCGTATTCCCAGTTTTTGCCGCTCGAAGTACGTCCGTATGCCTCGAAGGCGACGTCGACGTTACCGGGAACTTCCAGTCCTTGCGGGCCTTGTATGCGAACGCGCAGAGCGTCATCCGATTCGACATGCTCCCACGAGTATGTGCCGGACTCGATGCCAGGATCGCCGTACTGATATCCGCCAATATTCCACATGGACGAATCGATGCTTTCGTCGTTGAAATCATCCAGGAAGCCGCCTTTTTGAATTATGGTCACGGTTTTGGGCGCGCCTGTTGCCTGGCCTGCCGATACGGTAACGGTTGCGGCGCGGTCCGTGGCTGCCGGGTTGGCGTCATAGAACACCGTAACCGTCTCAGGCTCGCCTGTGTTGGAGCCGCCTGTCGTCGAAAGTGTAATCCAATCGTCCTGCGTTTCCGCAGTCCACTCGATTGTGCCGCCGCCGAGGTTCAATACGGTAAACGTTGACGCGCATGATAGAGCGCCAACTTCGATTAGTGATGGAGTTACTGACAGCACAGGTTCGTCAAGCGGGGCCTGCGTTACTGTGACTACCACTTCCTCGTTTACGGCTTGGGGTGCTGCGACTTTAATTTCGCAGGTGCGCGGTGCGTTGCTTGAGTTCTCGGTGAAGTTTACCCTCATGGAGGTTCCGCCAAGGCCGCTTCCTCCGAACGGCGATAGAGTCACCCAATTACAGGTCTCCGTCGCTAGCCACTCGATCGCGCCTGAGCCTGTGTTGGCCACGGTGAAGGCCGTGTTGCCTGATGCGCCGCCGACGTCTTGATGCTCGGGTTTAACTACCAAGAAAGGCGCGAAACCCGCCTGGATAAGAGTGACCTCGACAGGGCTGTTTTCCGCTTCCGGGGACGTGACTGTTATTGTGCAGGTGCGCGGTTCCAGAGATGGGTTTTCAGAATACGTGGCGTACATTTCGGTGCCGCCCAAATCGCTGCCGCCGTCCGGCGAAAGAACTACCCAATCGCAGTCCGGAGATGCCTCCCAAGTTATCTGCCCTACACCTGAGTTCGACACATCAAACTTTGTTAAACCTTCCGATGAGCCTACGTCAACGCTTTCGGGACTTACGATCAGCCACGGCGTGTTGTCTGCTTGGGTCAGGGTAACTTCGACGGGGCTGTTAGGCGCTTCGGGCGACGAGACGATTATGGTACACGTTCGCGAAACATTGGCCGGGTTTTCGTCGTAGTCAACAATCATTTTGACCGAACCCAAGCCGGATCCGCCGCTCGGCTCCAAACTTACCCAGTCGCACGATTCCGAGGCGGTCCAGGTTATCTCTCCTCCACCGATATTCGCGACTGTAAAAAAGGTTTTGCCTTTTGACCCATCAACTTCTTGTTTGGGCGGCGTCACGTATAAGAAAGGTATAGCCTTGCCGGCCTGAATGAGCGTCGCTTCCACGGGACTGTTTGCAGCTTCGGGCGAGGAGACGGTTATGGTACATGTTCGCGATTCTTCTGAGGTGTTTTCGGTGTATCGTGCCGTCATTTTTTCCGACCCGGCCGTACCGCTGCGTGGTTCAAGGGATACCCAGTCGCATGACTCGGAAGCCGTCCAGGTCAGTACTCCGTCTCCGATGTTATCTACAATGAAGACGGTTTCCCCGGCCCCTGAATCCACTAATTTCTCTTCGGGGCTAACCTTCAGCAATGGCGGATTCGAGGGATCGTACATCACGCTGTTGTCTTCGCTTGTGGACGCGTTGTTCCAGTTTCCTGCGAGGTCCTGGCATACGTTGGCGTCGATTGTGGGCACAAGCGTGCCGGGGCCGCCTACCAGGCTTGCCACGATTCGATACCCGGCATCGGCTCCCGGTGTATCGAAGTCAACTCCCGGGGCCGTGCCGCCCATTTCTACGTCCACAGCGCTGAAACCCACGACGCCTTCACTGAAAACAGCGTCGAAAATTATTGGCAGCTTTCCTGTCGGGTCGTTTTGGCCATCGGCCTGCTCGACGGTCACTTCCGGCGGGGTCGTGTCGTATGTCACGACATTGTCTTCGCTAGTGGACGCGCTATTGGGACTCCCCAGCAAGTTTGTGCATACCGCCGCGGGCACTGTTGGCTCAAGCGTGCCGTCGCCACCCACGGACGTGACGCTAATCGTGTAGTTTGCGCCTGACCCGGAAACTTCAAATATAACTTCGGTAGCCGTGCCGCCCATTTCTACGTCGTCAGCGTCGAAACCGGTTACGGGGCTCGAAAAGTTCACATGAAAGAGAATCGGCAAAGTGTTTGTGGGATCGCGTTGGCTGGCGGCCTGTTCTACCGTTACGGTTGGCCCTACGCTGACGCCGAAAATCACGTAGGCCTCACCACCTTGCAAACGCACTTCATCAGGGCCATCCGCTCGGTATGCCCCGAGAATAATGTCGTTTACGCCGTCGCCGTTGACGTCGCCAAGAACGACCGCGCCTGAATCCGTCAACTGGTCCTCAGTTGTAGCACCCCAGATTGTCGTGTCTTCGCCCGCTCCGGCCAGGTCGATTACGGCTGGAAGCTCGTCCGAACCGGTAACGATAAATGCTGCGCCGCTTTTCGCCCGGTCGTCATCGCCGCTGCCCGCCGTGCTGGCTGTTAACACGATGTCGGCGATTCCGTCGCTGTTGATGTCGCCAACCGAACCGCGTGCAATCGTAAGCGTATCCAGACTTTTTGCGCCGTGTATGGCCACGTCCTCTTCGTGGTCCGCCAAGCTTATTGTATCGGGTAGATCTTGCTTCCCATAAATTATGTAAACGCCGCCGGACAAGAAGCGTGTAGAATCGGCTCCGTCCGCCATGGGCGCGCCCAAAATCAGATCGCCAATGCTGTCGCCGTTCACATCGCCCACCGCAATCGCGCCCGCAGCCGTCAGCCAATCGTCGCTTGCGGCGCCGTAAACGGTCAGGTCGTCCTCGCTGTTTGCAAGATCGACCGTTGCAGGCAAGTTTGCCGAACCATAGATAACGTGGGCTTCACCTGCGAGATCCGGCGCGTCAAAACCGCCCAGGACTATATCGTTTATTTGGTCGCCATTTATGTCGCCCAGCACAATCGTTCCGTAGAGACTCAGCCTCGTGTTTGGCCCGGTGCCATATACGGTAACATTCTGTTCGCCGCTGGCAAGATCAATGGCGGCGGGCAGGTCGGCTGAACCATAGACAACGTAGACCTCGCCGCATTCAGTACGCGCATCGTCAGGGCCGTCGCCGTGCCACGCACCCACCAGCAAGTCGGCCAAACCGTCGCCGTTAACATCGCCAACTACGAGGGCGTCCTCCGCCAGATTGTCTCTCGCGGATGCGCCATAAACAATGAGGTCCGGACTGGCGCTGGCCAAGTCGATTGTGTTTGGCAACCCAGCCGAACCGTAGATCACGTACACTTCGCCACATTCGGTGCGCGCATCGCCGGGACCGTCCGCTAAAGGCGCGCCAAGTACCAAATCGTCGATGCCGTCGCCATTAAGGTCGCCTGTTGCCATTCGCAACTCGCCGCCCATATGGTCGTACGCGGTCGCTCCGTAAAAGGTCATGTCCTGTTCGCCGTTGGCAAGCTCGATAGAAGTGGGCAGGCCGGCCGAGCCGTAAATTACGTAGACTTCACCGCATTCAGTACGCGCATCGCCAGGGCCGTCCGCTAAGGGCGCCCCGAGTATCAAGTCATCGATGCCGTCCCCGTTCAAATCGCCCACTACAAGCGTTCCGTCATCGGCCAGATAGTCGGCGAAGTCGCTTTCGCTTGCCCCGTAGATTGTGACGTCAGGTGTTTCGCCTGCGACCCCCGCTATATCCTTATTGCCTTGTAACCCCGACCCTCCAAAGAACACGTATACGCCGCCAACATCGAGATCGTCGCTACCGGGCCTGTCGGCGTGCCATGCGCCAAGTACAATGTCCTCGATACCGTCGCCGTTAAGATCGCCCGTCGCGATGGCCCCGCCCTTGGTCAGCTTGTCGCCGGTTGCGCCGCCATATACGATCACGTCCTTCCCATCAGAGTCCAGGTCAAGAGTGGGTGAAAGCGGCACATTGCCGACATAAGTTCGGGTGAATAGTGCCCTTGCGTTAGCGTTTCCCGAGCCGCCGTGCGCGGCCTCGGCGGGGATTTCTGCGATAATCGTACCAAGTGACAGCGGCCTTAATCCGAAACGGTACTCCGCGCCAAAACCGTTGAAGCGACTCAGCGCACAGTTAGTTGTGATAACATCCGATGAATCGAAATCCGTGACGTTTTCGCCGAAGGTGACTGTGACCTGTATGGGCGACGAGTCGGTTGGTTCCTTGGCCGGTGACGTTATACCTATGTCAAGAAAGGATGCCTTATGGGTTTGCGCGGTTCCATCCGCTGCGAAAAAGAGGAAGGCGGAAAGTAGCGCAACAGCGCTGACATGTCGAACACAAAGCTTTAGTTGGCGCCATTTGCAGTTACAATCCGCTTGTTTTTTCATACGCACATCTCCCATATTCAGCCCAAGGCAAACCGTTACTAATTCTACCTGCGAATCCCGATATTTGCAATGCCTTGCTGGACTTTAGCAGTATTATTTACACGCTCTTTACCGAGTCCAAATCTCCTTTTTGTTGTTTTTAAGGCCTCCTGAGACTTTTTCCGGTTGATAGGTACGTGCCAGCGTGCTAGACTTAGATGGATTTGGGGAGAAGAGGTAGTTTTTAATTCGGTATTTGAGTGGTTTACGTTTTGTGCAAGAAACCTTCAACCATCAGGAAATAATGACAATGAGCGATGCACCCGTCCAAGCCCAAGAAGGAAATAAGGAAGCCTCTAACGTATATGCGATACGCCTGGGTGAGATTCTTGTTGAAGAACAAGCCATCTCACAGGAGCAGTTCGAGGAAGCGATAGCGAAACAGGCCAAAACCGGCGACTTCATAGGGCATATTCTTGTTGATCTGGGTTTCATAGGCGACAAAGAACTCACTTCATTTCTGGCGAAGTATTGCAAGATCCCTTATCTGAGCCTTCTTGATTATCTTGTGGACAGCGCCTTGCTGGAATACTTGCCAGCCGAGGTTTGCCTGAAATATTCGTTGCTTCCCATTGACAAGTTGGGTAGAAACCTCACTGTTGCGATGGTGAATCCTCTTAACACGGAGGCGCTTGATGAGGTCAAACGGCTCTGCGAGGGACTCAACATCAAGCCTATTCTGTGCGAATGGCAACATTTCAAGAATATGGCGGAGAAGCTTTTCGATACCTCGCCTGAGGGAGAAGATGGTGGCGCTGCGATGACGAGCGAAGATTTTGGGTTTACGGTTCCGGCGGAGAAGAAGAAGCAAGCTGAGCCGGCAGAGGACGCCGCGTCGGATTCTACCAAGCTTGACGAGACTCCTCCATCTGACAGCCAGATAATCCGCGGTACTGACAAGATGAAGAAGATGGTTGAGTTCATGCAGGCGAGCATGAACGACACTTACGAGATACTCACTCGGAGGGTGGCCCTTTTCACCGGCCTTGAACCGGAATTTGTCGCTACGATATTCGCAAGCGGCATGACAAAAGAAGTTGAGGCGGGCACGGCCATTTTTCAGAAGGGGGACGCTGGCAAAGAGTTGTACGCCATAATGAGCGGAAAGGTTTCCATTTCGGATGGGGAGAAGGAGATCGCGGTTCTAGAGGCCGGCAGCATGCTTGGCGAGATGGCGTTGTTGAGCGATGAACCCAGAAGCGCTTCGGCAACCGCGTCGGAAACGACGAGCCTGTTTGTGCTTACCGATGAAACCTTTCAGAAGCTTCTCACAAAGAAAGTCGGGGTCCGCATAATGCTGAACATGCTGGCCACGCTAAGCGACCGCCTTCGAGCTGCAAATGAAAAGATTGCGGCACTCGAAAAGTAAAGGTGTAGGCCAGCACATAAAACCGCAAGCAGCTTTTGCAGCCAAAAACCAAAGGAACCGCAAGGTATCCGTTAGACTTCATAAATCCAGAATATGAAGGGTGCCGGTTGATACATGGCTGCTTATAGATCCCGACAGATTAGACACAAGTATCGTGAAGCCTCGGAGCTCTACAAACAAAAGAAGTACGATGAGGCACTTTGCATTCTGACTGAACTTTCGGAGGCACGGCCTGAGAGTCAAGACCTTCATTATTCGCGTGCCTTGTGTCTCGAATCGCTGTCTCGAACCGAGGATGCGCTGGACGTATGCCGCCACTTAGCCACCGCTTTTTCCGATCCCCGTGCTGAGGAGTTACAGCGAAAACTTGAATCAAGCTTGACGCCGGCCGCTGCCGGGCCTGAAGAAAAACCAAAAGCGATTTCACGTACCCGGGTAGCCGCGATTGCCTTGGTGGCGCTGCTGCTCTTGTCGTCCGTTGTTGGCGTTACAGCAAAGGTCTTATTGAAGTCCGGCGACGAAAATGTGCACTCTCCGTTGGCACAACCCGCTTCTGATATTGAAGAGGAGGTCGTAATAGCAAGTTCGGAGCAACCTCAAGAAACTGAGAAAGAGGCAAGCGTAGACAATGAAATTATTGATGCGGCTGAAACCATTCCTGCATCAGAACCGGACATCTCGATAACGAACACATATCCAAATTATCCTGAAGCGTTGGATGAGGCCATCACTGTGGAAGCAGAAGGCCAGCCGCTCTTTCAAGTCCTGTCAATGATATCTTCGTTGGCAAGAGTCTCGTTCAGCGTTGCGCCTGATTCTGATCTGTCCAGAATTTCGATCACCATAAAGTTGAAGGATTTGCCGTTGCGGGACACTCTTGAGGCCATAGGAAATAGCTACGGAATCACCTTCAGTTTCCGTGACAACGACATTCGTGTTTCCCTGAGCGATACGCCTCATCTTTTGCTCCAAGACACGAACAAAACGAGAACTTACGGCGAAGCCCTTTCTTTACCTGCGTCATTGAAATTCGATTCGGAGCCTTTGCGGCAAGTGCTGTCATTCGTTTCGGATTATTCCAACATTAACTTTGCTTGCCACAGCTCTGTTACGGATTCAACAAGAACAAGCATCAACGTTTCCGAGATTAGCATGGGAGATACCCTTCAAGCCCTGGCTGAATCGAGCGGAACTCGGTTCATCTATCTGGAGAATTACATCCTCGTCGTTGCCGACCTGAAGCTTGGGTCTAGTTAGTTCCTGTTGCGCAAGTCCTGGAGGGACGACTGATAATAGCCCACCGTTTTAACGGTGGGAAAAGAGCATACCCCTTTTTCAGTCCCAGAGGGACGGCTGAAACGGCTATGTGTCAATAAATGCTCCCCTTTTCAGCCGTCCCTCCGGGACTTCCATTTTCTATTTCGTGATCCCAGCAATAAACTGCTGGGCTATTACCAAATGTCCCTCCGGGACAAAACACCCTTTCCGCAACAGAAACTGGTTAAATCCCAAAAGGGTGGTTGCAAGGGAGGGCGAGCGTACTCGCGAGCCGTTGTATGCCGACAAATGCGGCTCGCGGGTACGCTCGCCCTCCCGGTTGCGTTCGCTTTTTTTAGAATCAACCCTTACTCAAGACGTCGTCCCAAGCCTTGCCTATACGTAACAGTTGCCGCGCGCCTTCAGGCTTATCTATAAGCACTAAGGCACTGACATCTTCATGTTCACGGCAGTATTCAGTCGCTTTTTCAGGGCCTAGCACCATGAACGCGGTGGACAATGCGTCCGCCCTTGCCGCGGCCCATGGATTCTTGTTGTCAACCAGCGCCCATGTTTGCAGTGCCCCAGCGGCGGGCTTATCGGTGTCCGGATCTATGATGTGTTCACCCTGAACTCTTGTTCCTGATGAGCTCAAAGCGGCGTCGCGCAGGAACGCGGACATGGACGAGTTGCTTTGCTCCGAGTCGATGTCCAATCTTATGTGCCAGCCTTTTTTGTCCGGCTGCGTTCCGATTGCCAGTATAGTGCTTTCACTTCCTTTCAGAAGTGCCGCTTCGATTTCAGAGTCTCCTTCGGACCAGTCTTCGAGTATTTCGGTCACGGCATCGAGGGCAAAACCTTTTCCTATCCCACCCAGATCAAGAATTAGTTTTTTCCCGGCCGCTGCATTGGCGGTCACCGTAATTTGGGAATCGTCAAAAACCAAGGCGTCCGCACCTATGTCCCCTTTGTACCCAATGTCGAATGCGCCGTCCGTTTCTGCATGAATTTTTTGGGCCAAGCGCAGACATTCAAAAGTTTCTATCGTTACGCGCACAGGTTCCGCTGCAGCGAGTGCGTTTATTCGAGACACGTCGCTGGACTCCATGAAATGGCTAAATATGCCCTCTATGCGGTCGACTTCGGAGAAAATCGCTTGTGCGGCCTGGCCGGCGAATTTGGCTGCGGTATCTGAGGATGCTCTTGTGGCCAGGATCACTTCAAACGTTGTGCTCATGGCCTCATGGGCGAATTTGTTAAGTTGTGCCATTTCCTGTTACCTCAGGTCCACGAATGCATCGAAGAGATCTTCTCTTACGAAGTTTACAAGGAGCACGTCGAAGCGAAGCCCATAGTACTCCTTGATGTATCCGTCGCCAAGCAGTTGCTCGATTTCCTCTTCCAATTCGGGTGAAGTGATTACAACGGACGGGTCCGAGAAACACAGGCCGCCAGAGGCTTCAGGGTCGCCGCTATCACATTCTTCCAAGGCTTGCCGGTATGCAACCATGCTAAAATCGCGCAGATACCACGGTAAAGGCCAGTAATCCGAACCAGGCACTATAACGTCCACAGGCATAGTTTTTCCCAAGGGGCTTACCGCGGCAACTTCTTGGAGCGTTCCCACTAAATCCAGAAAGCCCCCCGAGGTGTGTCCATATACATACGGATTCCTATTGTCGGCGTAGAAAACGAAATTTCCCCTGCAAGTCTGGGCAGCCAACTGCAAGGTTCCAAGCGCGACCAGTGCCACAACAACGGCCACGGCAACGCGGTGTCTGACAAGACGGCAGAGATACACGACGCCAAGTCCTGCAAGCAAAACCATTCCGTGCAGAAAGCCAAGCATGCACCAGGGGGTCTTATAGGGAATAAGGGAATAGGCTATTGTCATCAACACCGTGTAGAACACCGCGAAACGAAGGAACGATACATTTGAATCGTCCTGCGCCTTCTTCTTTTTTATTAGCGCCCCAAGCATTCCGATAGCGGCAAGAAACAGTATCAGCGATTCGCTCCACCACGGGCCCGGCGCGTCTTTTGTCCAGGCCAGCATCTTCAAATAGTAATACCAGGGATGGTTGTGCAGTCCTGCGCCGTTGGTGCTGCTGTCGCCGGTTGTTGCTCGCTGGAAATAATGTGCGTATGTCAACACTGTATCCAGTGCGCCGCGCATGTTTGTGAAAAAGGTGGTCATGCACACAATGGAAACAAGCGCGGCAACAA
>SDBV01009450.1_pt1 | contig 12966 bp, 17 predicted proteins | sample 2277081 | NCBI WGS metagenome assembly SDBV01 (sample SAMN10402039, study PRJNA504765) | marine sediment metagenome | isolation source: marine sediment core GS10_PC15, 223 cmbsf | place: Arctic Ocean: Southern Knipovich Ridge | collected 2010
GTGGTTTGACTACGGCCTGGAGACCACGCTTCTGGTTTTCCGACAGTGATTCATCCTGCCGTTGTCGTTTGATCGGCTGGACCGGAGAAATTTTCCGCCTGCGTTTCTGCGTAGGGCCTTCCATCGTCTGAGGTGTTTTTGATCGGAGAATCCCGCCCGACCGTCATGTCGGCCCGAAAAAAAAAAGTCCCACAAACGTTCGACCCGCGCGGCGAGGTCCTGTGGACGCCGGAAGAAATCTCCGCGATCGTGGAAAAGGAGGGAACTCAAGATTTTATCACGCAGTTTCTGATTACTTGGAACCAGCATAGCGCACCACCACCACCGAGCGCACCCCCGCTCTCGGAGGAATGGTTATCCTTCCGTGGCAGCAGCAGCAGCGTCGCCTGGATCGAGACCGATCGTCCAGGGCTGGGACGTCGAATCAAGGGGGGTCATTCCGAGATCGTCTAGGCCCGCGGCCGGGGAGATAGGGTGTCCATTGTGAAGGATCGACCGCCGGGTTGGGAGCCAGAGTGAACTGCCCCACCCTAATATAGCCGGTTGCAGCCTTGGGCCCAAAATAAGTCTCGTCGACCACACACTGGGCCCTCCGTTGCGTCCGTAGCTGGTAGAGTTGAAGCCGGTCTCCGATCTGGGGAGGCTGAATGGTGGCACCCCCGCGTCGAATCGGCATCCGGACCCACATGATCCGATCCCGGGTGGTGGTGCGGGGGTCGGCGCCGCCCAGCATAGCCACAATCTTGGACGTGGTGCGGGGAATCCTGTACTGGCGACCCTCCGGTCGGTCCACGTACTGCGTCCCCTCAAACTCACTGTAATTGGGCTGAGGCGTGCGAGCATGATAAGAGCGGTTCTTGGTGCGGTGGCGACGGCCGGTTTTACCGACTCCCGTCAGGCCAGGGGCTCGTAACAAATCACCGTCGTTTATCATAACTTTTTTACAAAACCGACTCACCTGCTTAATCGATCTTCACAACAAATCCGAAATTGGTAAAGAAATCACTGATTAGGTGTGGGGCACGGCTTCCCCACTTAAGTTTCTCCCGTTTGACCCTAACGCTTACAAGTCTTTTTTCAAATTCTTCTCCGGGCGTGACAACGATGGAAATTCCTTGAGAAACTCGACCGGTTCGTTGAGACCCAGACTTGAAAAACTCGTGTTTGAAGACGGCATCATCACTGCCAGTCACAAATCGTAGCGTCTTGGTTGCGGCCTCTTCTAGGAGCCAAGGACACTGCCGGGTCAAAGCGATTCCTAGGTAGAGACCTTGGGTTAATTCCACGGGTAAACTTTTTGGTGCTGGTCCACGCGACCGCCAGCCGCCACGCTCGCTGTCTATCCCAACTGGCAAGGTTTCACGAATCTTCAGGAGGAGCTCGAATTGTTTTTTGATCAAAACAATCCTTGAATCCTCTTCCAGCCGTTTTCTTGCCACCTGCGAACCAGGGTGGGCATCCCCGGCTTGGGCCACCGCGGCGAGGTCTTTAGGTGTTGCATCCTGAAAGATCTGGGCCCAGGTTTCCGGGGGAAGGTTCAGGGCCGAATCCTTGCTCAGCAGCCGGGGCCTCTTCACGGGCTCGTCGTCCACTTTCTTCTTGAGGGGTCGTTTTCGTTTCGTAGGGAGCATCGTATGATGATGATGACGATAGGCGGAAAAGGATCGTAGGCGTAGTCGCGATGTAGTTAAAAAAAGGAACGGGCGCTACGGTTACTCCGACTTTTTCCATCCATCTGTTTTGGACGTGGGATCCAAAAACCAACCAACCAACTAAAACTCAGAGACTACGATGATTAAAAACAACGTGATTCGCTTTGGAAGCCACCTGAAGGTGGACCCCGCCGCCGGTGCCAAGAGTTACAACACCGGTTGGGACTGGCTGATGCATCCCCCGAGGAGCTCCGATGGTAAAGATGACATAGGGGACTGCTACGGGCGAGCCTGGGGCCCGCTCAAGAACGGAAAACGACACGGGGTCACCTACCTGGCTCACTTCTCTTTCTACAAAGGTCAATGTTGGCACCAAAGGATGCAGGACACGTTGGTCTGGACCGATGGCGAGACTGTGTATGATAACAACTGGGTCTGTTTTGCGACCTACATCGATGGGAAACTCGTGCCGGCTGAGACCAAGCAGTACAGAATTCACTTGAACGTGCTGAACCCCGACGCCATTAAGCCCGGCACCGTGGTGGCGTTCTGCACGTCCCGCCGCGATCCGGACTTCTCCGTACTTGCGCAGTGGTACGCTGGGGGTGCTGGCATCCCGGCAATCATCGATGTAAAACAGAAATAAAACCTTTATTTTCCCCCAAGAATCTCCACGGTTCGAACCAAACGTTTGAAGAACGTGGATGTCTCCAGATCCATGGACATGTCGTACCTCCCGCTGTAGATGAAATTCAGAAGCTTGATGGCCTTGTCCACGTGGTCTGCCAGTGCCGGAACATCGATTTTGTCGGCGTCCCGGCGGAGAATTAGCAGGAGCTGCCGGACCGCGGCCAACAGGTGAATGTAAACACGAATGTGCAAAGCGATCGAAGGGCCCGCCAACTGGAACGTGTGTTGGTTCCGCTCCAAGTGCTTAACCAACCAGGCCACGTCTTCCGGGGCCAATCCATCCTTCAATTGTCCCCATTGAAATAAACCAATGGTGTACCCGATCACGATGTGCAGGCGGATCTTTGGGTCTGTGTTGGGCCCGTCGATACCTTCCTTCCAGGTCTTGACCAGTTCATGATAGTTTTTGTAAGCGTCGGGGCCATGCAGTCTTTGCGCCTTATGGAACAGCGCAAAGATGTCCTCGGGACACGACATTGCCGTCCCCCCGTTGGGCAGTTTTTTGGATTCTTCGATGCAACGTTGGCAGGCACATTGGAAGCCCACCATGTTTTGGATCGCGGCTCTCCGGTACCGCACGTCGCCGATCATACCGTGGCCGTAGGACACGAATATCTCCTGACCCTTGGGGATGTCCTGCACGGTGGAGACCAGGAGATCCAGGCTGTCGACCTTGCCTTCGTTGAATGCCGTGGCGTTGGCTCGACAGCTGTGATTGAAGAGGCTGCACCGATCATAGAGCCCATGGGCGTACTCCACGTTCATGACCGGGGTATGCACCATAAAGGCGTTGGCCTTGAGGACCTCACAGATTCGGGTGATGCGTTGCAGGGTCTCCGAGGCCGACTCGGGCCTGATCAGGGTCGATCGGTATTTTTTCAAGATCTCGGCCACGTCCCTGACAACGTCGACCGCGTCGCTTTCGTCGCAAGGCGTGCTTGCAAAATGGGACAACCACTTCTCGGTGACCCCCCGTAGAAGCATGGAGCTGACCACGACACCGTTCTTGGTCGTGGCTCCTGGGAACATGGCTGCGATTCGGTGCATCTTGGGATGTACGATGTCCGGATCCAAGAAGAGGGCAGCCACCAGGGGACGCTCCTGGATCAAGAGGGTGCTGGCCGGGAGGTCTCGGGTTGCCATCACGGCCCAGCCCAAGGGACCCCGGACCAGGCGCAGACATCCATCGATTCCAAACACGATCCCCTCCTCCCTAGGTTTTATCGCGGGGAGGCCACGAGAAAGAAGTTTCTTGCTCCGGCGCATGTGATCCTTATTCATGGTGCCAGCGTCGGGAAGGGAACTTATATGGTTCGATCGGATTGGTTCGATCGGATGGTTCGATCGGATGATGTTTGTGTGGTGAGATGTCGGGTTGGTCGCGCGGGCCCGAAGGTCATTCGCGGACTTTTCTTCGGGCCCGCGCGACCGAGCACCAAACTAAACCTGCGACGACCGATTCCGAGCAACATTATTTCAGGGGAGACATGAGGGAGGATTCCGATTCTCATGAGGGTGGACCCATTAATTATGACCCGGACAACGATGACGATTTCGAGCCTGTGTGCCTGCTCGACACCGAACGCTGCCTGGTGGTGACCGAGGAGATCGTGACCGATGTGCTGTCCCTGTTCCAGAACACCTTCGTCCCCCTGCGCTCCCAGATGCTGATCAACGCCTGCAAGCACATGGAGAACCAGTACGAAGAGGAAGAACATGACTTTGGAGCCGAACCGGGTGTTCCTTCTGGAAAACGAGTCTATTAACGTTTTTTTTTATTCAAGAAATAAAACATCATCTCCTGTCGCATCCACACGTACTTTGATCTCAGGGCGGAAGCGGTACAGGTTGCGTAGGCCGAGTGGACTTTTTGGTCGGGCCCGCGCGACCAAAACCCGACCGAACCCGAACTTTTCTTTCCCGCGACCACCACCACTACGATGAGAAACACACGCCGCACCCCCGATACAACCGAATCCTTTAGTCGCCGGTTGTGTTTGGCCATGAATACGATGGCAACGCGCGAAGCCAAATTTGACTTCTATCTCTACTACGCATGGCTCAAGAAAACTGGTCAGTCGAGGACTGCGTGGGTCGCCTGGTCACCAAACAATCCTGGGAAGCATGCGCTTACTATTACTTCCGATGACCCGAAAAGTGTAGTCGATTCGTTACTGCGGATAGACAAGGAGGAGGGGGACTCGGCCGGGGGAGGCTCTCACATGTCATGTTATGTGTGTGGTCAACGGAGGCCCAGAGGCACCCACTTCGTACCGCTGTGGGTAGAAGCTCCAGCGGGCTTTGATGTTCAGAGGAAACTGCATGTGTGCCTCCTGGTGTACATGTGTGATGATCCGCGGTGCGAGCAGGCTCCGCGACGGTATGCTGGAATCGTGCTTGCCAACAATGTGTGTGACTCATGTGGGAAACATGGTGTCCACAGAACCTGTACCGGCTGTGGACGGGCCCGGTACTGCAACAGACAATGTCAACGTGCGCATCGTGCGCACCATAAGCCGATGTGTCATAAATTGTATATTTAGTCGGACGGGTGGCCTCCCTTTAAATAAAGTTTTTCCTGCTGAGTCCAAAAAGCATGGTTTGTTCAGCCTGGACCAACGTCTCCATTTCCTTGATGAACGCTACTACTTTCTCGTTGTCACTGACCTCGGGTCCTCCGTCTGACTCTGCCAGCCAAGCGTCCACGCGGCCGCTGCGCAGGCTGTCGCACCATCCGCAGTGGCATCCGTGCCGGGCGAACTTGCGGCCGTGCTTACATTCGGGGTTCTGGTTGACTTCACAATCACAGGGAGAAGGAACCGTGGTTCCGTAGCTCTGTCGGCACCGGCAACAGATGTTAACCGTACGGTTAACACGCAGTGAAAAACACGGCAGTGCCCTCAGGCTCTTGTGGAACTTGCCACAGATGCTGCACTTCCCCGGAGGCACTGGAGTAAGCTGTAAGAATACAGTGCATGCGTCACAGGTGGATCCCTGGCCGAGACACGTAGCCAGGTGGGGCTGTAAGCAAGCCACGCATGTCCCCGCCTTTTTCCCACAGGAACAGACTCCGCCCCCGCACTTCCGACAGAAGTTTTGACTCCGGTCTAGGTACCCGACAGGGCTTAGGTTCTTGATACAACCATTGAGGTGGGATATTCCGCAGCCCGCACAAATCTTCACGTATTTCCAGCTGCAATTGCACATTCCGTAGGGCAGAAATCAACTTGGATTCCTTGAGCTTTTCCTCTCCTCCCTTTCTACAGCGTCGTCTGAAAGTGGTGCCCATCTCCCCAAAGTGTTACGGGGTCACCTATCAGGCGAGGGCATTCACTTTTCACCATCGCCGGAATGGAAGAAGAGGAAGTCTTCTGGAGCGGAGTCTGTTGGAAACTGGCCCCTACCCTGGCGGGGGCCTTGATCATGGCCATGGTGTTCGTGCCCGTGCTGTTTCTGGTGGTGGAGGAAGAACCGGACCTGCCACCCCACGTGGAACGGATCGAGACATTCTGGCGCTTCTCGTCGACCAAGGACACCGTGATGCCGTTCAACTCGACCGTGTGTGTGGTCTACGAGCCGTCGGAAGGGGGTAACGAGACCATCGCCCCGGTCTGCCACCATGCTCCACTCAACGCCAACGAGTTCTCCAAGGTCGGAGACTACTTTGTGGCCCATGCCGAATGCCGCGAGAGGCAGCACCAGATCCTGGAGGGCCGCTGCAGGGTCGTGGAGGTCCATCCTCACACGGTGAAGCCCAGACTCGTCATGCACGGGAGACACCACGGATCATTCCTGTGTCAATGGTTCGGTAACAAACACACCAAGGAACTGGTGGTCGTCGTGGAGACCACCTGCAAATGATGGACGGGCACCTTTTCCCCGGACTTTTTTTTTGCGTCGTCGTCGGAACCCAACACAAAAAAAATCCGCCCGTCTTTTTCACCAAACACACACACAATGTATACCCTGCGGTTACTGTCGGATCCGACCGAAGGGGATCCGACCCCCGATTCGTCGATCTTGTTTCTGACGAATCGAAACATCACAATCAGCAACCGGACGATTTCCGGGACTGGCAACACGATCCGCGGTTCCAACAATCGGATCATGGGAAACAAAAACCGGGTGCTGGGCAATGCCAACCTGCTTTACGGCCGGGGCTGCATCTCGGAGGGTGAGGGAAACATGATGATTTCAGTTCCCTTGACCGTCCCAGAACCTCCCGGACAGAAACGACGCTTGCGCCTGGTTCTTTTCCCGAGGCGCGTGCGCCAGAAGAAGGACCCCTTCCGTGAGATCTCGGATGCAAAAGGCAACCCGGTTCAAAACGACGAGGAGGATGGCTGTGTCATATGTTTCGAGAACCGACGGGACGTTCTGTTCCGACCCTGCAAACACATCCGCTGCTGCCCGCCATGTACTCGAGAGAAAATTGGAGGAAAATGTCCTGAATGCGATCGGAAGATCGCGAAGGCCGAAATTGTATATCCGTAGGCAAAGATCGCTGTAAATAACAAAATGAGTACCCTACGCTACGGCCGTCGTGTGAGCTTGCGTCTTTTGAATCGACGCTGTGCCCCCTACCGACCCAGGTCCCGCCTCCGCACTCGCAACCAGAAGCGAGTCCACCGAACCCAGTGTCACGGAAGTGTATGTCGGCCCGACCGCGGATGGCGCAATCTGCATCTCTGGGAACACCAAATGGCCATGGGAAGGGTCTATGGCATGCCGGAGTGCTGTATCCGTCACTTTGTGTTTGGAAGGAAAAACAGGTTGCGCCCAGCCCGTTTTTGGAGAGTTCACGGTTACGTCCTGTGTCCGAAGTGTCTGCGCAATCCGATCGTGAAACGTCTTCTGCCTTGATTTTTTTCGGTGGTTCCCATCGAGCACTCTGCCGACCCCTTTTTCGGAACCACCCGACGACCGGGTCGATTTGTCGGACTTTTTTTTTTAACAATAAAGGGGTTTTCGAATCTTAATTTTTTTCCTTTCACCAGCCTCAGGGCTACGGCAAACCCTGCCACTTTTTATGATAAATATAGGCCCCGCCAGCGAAGTTTTATTTTCGACCGGGGCGGGAAGAGCTAAACAAAACCTCAGACCACCATCATTGCATTTTACTTACATCGAGAATACACGAACTTGGTTTTGGATCCGGATGGCAATGCTTGGGGTAGGAAAGAGGAGGGTTTGTCCACATGATTTGATTGCGGGGCGTGCCGGAGCATCCCATCAGGTAGACCACACCAACGGAGAACAGAACCGATACAGCCAGAATGGTCCAGATGGAGCGGGTCAGGCGCGCCATCGCGTCCACGCAGAGTGCGGTACGACAGGGCCAGAGTTTGTCCCAGGTGTGTTCGATAGCGTAGATCAGGGGATCCTTGGCACAGTCCTGGGTCGCTTCCTCACAGCTGCGTCGGAAGTGTTTGGTGTCGACGTCCCCTTTGGCACACCGGTCCAAGGTGCGGCTGGCTTCCCGATGAGCGCTGGCACCGAGGGACCAGCCTTCCCAGAATTTCGCGACCACTAATACACCGAAGCCGACTGCAATCAGGAGCCAGACCACCAGGATGATGCGACGGCACCAGAGTCCTAAATCTATCTCACCATGCATTGACTAAGAGCAAGTTGGTGTAGGGTCGTTTTAATGATGTCTGTTTATACAACGCTGTCAGACAGTGGCCGAAGCCCGTAGGATTTTGACTACGGCATCCAGGTCGACCCGGGGATGGTTCTGGCGGAAGATGCGGATCGCGGTCCGGGTGTCCTCCGAGAGGCCCGCAATTTTGAAGTTCTTGGTGATCTCGTTGATGCAACCCCCGCTGTCCTTGGGCATGTAGATCGCCAGGTAGAGCCGCGACAGGAAAGTCGTGCTCCGGACCACGGATTCCTCGGGGTTCGCCTCTTCCGCGACCGAACAGACCTCTCGCTGGAACTCGGTCAGGACCTTAGAATCCGAGAAGGCTCGATCCAGCTGTTGGCTGGCACAGTCATCCATCTTCTTCATCAGGACGGTGTACCAGGTCCCCGCGCGGATGTGGCACAGGCCAGCCGCGGCCACGGAGCTCACCTGGTCCGATTTCAGAGGATTCTCGTCCCGGACCGCGGCTTGGTAGTGGGTTTCCCAGCCTGGGTAGCGACACAACAGGAAGACCGTGGAAAGAACTTCCGGACACATCAGCTTGGCACAGTGGCCGGAGGTAATCCGGAATTCAGCTAGGTCGGATCGCAGGTGGTGTTGGTGTGCCATTGGTGGGTGGGGGGTCCGGCGGCAGGGGAGTCTAAAGCATCCCGGGAATACGAATCACTTTCTTGGCCTGCCTTCCGGGTACCATGCGAGTCATGCCACCGGATTCTGCAGATTCCAGGATCATCTGGACCGCCCGGATCAAGTACCAGCCGCACTCCCAGTTGGAACGCTGTTTGGGGAACGAGGAAGCGCGGTGTATTCCGACCTCCTTGCTGGCCAACAGACCCCCGTCGCAGAGCAAGGTCACCACTCCGACTGCATACACAGCATGGAACCCTGGCACCGAATCGTAATGGTACAGGTGATTCATGCCCTTGCTACGGTACAGGACCAGCAGGCTCCAGTGATCCTTTTTGTGGAGAGGGAAGAAGGCGAGGTCCTTGGGCGGCCACCGGGTTCTCAGGCCCATGACCCGCTTGGTTTGGGACCCGGGACCCCGGCGCATGGCAGCCTGGATTGCCAGGGACGAGACCCAGAGGGCATCCGACTCGTTGGTCGTTATCAACCGGGAACAGACGCTGTTGATGTCGTCGGAGCTCAGTTTCTTTTCCATTGGGAGGGGGAACCGGCGCAATTTTTTTCTTTCCGTAGGTCTATTTGTGCTGGAACTTTGGTGTGTTGGCGTATAGCGACGATGCGACTAGTTATCCTGTCGCTAATTTTGGCCGTGGCGGCCGCATCCGGCCACACATATTCCTGCACGTCCTGTTCCTGCGAAGGCTTCTGCACCAACCCATTTAGTTACTGGAAATCTCACAATGCTTACTCCTGGTTCTCTTTCCTACGGCGCGCCTGGCCAACCCATGGCGGAGTCATGGAAGCCCTGAGCCACACCCATTCGGAGGACCGAACTCTCTGTTCGGTCAAGTGGCTCGAGGTCCTCAAGCTGGAGGTGGGGAAAGAGAACCAGGGGGCCCTCGGAAGGCCTCAGATCGCCCTGGCCCGCCAGTGGATCGCCGCTCAACTCAACGTCTGGGCAGGAGCCTGTTCCACCAACCGCCTGGACCAGCTGATCGACATGGCCGGTGACCTTCTCCGGGAGTGGTGTGGGACCCCAGTCCTGTCGTCTGGGCAGGTTGGCGAGTCCATGCTCCAGTTGGCGGCCACCCTGGGCCAGTACAACCATGGTTTGATAGGGCCGGGTCCGTGCGGCTGCGGAGACGGCATGATCCAAGACCGGGAAGAGTGTGATCAGGGACCTTCCAATGGCGCCCCTGGAAGCTGTTGTTCCGACAAGTGCTTCCTGGTGACCGTGGGCACCGAGTGCCGCGCCTCCTCCGGCCCGTGCGACATGGCCGAATACTGCACCGGAGATGATCCGGCTTGTCCCCCCGATGGTTACCATTCCACGGAAACGCAGTGTCGACCGGCGCAGGGAGCCTGCGATCGCCCGGAACACTGCACCGGACTGGGAGCCCTGTGTCCCCACGACGGTCTGCGCCGTGAGGGCTGGGTCTGTCGGGCCGCCGATGGCCTGTGCGACCATGCCGAGGTCTGTGATGGCGTCGGGACAGAGTGTCCTCCCGACGAGATATGGGAAGCGGAACACGTTTGTCGGCCGGTGGCGGGTCTGTGCGACCGTGTCGAGGTCTGCGACGGAGAATCACGTCTCTGCCCGGAAGACCGATTGATCGCCCGAGACACACCCTGCCGGGGCGAGGACCTGGTGGCGGATCCCTGCGACTGTATCGATGTCTGCGACGGACTCTCTGGCGTCTGTCCGACCCATGAACCCCTGACCGATTTCGAGTACGCGGTCGAGGTCGACACCGTCTCCGACACTTTCGATGCCGGCAGCTCCGGGAGCTCCGGCACCCTTTCCTGGAACGACAGCAGCTGGATCCTGTACCAGCGAGGTGCCGGCCAGGAGGTTTCCATCGAGGATGGACATCTCAATGTCACCTACCTGTCGGCGGACGGTGTTAGTGCACGCCGTGCTCTGCCCCAGTCTCCCGACCCACTTCGACTGGCCAGCCTGGTCCTCAAGGGGAAGGTGGTTCTGAGCCGAGCCTCGGCTCCGGTCGTGGTCACGATTGCGGTGGCTCCTAAGGCCTGCAACAAAATCGGCCTGGAGGATGTGGCCTGGTGTGGCCTGGTGCGTTCCGCCACCAAGGAACACCAGACCACCAAACCCTTGGTGACCCCCTCGGGACGCGAAGTGCCCTGCGATGCCCTCAACCTGGCCCGTAGACTCCTGTTCCACGTCGATGTGGAAGCGAAGCCCTTCCGAACCGCCGCCGCAAGCTCCGGGGGCTGCCTCGCGATCTGGACCGGCGTCTCGGAACCTGGTGTAGGAATCCGACCCACCACCCTTCTGTTCAACGACCTGACCCTGGAAATGCACACCGAAGCCCAGATGAAGAGCTCCAGAGCCTGCGGCGCGATCCTAGTCCCTGGACCCGGCCAGACCGTGGCCCAGGCCAGCTGCCCCCGAGACTGTCCCGGCGGATCCGGATGTTTGGTCTAATAGATTTTTATTGCATCGTACATTTTTTTTTCTTCTTCGATTCGGTAGCCCGTGGGCTGGTGTTAAAGTCGACTGCGGTGGTCACCAGTTCCTTGAAGCAGTCGGCGACGCCTTGCCCGGTCCGTACCGATATCTCTCGGTACGGACACTTGTAGACGGCGGCCATATCTTCCGCGTCACTCCGCGTGACCTCACGTTCCCGAGACAGGTCCAGCACGTTTCCGACCAGGATGCAGGGCAAATCCAGGTCATCGTAGATGTGGTTGAGTCCCTTGGCGGTCATGATGTCGGGAAACACGCCCGACTTGATGGCGTGCAGGCTGCCGAGGTCGGTCAGGTTGAACAGCATCACAATGGCGTCGGCCGTGGCGTAGACTTCCGAACGAGCACCCGCCATGTCGCGACCCTCCGGCAGATCCACAAAGGTGATCTTGGCACTTCCCCCGCTCCGGGACTGGACGTTCATGCCAAAGTGTTGCAGAACCTTGGTCGAGTTGTAGCGAGTCCCGGAGGTGACCCCGGCACACTTGTAGATGAAAGAGGTCTTCCCTGTCCCGCGAGCCCCGGTCACGGCGATCCTGATCTGGATGTGATTCACCAAGCCCGCGAGGTACAGCTCCTCCACTTTGGGACTCGGAGGTGGAGTCTCACCGCTCTCGTTTCCCACTGCGTCCATGTATGCCAGGCCCAGAGAGACCAGACCTTTAGCGCGTCGGGCGGCTCTTCGCAGGGTCGAGGTAGGAGGTTGTTTATTACTATTCATCGGCGGAGGAGTGAATATCAATACACAGGTCACAGGCGATTTGCCTAAGTTGTTGATAATCCGCAGACAAAAGCCTTTCAAGTAGTCGTTCGTCGGGTTCCGGAGCCGGTCTCTTCGCCTTAAATACTCGGGTCGCGATTCGTCGCGCGGGCCCGAAGCTGTCCCAATCAACGAAATCGACGCGCAGGATTCCTCGCGCCCGCGCGTACAGGGTCACGAAAAGCATGACGCAATCCAGCTCCCGCAGGTACTGGAGGTCGACCCCGTTTCGTTCCGGGTCTCGTTTATTGGTCAGCCGGGTGCGCAGGTCCACACGCTTCTTGGCGATCTCGGGCTTCACCAGCAGGAACACGACGTCCCAGTACAGGTAGGGTCCGGAGTCGACCAAGGTGCTCAGGTAACAGAGAAACACCTCGGAGCTGATGAAACCTCGAAGAAGTTGAAGCACCGCAAAGCAAAAGTTTCCCATGATCGTCCGGTCCACGATCCCGATGGCTCCATGGCGACACCGCTCCACCATGACCTTGGAGGCAGCGACGCAAGTTGCCAACTGGTTGACCTGGAAGGTGGCTGCATGGCGTTTCTTATCGCCGTAGAAAAGGGCCAACCACTTCGGATTCACATACTCCTCCTGAAAGGAAGCGGCCGTCCCCAGTTCCCGTTCCAGTTCGAGCCCAAGGCTCGTCTTCCCTGCCCCGATGCCGCCATCAATGCCAAATACCATGCCTTGGAGACCGGGCTTGTCCGGACACAGAGGCATGTTGAGGCTCCGGAAGGTCTTCGTTTCGTCGAATATATAATCCAGATGGTCCTTGACTATACGCCTGGCACTCTCGGACCATTCACCATCATATGCCATTTTCGCAGGATCCAAATCTTTTGTTAAGGTTGTGGACGCGATCCCGACACACACCTTCCCCCTTTTTAAACTCGGACTTTTTTACTGGACTTTTTAGATTTTTGGTGGTCCCGTGAAATACAAAAAAATCCGGGCGACCGGGTTGGTGGTTCCCACTACCCATGAAAAATCGCGGCATTAATCAGTCTAGGATCCCCGTAGATATGGGTGTTTGCAAATGTGTAAAAAGTTGCACATTTTGCACGTTTCCCATCGGAAATGTCCCGATTCGTCGAATCGGGA
>SDBV01009451.1_pt1 | contig 12965 bp, 12 predicted proteins | sample 2277081 | NCBI WGS metagenome assembly SDBV01 (sample SAMN10402039, study PRJNA504765) | marine sediment metagenome | isolation source: marine sediment core GS10_PC15, 223 cmbsf | place: Arctic Ocean: Southern Knipovich Ridge | collected 2010
CGTTTATACTCATTACTACGCCCTGAAGTTCGAGATTGCCCCATGCGTCTTGGGAGCGTTCAGGTATCTGGGTCAGAAACTTCTGTATTTCCACTTCCGGATCGAGGCCCCCAACTGAATCCTGGCTCCCGCATCTGCCAACGTCGCATATTGCTCCGGTGCCCTTTGGCAAAACTGTCTCATCTGCTGTCATTACTTTTGTGTGGGTTCCGATCACCGCACTCACCATGCCATCGGCATGGTAAAACATCGTGTACTTTTCCGCGGTGGTTGATGCGTGAAAATCAACAATAATAATGTTGGTCTGCTCTCGGATCCTGCTGGCGATCTCCGGCAAGTAGGAAAAAGGATTGCTCAAATGGACCCTGTCGAACCCGGATTGGCCGAGAAGAACAACTACTCCGATCGAAAGGCCGTCTTTTTTGTATACCCACCACCCTTTGCCGGGATTCCCCGGAGGGTTGTTGGCCGGACGCAGTATATACCGGGCTTGTTTGATGTGGTCGACCATGTCCCGCTTGTAGTAGATGCATTCGCCCCCGGTGAGCACATCTATGCCGAGTTTGTGAAGGTAAATGGAATGATTTTTCCCGAGGCCAAATCCGCCAGTCGCCCCCTCGGCGTTCGCGATAACAAAATCTATTTTTTTATCTTCGATGAGCCCAGGCAGGAGCTGCTTCACGCAGTATATTCCCGCCTTACCGACGATCTCACCGAGAAATGCTACACGTGTACTCATAGAGCCTAAAGGATACCAATAATCCTGCCGGAAAGGCAATCATGTGGTCCGAGACCCTCTTTGGTCCGGCCTGCACGGGATTTGGTTTGCGTTGACACTGGTCGTCGGCTCCTCTATCCTGTGATACCGGCGGAAGCATGCATGATATAAGCGTTAGACGTCATTTATCGATGGATCTGATTGATGCCGGCGAGTGGAACTCCATCGTTGATGACCACGAAATCTACAACACCCACGCGTACCTTGAAGCGATCGAGCGCTCTGGGGTAAACAACCTTCGATACTATTACTTCACTTTCCGACGGCAGGCGAAACTGATTGCCCACGCGTCGGTGTGCGTTTTTGTTTTTGGTCTCGATATCATGGCTCAGGGTGGCGTCAGCACATACATAGATCGCATAAAACGGTTCTTTCCCGGCTTCCTTCAGGTGAAGTTAATCGAATGTGGCCATCCCACAACACTGGGTAGCGCGATCGTTTTTGCCGATGTGTCAGCCGACACATCGGCTCGGGTGTTGGCCCTTCTCGATGAAAAGCTCGTGGAATTGGCGAAAGAGGAAAAGACAAGCCTCATCGCCGTGAGGGATGTTTACAGCTCGCGCTTGACGGAGTTTGCGGCTCTACAGCGAGCCGGGTATGGCCTCATACCCAATATGGCGAACACATTTTTCCGAATTTACCAGGGAAGCTTCCAGGAATACCTCGGTGATCTGGTCTCAAAGAGACGCCGCGAAATTCTGCATCGACTTCAGGTTTTTGAGGAACAGGAATGCGTTGTTGAGAAAATCCACGATTTTGCGGATATCGCCGTCGAACTCGAGCTGCTTTGGCGAGAAACCTTCACGCGCGCAAAGGAGTATCAGCGGGAAGTCCTGAATGCCGCATATTTCGCGAACGTATCGACGGCTCTCGGAGAAAAATCGTTTGTGCTGCTCTGTAAAAGAGCGGGACGGCCAATTGGGTTTACGATGCTTATCGAATCCGGAAACACTCTGATCTCGACCTACTGCGGACTCGACTATTCCCATAATCGCTCCACCTACTCCTATTTCGTCCTTTTCTATCGTTCGATACAAGAGGCGATTGATCTTGGCATGGAGTGGTTGGAACTTGGGGTTACTAATTACAATCCGAAAATCGAAGTGGGTGCCATGCCGGAGCCGATGTACATCTATGCAAGATCTACCCGCAGATTGCTCAACCTTGTGCTTGTTCCGCTGCTCCGCGCCGCCTATGCGTCTCCGGATTACAATAAACGAAGAATTTTCAACAACAGGTACTACGAGCGCCACCGGATAGACAAAAGTGTCGAGGTCGATGTCGGCGGTCAGGTCAATCGCCTGACCGATCTCAGCCTTGAGGGGATTGGAACCATCGGTCCGCTCAAACCAAGGAAGAAAAACGTATTGATCCATATTGAGATTTCGGACGGGCTTTTTATCCTTCTGAGTGGTAGATTGAAGATCGCTGAGCGTATGAACGATGGGATGTGGCGTGCCGGGTATCATGTCGAGCCGAGAAGCTCCGATCATACGCCTCTCTGGCACGATCTTGTTCGGAGATATTCGGCGGAAAACACCGATTGAGCCAATGGAATGTATGACATAGAGGAACTGTACAGAAAACTCAAAGATCAGGTAAAGGTTCCCAATCGGCGCCTCAAGGGCAGAATTCATTCAGCCAGCTTTTCGCAATACCTGTTTGGCGAACGAAAAAAGATCGATAGATGGAACCGCTCAGTTCATTTGGTAAAATTCGGCTTTTTTGGGCTTACCACAAAGACGAAAAGAGATTTCGGCGCGAATATGTATGACCTTTTTCTGAGGACCGCGCTCCCGCTCTATAAAACAGCCGAGAAAACTCTCGAGGAAGGCTGGAAATGGCACCAACTGTCCGTTCGGGAATACAACATCATCGTTTATTACGTCGATTTTTGCAAAAAGATGCTTACCGGAGAGATCAGGGAGTGGTCCGACCAGTGGTTCGCCATGGTAGAGGAAGCATATCTCAAACTCGTCTGTGAAACCGTACTCACCAGACTCCTCGAGACCGGCCTCGGCAAAATAATCTCCGGCCGTTTCAAGTCGGGCTCTGCCGGCCTGGATGCGGCCCGTGCCTCTCTTAGGAAGCTAATGATTTTTTTGGCCACCGACGGCCGCCACCCATCGTTTCTCGATTATGTTCTGGCGCACAACATGGTGGAGAGTCGCCGGTGTTTGGTTTTTGATGACATAGTAGCGCCATCTCGCGGACCCGCACTGCCTGAAAAATTCTACAATTGCTCTATAGATGTATTCAGAAGCATTGTCGCCTATCACCGGGAGCTTGACGGCGAGATAAAGCGTCTGCGGATCCGGCTAAACTGGCTTGAGTGGCTCGACCGGCAAAGTCAATGCGGAGAAGGCGAAGAACCGGTGGAGATAATGGAGTTCTATGGATCGGCCTCGACAGATTGGCGTGTCGACGGGAAGAGTTTTTACGCACTTGCACTTACGTTGGTAAAACAGGTGATCGATCAGCTCGAAGGAATCGTGCGTAAGGACTGGGAACTCATGACCGCTGAGGAAAAGATTATCAGAGCAAGGTTAGTTCATGATGAGAGTCTGGAAAAATTGCTCGAGGATCTAGCAAATGAGCACGCCGCTGGGGAGGCATACAATCGCATTGCGTCGCCCGCCACTTTTTCGCTGGCCGATTTTCTCGGGGACTCTGTAAATGAAGCCCTCGCCGCCACGAAGGTCCACAAAGAGCTGAAGGAGAAATTCGAGAGCATGCTGTCCCTTCTTTTCCGAATTGCCGTGACCTTTGAAGAGATCTCGGTGGATAGGTATTCCCCAGGCAGCTTTCTCCTCCGACACATGATTGTTCGTCCGATTCAGTACAGAGGCAAATCGGTCATGGATCTCATCGCGGGCCAAACGGGGCTGCTGCTCCAGATTTGCAGGTACTTCCGTTCCGGCGAGCTTGGCAAGGAGCTTAGCGCGTTATCAAAGGTAAGAGGACAATTGAGCGCAAAACAGAAAGAAATGAATCATATTGACGTAGGCAGAATTATAGAAGGACTCATGGCCGATATCGGGCATGACAGGATTCTCGCTGGTGGCTGAGAAACGTGATTTCCTGAAGGTGCTTGTAGTAGACGACATTCTTTATGTCGTCAAATCCATCTCAAAGGTTCTCCACAACGAAGGTTTCTTTGTATTAACTGCCCGCAGCGGACAAGAGGCGCTGGAGAAATATGTGGAATATTCTCCGGACTTGGTTACCGTCGATCAGAAACTACCCGACATGAGTGGTCTTCAACTTGTGGCGAAAATTAGAGAGATTGATCCGGAAGGAAAGGCCAGGATCATCGTCATTTCGGCCGTGGATGACAAACAAGAGATTCAGGCGATTCTCAAGTATCAGATTGATGATTACTTGATAAAACCGTTCATGAAGAAACGTCTCATCGACTCAGTAAAGGCCCTACTCGACCCCGAAGAGCTCGAACCTGCCGAACCTGAGGAGCTATCGGAGTAACATATGCCCGAATCGCCGAAATTCACGGCAAGCGCGGCTCAGCGGCAGGAGTTGAGTTGCACTAATGTAATTCCCGCTATCCAGTATATGGAAACCCAATGCGGGATTGCCGAGACCAGGCGGATAGTGGAATCTCTTGGATTGCCTCTGTCGTTTCTGCGATCGAAAAGCAACTGGGTATCCTATGAGTACTTCAATGCGCTCCTGGCTGAGTTGGTGGAAGCTACCGGCGATGAAAGGGCGCCCTACAGAGCCCCGCTATCGATAAAACCACAAGAGGTCTTTGAGTACGTCCTGTACGCGACACAGGCACTCCTTTGGTACGGCGGACTAAGGCTGCCCTATCGGCTTATTCTCGGCTCCGATCTCTATAGACGGTGGACGAAAATCGGCAGCTTTGAAATTCTCTCCTCAACGTCCCGTTCGGTCGAGGTCGAGATGCGACTCGACAGTGGCTACAAACAAACGAGGAATAACTGTTACGCCGTGCAAGGCATGCTGGCGGCGATTCCTGTTGGTGTCGGGCTGCCTCCGGCGGAGGTAAGGGAGAAAGGATGTGCTGTAGACGGTCATGAAGGTTGCGTGTATGAAGTCAGGTGGCAAAACCCGAAACGTGGTTTCACCCGACTTGCTCTGCCGGTCTTTGCATTGGTCGCGGCGATTCAAGCGACTCTGTTCCGCGGTTATTTTGATTTAGGCGATGTGATAGTGACCGGATTGGTTTTCCTCTCAATGGGACTCTTGGCTAAAAACTACCAGTTTAGGCGAAACTTACGCGAGCAGGAGCGGGTCGACGGGCAGAGAAACACCTATCTTGTCGGAAATCTCAAGAAAGTCGAGGAGGACTACCAAGAACTTCTCGAGGCCAAAACAGCTCTGCTCGAACGATCTGAGTTTCTGACTATTATCGGCCTGATCGGCGAGACCGTGAGGCGTGAGACGACCTTCGACAGCCTACTGGTTGATATTCGGCGCGTGCTCTCTGATAAGCTCAATCTCGAAAGAGGGGAGTTTTTTCGTTTCTTCCGTCGCGACGGATGTTATCGCTCGATGTTTGGCGCATTGTGCGAAGTGCCGGAGAAGCAGTATCAAAACCTGCAACGGGAAGGTTTCTGCTTTCAACTTGACGAAATAGAACCAAGTGACGCTCTGCACGAGTGGTCTGCGACCGACGGCGGGAATGGGATACTACTGATCCTTCCGATTGAGGCGCCCGATGTCTTATCTGGTTTTTTTTGCTTCTATTCTTCTGCCCTTAGTGTTCTGTCCAAGGATTTGGTGAGTGCGCTGTTCCTGAATATTGCGGATCAACTGAGGATTGGATTCGCCAGAATAAACGCAAGAGCTGTAATCGATGATATTCTTTCGGGCATCCCTGAATTTGTGCTCATTTTCTCCATCGAAACCTTCCTGACCAGGTATGTAAACACACACTTCTATCGTTCATTCCAGCGCATCGGTCGCGGTGAAGGAGCCGACATCGTAGGCATGTCGCTTTTCGACGTCCTCGACGTGAATGCAGAAACAGAGAGTAATATCAGGAAGATATTGAACAGACTCGAGGCGGCCGAAAGGTCCGAAGTGTTTGAAACGGCTGTCGGACCCGCGGTTCTTGAATACAGTGTGTTTTCGATTCCGCGATCGGCAGAGGGCGAGAAGCTCGCCGGCATAATTCTGTCAGATGTAACAGAGCGCAAATCATTCCAGCAGAAGATGCTCACCAGCGAAAAGCTTCTCGCACTCGGTAGAGTCGCCGGTGGTATTGCTCATGAAATTAACAACCCTCTCTATGCTGTCCTGGCCGGTGCGGAAGATATCATCGAGGACGAGAGCGCGAGTGACGAAACCCATAAGCTGGCTGGGGAAATTGTGGAACATGTAATGAACATATCCGCGGTTGTCAAAGACCTCTCCGCGTATTCCAAAACGATGCGCAAAGAAAGCGTTGACGACGTTGATATGAACGCCGTCCTCAAAGAGTCTCTGAAATTGGTAGAGTATGGTTCGGATTTTATGGAGATTGAGACGGAGATGAGGCTTGAGCCGTTGGCGGCTGTACTCGCGGTGCGTGGGGAAATCCAGCAGGTTTTCATAAATCTCTTCTCCAATGCAATTTGGGCCATGAAGCAGAAGGGCGCGCTCACGATTTGTACTCGTCAATGCGAAGACAGCATCCAAATCTCGGTTGGGGATACCGGGATCGGGATAGCCGAAGAACACCGCCCCCATATCTTCAACTATCTTTTTACAACGAAGGCACCGGGGGAGGGCACCGGTCAGGGACTCTCAATCGCTAAGCGTCTAACAGAACGGAACGGCGGAAAAATCGAAGTCGAGAGCACATTGGGTAGCGGCACGGTGTTCCATTTAAGCTTCCCTACAGCGGAGACGATGGATGATTGACCAACCCAACCAAGCAACCTGCACTATCCTCGTCATCGACGACGACCGAATAATCCTTGAAAGCATTGGCAGACAGCTGCGGAACGAGCCGATGGAGATAGATTTTGAATCAGATCCGGAATCCGGATTGAGGCGAATCGGTTTGAACCGCTACGATCTTGTGCTGTGCGACATCAAGATGAAACCGATCAGCGGTATCGAGGTGCTCAGGAGAATAAAGGCCGCTTACAGCCGGCTGCCAGTGATCATCGTAAGCGCCTTTGTGGACGATCAACTCTTCGAAGAAGCAAAGCGCATCGGGTGCAGCGATTTTCTCATCAAACCGGTACCGAGAAGGACTCTCGTGGAATCGATACGGCGGGTGCTTGCGGAGGCCTAGCCGCGGAAAAGATACACTTTGTGCGTCTATTCTCTGACGATGAGCCAGAATGACACAGGTATACTGCCAAGGAGTCAGGCTTCGATGTGCCTTTTGCGTAAAGTGTTATTCCAAAAGGATTAATAAAAACCCCATATCTCTCAATAATTGGCACACTCCTTGCAATAGTATAGGTGCCGTCGATGCCGAAAGGATCGGCGGCACGGCCGCCTCGTATGAGGGGCCTACAACATCACGCTCACGGAGAGGTGTATTATGAAAGATCACGTCGTGATCGATCTCGGCCAGATGATGGACGAGATCTTCGAAGCTACCAAAGGTTTTGGAGAAGCATTCAAAAACGGTTTTAATTTCAAGCCGAGGCCAGACGGTCCCTTTCACTGGGACCAGAATGTGGATTACTATCCGCACCATTCTTATCCGCCTGCAAATGTGTACATCACCAACGACCGGACTCTGGTGTTCGAGTTCGCCCTGGCCGGTTTCAGCGAAGCGGACATCAATCTCGAGTTTCAGGGAGACCATATGGTGCTTTCGGCGAAGGCGCCGGAAGACTCTGAAAAGCTCGGGGATGTTCGGTATTTCAAGAGGAGACTCAAGCTCAAGGATCTTTCCGAGCAGAAGTACTTCGTGCCTGCCGACAAGTTCGACCGAGAGAAGGTTAAGGCAGTATTCAGAAATGGGTTGCTCAAGGTAACAGTCCCGAGCCTGGAGAATGTTGAATCTAAAGAAGGTATCAAGATCAATATCATGCAGGAGGATGCGGAATGATTTTCTGGACACTAGTAGGCATAGCAGTCGGCTATTTTTTCAAACCCCAGATCGATAGAATGGTGTACAAGACGGTACGCATGATCAAGGACAATCAGAACAAGAAGAAGTACCATGACGGGGACGACACGTTCTAGGAGTGTCGTGGCAAAAAGGGGGCGTCGGAGGTACTATTCGGCGACGTCCCGCATAGCCAAGGGGCTTTCGGGTCGCCGTTCCGGCGAGTCAGGAGGCTTTTATATATACATGAAGAGCGTCTGTTCGCAGACGCTCTTTTTTTCGATCACCCCCCTCGACCCAATTCATAGACTTTCCGTTGTAGCCTGTTTATTTTCCCTAGAGTTGTTGTATGAAGCGGAGGTCTGGATGATCGTCGATTTTGGCGCGCGTAGAATGGAATTCCCTGAACCTGATTTTAGCTACCTCAGGGAAAGCAACGATGCACTTGGGGATGCGGGAGAGCTGCGGCGACGGTTGAGCCAGGACGGCTACCTATTCGTGAGATCTCTGCTCAATAGCCAGGCGGTGCAAAAAGCACGGCACTTGATTCTCGAATACATGGCGGAGCGAGAGGCTCTCGTGCCCAACGCACCTGTGCTCGAGGGGGTAATGCCGAAGGGCGGAAAAACAGTAAACCTGCTCGGCAATCGGGCTATCACCCATCAGAAGAGCGTTCTCCGCGTTCTCGAGGCACCGGAATTATTCTCTTTCTTCGAAGGTTTGTACGGCGAGAGGTCATCGACATTCGGCTACAAGTGGCTCCGCGCGGTCGGGAACGAGCAGTTCACGGGGGCCCATTGTGATGTTGTTTATATGGGGAGGGGCAGCGAACGAGTCAACACCGTTTGGATACCCCTCGACGACATCCCCATTGCAAAAGGAACACTCGCGATATGCGAGGGTTCCAATCGGATCGATGGATTTCACAAATTGAGGGAGACCTACGGCAGGATGGATGTAGACCGTGATAACGTGGAGGGCTGGTTCAGCAACGATCCAGTGGAAATACTCGAGAAATTCGGCGGGAGATGGCTCACGGCTGATATGAGGGCGGGAGATTTCCTCACGTTTGGTTTGTACACCATGCACGCTTCCACCACGAACACAACCAGCGCCTACCGGCTGAGCTGTGACGTCCGTTTCCAACCGGAATCCGAGCCAATGGATGAGCGCTGGTCCGGAGACAAGCCTCTGGGACACTACGCGTGGATGAAGGAGCCGACTGTAACTCTCGAGCAGGCCCGCGTACGGTGGGGAGTGTAGCGGCAGGCCTGATTTCCCATGTAGTTGACTGCTTGCCCCAAAAAAACCGAAACTGAGCACTAAGGGCGGGGAAGATGGCAGCAAGTACCGTACACAGAACAATACGGCTTCTTCAGGGTGCTCTCGAGCAGCTCAAGGTAGCTATGCCGATCCAAAGACAGGAGCAGATCGGCGTTATGGTGAATCGCGCGATGAGCGCACAGGAGCGGAGTTTCCATACTCCGGAACATATCTTCGACCTCGCGGAACCTGACAATCCCCACATGACCCTCGCCGCGCTCTTCCACGATATCGTGTATTTCCAGGTCGACCAGGGCTTCACACCCGCGATTGAGAAGATTGTGGCCCCCTACATACTGATTAGTGACGGAGTGATGTCGATCGTCGAAAACATAGCTTCCGACGATCGTGCATTTTGGGGATGCGCGGCCGTTTTTGGCTTCAAGCCGACTCAGGAACTGTCTCTGTTTGCCGGGTTAAACGAATTCCTAAGCGCCCTCGTATTGGATTGCTTGTTTGAGCATGTCGTCTCGGATCGTGATTTGCTGATTACGACGGCGTGTATCGAGGCCACCATACCTTTCAGAGGGCCGGATGCAAACGGACTGTGTCCGGGAGAGTCTCTTGAAGTACGTGTCAGCAATACCGCTAGAGCCTTTGGCCTTGATCTCTCTGAACATGATATTCGTAATGCCGTGTCATCCGCGGTGGCTTTCGCCAACAAGGATGTCCACAACTTTGCGGAGAGTGATATCGGCCGATTCCTCGACAATACATGGAAACTACTTCCGGAGACCAATCCATCATTGCGGATGACCGGTGTGTACTCCATCGGGAGCTATCGAATAGCGCTTCAAAAAATGGAAGGTTTCCTGGGTTTTCTCGATCCCAGTACAATCTTCTGCCGTTACAAGGATACGCCCAGTGAATGGGAGTATCGGCGTCTCGTTGATCTGGCTGGTAGGAATGTCGACATTGCCGGCGAATACCTTGGGATCAAACTTCTCACCGCGGCGATACTCGAGGCGCTTGCCGGTGTCAGCGGCGGCGACGCTCCGATCTCGTTGTTCATGGGGGATATCGAGGTTACCGAACATGGTGGCAAGCTCTCCGATTTTCTTCCGGAACCCAAGCTCCGCGATGAGCTACTTCTCGAGGAAACTCTACATAATCTGCTTGCTCATGGTCGAGCGAGTGCTTCGAGTTTCGATCTGCGAAACTCCCCGCTATCTCTCTACATCTACCTACATTTGGGAACCGACGGGTTCCATCGTCATCTCGGCGAGGCGAAGCGTATGTTCAAAGATGAAATAGAGGCGGTCGGATTCCTGAACGGATTACCCCACGATCTCATTCGAGACATCGCCGTGGCTTGCGGTGAAATGGCTTTTACTCGAAAAGAGGCACTGACAGCCTTTCTGAACCGGTAAGCCGATCGTTTGCGACTAGTTAGACGGGAACGCCGCCATAAAAAAAACCGCCCCGAACTGAGCGTCCGAAGGCGGTAAAAGCACGAATCGTCGCTGTGGCTAGAACTTCATTCCCATGCCGATTCCGAGGCGGCCGTGCCCGGAAGAAAAGAATGATGTGCGGGGCTCGAAGGTAACGTTTCCGGCTTCTATGTTTTCCCGGGCCAAACGGGCCGCATGGCTCGCGGAGAACGCTCTGATGCCGTGGTGTAGCGCCATGCCGCCTGCCACAACGCCGAGGGTGGGCAAGGCATCCATGAAGGTCGCTGATTCCATCGCACTTTGCCATGAGGCCTTGATATCACTATGGGGTGTGTTGAAATAGTCGAGCTCACCGAATTGCAGTTCCGCCGGCAGCAGGAAATACATGCCCGCGAGGGCCCCCGCGGCAGCAATCAGATCCGCGGTCAGGAAGAGGGCACCGTTCAGCGTGTCACCGTTCATGAACTGCCCCTTGCCCGGCATCATCATGGATGCGGCACTGGAGCGCTGAACGTACGCAGCTTCCTGCATCGGTACTGATAGTCTCGCCATGAGATCACCTACTTCACCGAAAGTGAGCTCGCCGATCACCGTATCTGCCTCATCTCCCAGAATAGCCTCGATTTCCGCCGTCAGGGCGTCGTGGGCAGGTCTGCCATGGCCCGGATTATCGCCGGCAAACGCCAATGCCCCGAGGGAAAATACCAATAGACCTGTGAGTAATTTCTTCATCATAGTCCTCCACATCAAATGTTCTTCAGAAAATAGTGAAAATCCTAGTGTCCGGCCATTAATGGGCGGTGAAGGATAATAACGGCGTGTTATGTTTTACTTCCAGCCTGAATAGTCGGCTATTTCGATGTAGCGTTTTTGCGATCCGGGAAAACCGCTGCTTCCCTCGTAGGCCACGAGATAGTGAGGTGCCTCCGTGCTATACCAAAAATACGTCTTTGGTATAAACGTATTCATGACACGCATCAATCCTGAAGCCCTCATTTTCAGCTCCAGTTTATGGCAGTCTATGGTTCTGCCGTCGATGACCATCGCGTCGATCTTGAGATAGCTGACCTTGATCTCGAAACTGAGCTGGTTGTCGTCATCATCATTGGCGCTCAAAAAGGAGATTCCCAGATCGGTCTTTCCGTTTTCGAATGGGAAACCCCTAAGAGAGTATTTCAGGTCGGAAAATGAGAGAACCACGATAGTATCGGCGTCGATTTCAGAGGTGAGGGACACACGGGTGGATGATTCAAAGGTCATACCGTCCTTTTTGGTGACAGTGAATACGGAAATGGGGATCATGCCGCTCTTTTGAATCTTTACCTCGGTCGTTTCAGTATCGGATTGATAGGTAATTGCATAGATATTCTTGCCTTCTTCAGAAGCAACAAGTATTTCTTCGGTGAAGCGCCACTCGTTGTCGCCTTCCTGGACTCGGTAAAGGGCGGTTTCTCCGTGCGGTATAAGTGGGTCTTTGAGAGGTGTTTCGGCGTAGGTCACCACGGGTAGAACGGCCACGAGGACACAAGCTACATATATCGAAAGGGCCCTGATCACTTTAGTGCCCCAGCAATGATTCCCATGGGTATGGTGATAGCGAACACTGTAGCTGCCTCCGGTGCGGATGTGGCGGTGATGTACCAGCCATGGGATGAGATTACCGATTCCACGGTAGAGAGCCCAAGCCCTAGACCGGATCCTTTTCTATCCTTTGCACCCCGCACAAAAGGATCGAATATGTGAGGGAGATCCTCGGGTTCTATTCCAGGTCCTTCGTTCGATAGCGATACCGAGACACCTATGTCCGACTGGGAGCAGGAAAACCGAATCTCGCTGCCTTCGGGAGAATAGGTCAGTGCATTTTGCATGAGGTTTTCCATCGCCCGAACGAACATGTCTTCGTCCATGGGCACCGTCGTACCTGCCTGAAGATGTACGCTGCTGACGTATGGACGGTTTTTGAGAGCGGCCTCCGACTCAAACACCATCCCCAGCTCGGTGAAGAACGGGCCGAGGGAGACGGGTTGCAGCCGCAATTTCCACTCGGTGGTTTCCCGTTTCACATATTCGATGAGCATCGAAATTCTCGACTCGAGAAGTCTTGTCTTGTCTTCGATGATTCCCGCGTACTTCGCTAGCTTTTCGGGGGTATCGGCGTACCCCTCGCCGATTGCGTTGGCGTAGCCGCTGATCGAGGAAAGCGGTGTCTTCAGGTCATGGGAGATGCCCATGATAAACCTCGATCTTCTGGCGTACTCCTCCTTGAGGTGCTCACGCATACTGTCAAATGATCTGGTGAGGGAGGCGAGCTTGTCGTTGCCTTTTATCGGGAGCTTAAAGTCAAGGTCACCGCCGGCGATCCTCCTTGTGGCCTTTTCGAGATTGCTGATCGAACGGTTAATCGATTGAGCGATGAGGTGTTTCCAATGGTCTCAAT
>SDBV01009453.1_pt1 | contig 12963 bp, 11 predicted proteins | sample 2277081 | NCBI WGS metagenome assembly SDBV01 (sample SAMN10402039, study PRJNA504765) | marine sediment metagenome | isolation source: marine sediment core GS10_PC15, 223 cmbsf | place: Arctic Ocean: Southern Knipovich Ridge | collected 2010
GCCGGAACCACCGGTTTGGCAATCGCGCCTTGGGGTTTGCCGCTTCGCAACGTCCCGACCCATCGTTGTATGCGGGCCTCTCGAGATGGACGCTGGAGCGCACGAATGAATGTCCACGGCGATCCTGTTGTGATTCTGGCGATGATCTTCGTGGAGTTAATCAGAAACTAGCAGGCGATTCAAACGGAAGGATTGGTGAGAGCGTGAAGCACATGCCGCCTCAGCTTCCCTGGTCAGTTTGGGGAATTCGAGTGTCTCATTCAGAGACCTGGGAATACGCCCCATACCACGCCGCACGGCGAATCGTGCCCCAAGGGTCCAGGCGTTTCAGAAAAAAGCCAAGACGGCCAAATCGAGCGACGGCACTGACAGCGGCAGGAGAAAAGCGGCAGACAATGTGTGTACAGGCGGACTTGCCCCGGTTGGGCCTTCGTTGCGGGCCCCGGCGCCATGGTCTCGAGCGAGACCACGCCACCGGGTTCCAGCCCACATACGGCGAAGCGCCCGCTATAAGGGTGTCGGCGCGCCCTTCGCCTGCACTTCCGCGTCGTGCTTCTGCTTGGCCTCCTGAAGCTTCGGCATCGCCTTGTCAAGCTCCGGGAGTGTCCACATCCCGCCGGTCGTGAACGCCCGAATGACCGCGGGCTGTTGCATGATACCGACCTGGCCGTGGAAGGCATGGATAATCTGGCCCGTCATGTCGTGACTCGCATCGGACGCGATCCACGTCACGACCGGTGCGATCTGCGCGGGACTCTGGTCCGGCGCATCCGCGTCAAGCGTGCGGCCGGCCTTTTCAGCCAACGGAATCGTCATCCGTGTCGCCGCTCCCGGAGAGATAACGTTGACGGTCGCTTTGTACTTGCCCAACTCGAGTGCGAGCACGCGGGTAAAGCCTGCGATACCGGCCTTTGCGGCCCCGTAATTCGATTGGCCAAAGTTGCCGTAGAGCCCGGAGACTGACGAAAAGTTGATGATACGGCAGTTCTCCCGGTTCGTTTCACGGATGTATTTTGCGAAGGGGCGCGTACAGCAATAGTGGCCCCTGAGGTGCACCGCGAGAACGGCGTCCCAATCCTCTTCCTCCAGATTGAAGATGGAGCGGTCGCGCAGGATACCGGCGTTGTTGACTAGGATGTCAAGAGCGCCAAAGCTGTCGATGGCGGTCTGGAAGATGCTCTGGCCGCCCTCCACCGTCGCGACCGTATCGTAGTTCGCCGCCGCCTCGCCGCCAGCGGCCTTGATTTCCGCGACCACCTCATCGGCAATCTTCGATGCGTCAGTGCCGTCGGTCGCGCCGCCAAGATCGTTCACGACGACCTTCGCGCCTTCCGCTCCGAACATCAGTGCCACCTCGCGACCGATGCCGCGTCCCGCTCCGGTGACAATTGCAACTTTTCCACTTAGTGCGCCCATGTCAAGGACTCCTTCCTTTTTGCGCTGCTACCTGTAGAGGGCGACAGAATAGCCGATAAGCGCGCCAAAATGCCAGCAATTAAGGAAAGTGTGGAGTTGGCGGAGATGATCGGCCAGTCCCATGATATTCTTCTAGTGATAGAAAATCCTCCACGTGCTGGAGCTGAGGAAAACGCTCCGTTTGAACTCGCGGCCACAACGATGATAAGAAGTGCAGGTTCAGTCTGACGAATAGGACAAGAAACGAGGCCATATTCTTGGATTCCACTGCTGCCGCCACGGGCGATCCATACGTTGGCAAGAAGCTCAACAGCCATAGCTTTCTTGTCGAAGACGAAACGCTGAGTAGCTATTACGACGGGCTCCGCCTGCCCCGTCCCGCACAACAAGAAGCGGTCCCCGCCGTCCCCTCGATACTGGCCAGTGGCCCCGATGGCGACTACTTCGGCGAGATCGCCTTCAGCAATCACTTTGGCCACCTCTGGATGCGTCAGGAGTGGGAATTCCACATGCCCATGACTATGGGCCAGAGTTATGAGGCGACGGGCAGCATTACGGACATTTATCAACGGCGTGACCGCAAGGTCGTGCAATACGCCGTTGAGCTGCGCCACGCCTCGGGCGATCTCGCACTGAGCTCCCAGCATCACCAGAGCTTTCTACTCGAACAGCAGTCGGGCAAAGTGAAGTTTCGCGACCCCAAAGCAAAGCCGGGGGCGCGCAAATTCACAATCCCAGAGGGCGACCCCTTCGGTGCGCTGGAACGCACGATTACGCTCGAAATGTGCGACATCTTCTGGCGTGGCGACAAGAACTACCACACGCACAGGGAATCGTCTGAGAAACTCGGTTTCCGCGACGTGGTCGTTGGCGGCCGGATGACCATGCCGTATGCCACGCACATCCTTGAGGAACGCTACGGCGCGGCATGGTGGAGCAGCGGCAGGCTTGACATAAAATTCACCAATCCAGTTTGGCTGGATGACACCGTGATCGCACGTGGCGTCGAGCTTGGCGCGATGGAGGGCGACCCCGATAGAACGGCGGCCTTCGTGTGGCTGACAAAGCCAGACGATACGGTCGTGCTCGTGGCGAATGCGAGTGTTGTCCTTCCTGTTTGAGAGAAGTGGGAGTCGCACACCGACCTCTCCCCTGCAAGTATTCATATGCATTGGCATCATTGAGCTTGCATTAGCAAGTATAAGACCTGAGGATCACTTTGGCAGCGCCGTCATCGAAAGAAGGAACACTATCAAGGCTAGGGTTCCACAGACGTGGAATTCGACTAGAGAACTGATACTATGCGGATGGGTCGCTCCTGCTGGTCGCAGCGAAGTCCATAAGACGAATCTCGGCTAAGCACACAGAGGCATAGATGATCAAAACCATTAGAAGGCGATGGTTCTTCGCTCTAGCCAGTATTGTGGTGCTCCTGGCACTCTTCGTTTCCAGGTATTCGGAATCAGGGCCATACGAGTCCATTCAACATGCCGCCTACAACAATGACGTTACGGCGGTCGACGAATTTCTTGACGCGGGCGTTGATATAGACGAGCGCACGGAAGATTGGCCGATGACGGCGCTCCAATATGCGGTGGCCTACGGCTATTATGAGTTAGCTAGTCATTTGCTCGAAAGAGGAGGCGACGTTGATGCATCGCCCATGCCGGGAGTCGAGAATCTCATGCACCAATTTGCACTCGACGGGGATGCGAAGGTCCTGCAGTTTTTCGAGAAAGCAAACATCGATGTCTCGGACGGGATATCGGAAGAAGAGTCCGGCCTAGCGTTCTCGGGCATTGAGGGTGCGACCGCACTCTGGACAGCTGTAAGTAAGAGTAATCCGGATATGGTGCGACTACTTCTGAACAACGGCGCGGACACCGAGCGTACCGGCCAATTAGGGTCCACTCCGCTCGCGCTCGCGTCAGCAACCGGCTCTGATGACCTGGTGTCGCTTCTGCTGCAGCGCGGCGCGGATGCTAATGCACGGGACGTGCAAGGAGTGACTCCTCTACTCAGAGCCGTTGGCAACGGTCACATTGAAACAGTCAAAGTGTTGCTCACCTATGGGGCTAAGACCACCATTGATGGCGGATTGATTAAGAGCGCAATCCCTTGGGCGACGGTGAACAATCAACGCGAAATGCTCGAATATCTCTTAGCACAGGGACTTGATGTTAACCTGCCAGGTTCCGGAGAATTCACGGCACTTCACCAGGCTGCGAATTACGATAACGTAGAGCTCGCAGAGTTCCTTCTCGAAAGAGGAGCCGATGTCAACCGGGGCACGGGGGCTAACATTACCCCTCTGGTCCTTGCGGCACGTAGGGGAAACGCGGCGATGGCCCAATTGCTCATCGAAAACGGCGCGGACATCGAGGCCGCTGTTGAGCCTACCGAAAAGACCCCTTTACACGTTGCCGTTCAAGGTGAATACATTGAAGCTGTGAGAATACTCCTAGAGGCTGGTGCGGACCCTCTAGCAGAAGCCGTTAAGGGTTATACTCCGCTCGATTTAGCATACCAATTCCAGTACGAAGACATCGCTGCTCTTGTTGAATCATTCCTGCCTGAGCCGTAGCGGCCTGGTGAATTCCCTTGACAGCTCGAGGATTCGAGCGCTCCCTTGGCTTCGCATTTATTCTTTGCCTTGAATGAGCTACCCGTTTCTGATTAACTCTGCCAGAATCATTACCAAACCGGTGGTTCCGGTATCGATGACTTCAGAGGTGGCGGCTGTGTCGAGATTTCCGGTGTGGAGAAACGAAGAGCATGACGAATAACAAACCCTCCTCCGTGCGGTTCCTGCCTCAGTTTCTTGCTCATCCGGGCGTGGTGGGGGCGGTTTCACCCAGTTCTCAGCGACTCGCGAGTCGAATGGTCGAGTGGATTGACTGGAGTGAGGCCGCGGCAGTTGTGCAGTATGGGCCGGGCACCGGCGTCTTTACGGAAAGAATCTTGTCGGAAATCGAACCGGGAACGCGTTTCTTCGGGATCGAGATCAACCCGGTCTTTTTCGCGGTAGTGCAGCAGCGGTTTTCCGATGCCCGGTTCTATAACGACAGCATCGAGAACGTTGAAGCCCTTTGCGAGCAACAAGGAATCGAAAGCGTCGACGCGATTGTCAGTGGAATACCTTGGGCCGCTTTCTCGGAACGCGATCAGACGCAGTGTTTGGCCGCGATGATGCGCGTGCTCCGCCCGGGAGGGCAGTTTGTTACATTCGCCTACCTACAGGGCCTGGCCCTGCCGGCGGGACGCCGGTTCAGAAGGAAGCTGCACGAACTCTTCACTTCTGTCGAGTGCAGCGCAACCGTATGGTTGAACCTGCCGCCCGCGTTTGTCTATCGCTGCCGCCGGTAGGACGCGGGACCGCTATCCGTGGACGATGACGCCGCGGGCGTTGTGGCCGTTCAGCATGTCCTCGAAGGCCTGGGGCGCCTCCTCGATGCTATAGGTCTTCGTGATCATGCCCTCAAGGTCCAGCTTGCCAGCGGTGTAAAGACTAAGCATCCTCGGGAAATCGATACCCGGATTGCCGCTGCCGTACATACAACCGCACAAGGTCTTCGCGAAGAGCGGAAACGTAAACGGATCGAGGCTAAACGTGTCGTCAATCTTCCCCATGCCCACGACCGTGCATGTGCCGCCATTGCGCGTCGCTGAATACGCTTGCTTCACCACCGACCCCAGGCCGATCGCTTCGAAGGCGTAGTCCGCCCCGCGCCCGTTTGTGAGCCCTTTGATTTCCCTCGCCACCTTGTCGTGCGATTTCACGAGATGCGTCGCGCCGAATTTCTTGCCCATTTCCAACTTGTCTTCGTTCAGATCGACTGCAATGATGCGTTCCGCGCCCGCGAGCACCGCTCCCTGAATTATGGAAATCCCCACGCCGCCGCAGCCGAATACCACTACGGACGAGCCCGGCTCCACCTTCGCCGTATTGAGCGCCGCCCCCACGCCGGTCGTCACGGCACAGCCCACCAGCGCCGCCACTTGCATGTTTATGCCCGGATCGATGGGGACCACGCACATCGCCGGCGTCACGACGTATTCAGCCATGCACCCCATCCCGCTCATGACGGGAATGTCCGTGTCCCCGTCGTGCAGGCGGTGCGTGCCGTCCAACTGCGACCCCGCCCCGAGGATGTTTTTCCTCTCGCAGAGGTATGCCTCGCCCCGCAGGCAATGAAAGCAGTCGCGGCAATTGGGCACGAAAGCGAGGACCACATGGTCGCCCGGCTTCACATTCGTCACGCCCTCGCCCACTACCTCGATCACGCCCGAACCTTCATGCCCGAGCGCCATGGGGTACGAATTGGGAAAGGTATCGTTCACTATTGACAAGTCGGAGTGGCAGACCCCCGTGACCGACATCTTAATCTTTACTTCTCCAGCCTTCGGGGGGTCCAAGGTCATATCTTTGACTTCGATCTTGTCCTGTTCAGGAGCGAATACGACTTTCATGGGGAGAGAGACCTTTCCTGTTGAATACTTATTTGCGCCGAACCTCAGATCTTGCACTTCTATAGTAGCCTGAACGAGGCGTCCAGTTTCAAGGCCCCGCCGATAGCCGCGTCGACCGGGCTGTCGCTCCCGGCGACTCGTACCATCCGAAACATAACGACTTAGCGCGGGGGTGCCCGCTTCAAACTTGTTTGGAGCGGGGGATTCGAGCGGCATGTTGTCACGGCTCATGCTAGCAAACTTACCGCTCCTAGCCTGATGGCTAGAAGCGGGCACCCTGAGTGAATTGGCGTAGTTGAGGCCCCTTTGTCAGGCTCTACGCTCCTTTACGACTGACACTCACTTCAAGCAAAGAGAAAAAAACCGCGACGATCTCGATTCTGGTACCCTAATCGGAAATGCCGGCCTATGAAGGCTTTCGGGCGGCCAACCTCGGTCGAAGCTTATACACCCTCGGCGCATCCGGATCCGCCCCGTGCATTACTTGCTGACAACCGGCAAATAGGAGGATCGAATCATGTGGCTCAGGCTGCGTCAAATCTGTTTAGTGGCGGAAAAACTGGCTCCGGTCGAGGAGGCACTGTGCGACGTTCTCAGCGTCAAAGTCTGCTATCGGGATCCGGGCGTCGCCACCTTTGGCTTGGAAAACGCTCTGTTCCCTATTGGGAATCAACTGCTGGAAGTTGTGGCCCCGACCGAGCCGAACACGGCCGGTGGCCGTTACCTCGAACGGCGCGGCGGCGACGGCGGCTATATGGTCATCACTCAGTGCGACGACCACGCGCCACGCCGCGCCCGCATCGAAGAGTTGGGTGTCCGCACCGTCCTGGACCACGACTCACCCGAATTCCGCAACCTGCAATTACACCCGAAGGACACCGGCGGCACCTTCTTCGAGATCGATGAGGTGCTCGGTCCCGATGCTCACGACCTGGACGGCCCTTGGGGACCGGCGGGACCAGACTGGAAGGCCTCCCGGGTACTCGACAGGGTCACTGGTATCGCGGCAGCAGAGTTGCAATGTGACGACCCGACTGACATCGCCGGACGTTGGTCGAAGATCGCGCAGATCCCTTTGACCGAGAAGTCAGGAAACGCCGCTATGCCTTTGGACAACGCCACCCTGCGCTTCGTGCCTTGCACTGACGGTCGGCCCGAGGGCCTCGGCGGCATAGACGTCCTCACGGCCGACAAGGCCGCCATCCTGGCGTCGGCGAAAACACGGGGTATCGTGAGCGGCGATAGCCAGATCCATATCTGCGGCATGCGGATCAACTTGTTGTGAGCGTAGACGCCGGCTTCAAGGTCGACGTTGACGATACCAAGACTCGAATTCTGGTAGGATGCCCAACGTTTGTTCTGAAGCTACAGCCAACGTCACGCGCACCAAACGGTGATCGCGTCGAAAGAACCTAGCACTACGATTCCGACACCGGGACATCAGGAACCCACACTGGAGACCTTAGATGACAACGACGAACGTCGAGAAGCCGGGCATGGCGAAGTACCCGAGGTTCTTCGCCCCTCTGGATGTAGGGCCTATACGCCTGAAGAACCGCGCGGTCATGGGATCGATGCACACCGGCGTCGAGGGCCAAGAGAACGGTTTCGAGCGATTGGCCGTCTATTACGCCGATCGCGCCCGTGGCGGCGTCGGAATGATCGTCACCGGAGGCATCTCGCCCAACGCCGAAGGCGGCATAGGTTCAAAGCTGACCAACCCAGACGAAGTCGCACAACACCGCCTGATCACCCGCGCCGTGCATGCCGCCGACGCCTCAGTCAAGATCTGCATGCAAATACTGCACGCCGGACCCCTCGCCAACCCCGCCCCCGTGGCGCCGTCGCCCGTCAAGTCGCGAATTGCTCGCGAAATGCCGGAAGAACTCGATGAAGCCGGAATCGAAAAGCAGCTCGTAGATTTCGGCAACTGCGCGCGCCTCGCAATAGAGGCCGGCTATGACGGGGTTGAAATCATCTCGTCCGCGGGATACCTGCTTAGCTCATTCCTGGTCGAGAAGACGAACCGGCGGACCGACCGCTGGGGCGGCCCGTTTGAGAACCGAATGCGTTTCCCGGTCGAGGTGATGCGCCGGGTCCGTGAGGCCATCGGCGACGAGCCGATAGTCATCTTCCGGGTCCCCGCGATGGACATGCTCGAGGGCGGCATGTCGTGGGAAGAGGTTGTGACGCTTACAAAGAGCGTTGAGGCGGAAGGCGCGTCGATCATCAATTGCCACTTCACCTGGCATGAGGCGAACATTCCGACCATCGCCACTATGGTGCCGCGGGCGGCCTTCACATCCGTTACCGAGCGCCTGCGGAAGGAAATCGATCTCCCCATTATCGCCAGCAACCGCATCAACATGCCCAGCGTCGCCGAGGATGTATTGGCCAGGGGCGCCGCGGACCTTGTGGCGATGGCGCGGCCCATGCTCGCCGACCCCGAACTCGTCAATAAGGCGGCGGAGGGGCGGGAGGACGAGATCAACACCTGTATCGCCTGCAACCAGGCGTGTCTGGACCACACCTTCTCCGGCAAGCCCACGAGCTGCATGGTCAACCCACGCGCGTGCCGCGAGACGCTCATCACCTTCGAGACCGCCCCTGCGCCCAAATCCATCGCCGTGGTCGGCGCGGGTCCGGCCGGTCTGGCGTATGCCACAGTTGCCGCCCAGCGCGGACACACCGTCACCCTCTTCGACGCAGCGCCCGAAATCGGCGGTCAATTCAACCTCGCAAAACGAATCCCGGGCAAAGAAGAGTTCAGCGAGACGATCCGCTACTACGGGCGCATGATGGAAGTCCATGGCGTCGATCTGAGGCTCAACACAAAGGCCACGGCCGAAATGCTCAAGGCCGGCGGCTTCGATGAGATCGTCATCGCCACTGGGATTGTGCCGCGCGTGCCCGACATCGAAGGGATCGATCATCCCAAGGCCGTTGGCTATATTGACGCAATCACCGGCGATCGACCGGTCGGAAAGTCAGTCGCGATCATGGGCGCCGGCGGCATCGGCTTCGATGTGGCGGAGCTAGTCACCCACGCCGGCCCAACCGCCTCGTTAAACGTCGACGTGTTCGCCAAAGAATGGGGTATCGATTTCAAGAACCATCCAAGGGGCGGCGTAACGGGCGTCGAGCCGGTTGTCGCCGCCGCGGACCGCACCGTCTATCTGATGCAGCGCAAGACAAACTCCTTAGGGCGCAGCCTGGGCCGCACGACAGGATGGACACACCGCATCACCCTGACGCGGCGCGGCGTAAAAATGATGCGCGGCGTCGAGTATCGCAAGATAGACGACCAGGGACTCCACATCGTATTCGAAGACAAACCCGCCATCCTAGACGTGGACACGGTCATCATCTGCGCCGGCCAGGAGCCCCAGCGCGCATTACAAGACGAATTAGCCAAGAACGCCATCAGCGCCAGCCTCATCGGCGGCGCCTACGAAGCCGCCGAACTAGACGCGAAAAAAGCCATCGACCAAGCCACCCAAATGGCCGCCGTCGTCTAAATAGCCGAACATAGACCCCGGTCAAATCGGAAGACTAAGGAAAGCCGGGACTGACGCAAGCGACCAACGGGAGACGTGTCTGTCCCTGTTTTCCGGCCTTAAGGGGCTGAACCCGAATGTCTCCGATCAATGTTCGGCTATATAACAGTTTACCGGACTTTGGCTCACGCGATTCCTTCCGAACCGGTGACTTCGTGAGAAGGCAAATACGAGAAACAAGGGTGATTCACTTGACAATGTTGCACTCTCGAACGATCTTTCGCGGTGTTCGTAGGGAACGGTATGCGTTCCCGGGATGGACCATGGGGATGAGGGAATCCTATTAGCGTCTCTCCTTTGTTTTGTATCGGTAGCAAAAAGGATCAACCAAAAGCTCCTGAAGAACAAGAGCCTGGCCTCGCAGTGCTTCTGCATCGGCAGAATACGCTTGGTGGATCTCACTAATTTGCTTGCCAAATTCGCCAAGCAGATCGAACTCCTCAATCTTTACCGTTTCAAGTGGATCTGTCCCGTTTGCTTCGACCTGGGATGCTATCTGAAAGATTGACGTAGCGTGCTCACCCTTTCCTATGGCGCGCTGGATCCCTTGATGTGCTCGTGCATTGCGCTCTTCACGAAAATCGCCACCAATTAGTGCTATTTTCTCCAGACAAGCTAGAATCTCCGTGCCGCACAACTCCTCTCTTTTACGCAACTTACGCAGATTGACATCCATACGAGTAAACGGGAATTCAAATGTCTCGGACACGAGGAAGTATGTGCAATCTCGAATGGCTGAGATACGAAACAATGCGAGATCCACGAGTGCTCTTATCCACTGATATCGGTCGATTGGGCGCACCGAGGAAGCAACTGGAAATGCTTGAACTCCGCACATCTGGACTACGGTTCGTAATGAGATAATCGCGTCATCCAAATTGTTGAAACGAGTCTCTACGGTGGACGCATAAGCTAAATGAGGGTCCCTGCGCTCAAAGTCATCCCAATCCTTGTATACGTGATCTGTGAGCCTAAAAGGGGTGAGAATGCCGTATAGGGTTGCCGCGAGATCGCATCCATCTAAGTCCCAGTACGGATATTTCATAGTGATAATTCCATTTGTTACGGTTCATGGATGGCGTCCACAGATACGCTCACGGCATTCTCGCATGACATTACCCGCCCGAACGATGCCGCCATCGTTCTTGTTCTTGCATTGGGGGTGCGTGTTCGCTGCGCTTCTTTCTTATGCTTGCCTTGGTAACAGGCTTTCGTTGCCTGATCTGTACAGCTTTGAGAACCGGGAACTTCCGACCGGCCACAGTGACTTGTTGACCATTCTTACCACCGGCCAGAACGTCCCACCAATTTCTTCTCGTCTTCTTTCCTTCGTCCTTCCACTCACACATGATCTCATCGATCATGTCAGCGACTTCTTCGTAACCATTATCTCGCAACCAGACTCGTGCGTCCATAGCTCCTCTAATCGCAGGGATCTACTTCCCACTTGTACAGCTTCTGTTTGCCCGTAGTAGTCTCAATGAGCCAAATCTCGTCTTCTCCCTGAACGGAATGGACCACTACTTCAGCAAAGATATTGAAGAACAATGTTCGTATTAGGGAAATCTCCTCACTTAAGGATCCTGAGTCCGACTCAGCGAAGGACATGGGATGAAACAATTCACCTTGATGTGTCCTTCCTTCCTGCAACGGAATGATAAAGCGAACAAGGGCAGTGGTTTCGTCGACGATATATCGCTTTCCTACAGCTTCAATCTGCGTGATCAAGCTGTCAGCTCTAAAGCGACCACTAACATGACTTATCGAATATCCGGAGAAATAATCAGCTACTTTTCGCGCAACGCGACTACAATAGGCTTCTTCTGTCTCGCCGCTCTTCGGATGGATAACCTGTTCAAACCGTTGAAGGCCCTGCAGGTGAATCAGCTGTTCAAGAGTATCCCTGTAGAATAGGTTGTCTAGGGCTGACCGCAGCACTCCTTCCCGCGTTAAAGGCATTAGAAATTCGTAGTTAACGACGTGGTTGTACGCCCAGCGGGTATAGGATGGAAGAATGACTTCTTTCTGACTTACTCGATCAACGAAATCGGCTCGCTGCATGTGGAGGAAGTTCAGCTTTACGCGATATCTGCCCGTACCCTTCCTCTCGACGACACTCCGCAACTGTTTACTTAGATATGTTCCCGGGGTCTTGCCGGCCCAGCCGGCAGCTTCACCGAGCTCTTCTTTTTGGAACTCCTTCTGATCCATGGCTCGCTCTAAGAGGAAGTCATATGCGGCATTAAGATCGGCCATTGCTGTGTATCCTTAGTATCTTGACGAATTCCAGCAGAATGCAGAGGAGTCAGTACCTATTTATAGCATTCTCGGATGACGTTGTCCATCTAGCACCCTATGTCACGATTCCCTCGTTCCCACGGTCTCCGTGGGAATGCATGAGGTTCCCTACGAGTAAGAGCACAGTCGCTCCTCGACAAAGCCCCGCCCAATCCATACCGACCGGCAGGTCTCATTGCGAGCGAAGCGCGGCAATCTACTCCCCCTATGGCGAAACATCCGGCTGTATATATCATGACCAACCGCTCGAATCCGGGGTTGCTTTGCCTGGCCGGGGATTGCCTTGAGCACGGAGTAGATTGCCGCGTCGCTCCTGCCGGACGGTATAGAGGGCTCCTGTTAAGAAAGTAATTCTCCAGATGCCGCGTCCATCCATTCCTAATCTATTCACCTTCATTGCTTTATGCGTAGCGTGCGATGCAAAGGATAGGCCGGGCCTTCAGCCCTCTACCCTTGTCAACTTTCCACCTGGGCCTGCGGCCCAGGCTGGTATAGGGCGCGCCGTTGGCGCTGACGAAACTGCCGGTTGATTCTGAATCTGCGGTGAGTTTGGGGAAGGGCCAACGGCCCGAATTCATATCAGCCTGGGGCGAAGCCCCAGGAAATGAGAACATCAAGGTGTAGAGGGCTGAAGGCCCGATCTAGCATCCGTCCCTCTTTCTAATCCCAATTTCCCGCGCAGCGGGTTCGAACTCGCAATGACAAGGGTGGGTCAATCCGTTTTATCCGTCCAATCCGAGGCCAAGCGGTTTGTGGTTTTCTCTCGTTCCCACGGTCTGTCCTCCGCGCGAATGGGTATCCTAATCTGCGTTCATCTGCGGAATCTGCGACAGGACTCCCTACGAACACCGCGAAAAATTGCCTGAGAGTGCAACATTGTCAAGTGAACACCCCTTGTCTCGCGTATTTGCCTTCGCCGACTGCAACGGATTCTGCATATATAGAGGGACTGTCGGTGGCCATCGCGGAGACCGGCTCGGACCAGGGGTGGCCGAGTGGGTCGAAGCGCCGCCGGGAAAGGCGGGCGGGGACGCCCACCCCACTAAGCGGTGGATCCCGCGTCTGGGCGGCGTGGGGGCCCCGCACATGGGCAGCCGGATGGCTCCTGCGTTTGGGCGGCGTGGGGGCAACGAACAGCCGGGCGAGATCCGTCCGGTCAACAATCGGTCAGGTAGGCACAGCGGAGGGTCATGGGAACGAGCAAGCAGCCCGCATGGCTGCG
>SDBV01009454.1_pt1 | contig 12963 bp, 15 predicted proteins | sample 2277081 | NCBI WGS metagenome assembly SDBV01 (sample SAMN10402039, study PRJNA504765) | marine sediment metagenome | isolation source: marine sediment core GS10_PC15, 223 cmbsf | place: Arctic Ocean: Southern Knipovich Ridge | collected 2010
ACAGAAAGGAATAGGCATAACAAATTTATTTCCAATTAATTTTCACAATCTTTTATACAAAACATCTCCACTAGCCCTGGCAATAGCCAAAGAAACAGCTAAGATTGCATTTGCTCCTAACTTTTCTTTATTTTTCCCGCCTAAATCAATCATTAATTTATCTATGCTCTTCTGTCTTCTGGCATCTTTTCCAATAATTTTTTTAGCAATTATCTTATTTACATTATCAACTGCTTTTAAAACACCTTTTCCAAGATATTTTTTATTATTATCTCTTAACTCAACAGCTTCATATTTTCCAGTTGACGCTCCTGAAGGAACAGAAGCTCTTCCAAAAGAAACATTTGTATGAACATCCACCTCTACAGTAGGATTGCCCCTAGAATCAAGTATTTGTCTAGCTCTTATGTTAGTTATCTTAATTTTCCATTCCCCCTTTTAAATTTTCAAAGAAATAAGAGATTTATATATTTTTCTATCCAATATAACTTGATTCTTCACCTAATTTATCTTTTAACTTCTTCAACACACTTCTTTGAGAAACAGCTTCAAATTCTTTTGTTTTTTTTAACATTTCCGTCTCTATTGATTTGATCTCTTTTTCTAATTCCTTAAAATTAATTTTTAATTTTAATCTTTTGTTTAATATTTTTAAAATTTGTTTTGCTCCATTTACACCTAAGTACATAGGATGTCCAAACGTCTCTGCTAGTAAAGAGACAGCTTTGATATTTCTTTTTTTTGCTAATCCTAATAAAAGTCCAGAAACACCAACTATCGGCCCAATAACACCATAAAGATTTGTGTTAACCATATCAAATTCTTTGATTAATTTTTTATTATTCCCAGTACAATATACTTTAGGAGCTTTTGGTATACTAGCTAATCCTATTCCACCTAAAGTTATGATTTCTTTTCCATTAACTTCTTCCATTATATCAAGAATTTTATCTGAAAATTCATATGAATTTACTTCGTCCACAGGCTGTATATCTCCAGACAATAATAACAGATCATTCCTCTTTTTATCATTAAAACTTTTATAATAAATTTCTATTGAAGGAAGTTCAACTAAATTATTTTCATTAACAAAAACAGAATGCGGAAAAGAATAAGAAAAGAATTCAAAAATTTTTTTTGCTTTTAACTCTTCGATTATAAAATCAACTGCTACCTTACCAACATTACCAATTCCAGGCAATCCTTCAATTAAAACAGGATTGTTTAATTTAGGAAACTTCTTTTTCTTTATAACTTTCCAACTATTTCCCATTTTTAATTTCCTTTTGCTTTCTTCTATAATGAGCGTATTTATCTTCAGGAGAGTACTTTGATATAGGCCTTATTGTTTTTTCACAACAAAAATCTTTTAATGTGTACTTACTACATTTAGGACATTTTAATATTTTCATTCTCTAACAAACTTTCCAGTAAGATTAAACTCATCAATATAACCTGAAACATTATTTTCTATTTTTTTCAAAATTTTTTCTGCTGTTTTATAATCATCTGAAGTGATAGTAAGTTTATATTTTCCTGCACCTTCATAAAGAACCTTTGCAGCTTTTTCTATTTTCTTTAACACTTTTTTAATATCATTAACGCCTTCTGGATTGTAGGTTTGTAAAAACAAAGTACTATTAATTTCAACTTCTCTGGGTTTGATTTTTTGTTTGATTAATTCTGTTAAATTTTTTACTATTTTTTCATCTATTCCTAAACTATCTAAATTAAATTTATCATTAGCTACATCTTCAAAACAAAGATATAAATAAGGATATTTTGTAAATATTTTTTCACTTAATTCATCATAAAAAAATTTTAAATCAATATTCAAATCCTTGGCAATAACTTCTAATATTTTTTCTGCTTTTTGCTCTTGTTGTATCTCGCTTATTTTACTTCTTTTTTGAGATTCTGTAACTCTTCTTAATGATACATCAATATAACCTCTTTCTTTATTAATTCTTAAAACAGTACAAACAATTTTCTTATTTTCTTTAACAAAATCCCTGATATTTCTTATTCTTCCTGGAGAAATTTCAGATATATGAATCATTCCCTGCTTATCGTATTCATCTAATTTAACAAAGACAGAGTTGTATTGAATTTGTGTTACAGTACAAAAAACCAGTTCATCTTCTTCAGGAAATCCTTTCTTACTATGAATCATTCCAATACCTCTAATATCTGTGCCTTAACTTTAACTTTTCCTCCTGTAGGCTTGGCTAATATTTTATCACAAACAAGGCATTTTATTATAGAACTTGCCTTTCCAAAGATTATCTGTTCATTCTTACATTTAGGACATCTTATCTTAATGAATTTTGAATTTGGTTCTCTAGGTATCATTTAAAATCCTCCTGAGTTTTATTTAAACTCAACTCTCTTAGTTCTTTTTCCTTTTTTTTGCATGTGTGTCTTCTTGCAAACTTTACATTCATATCTTAAATCAGTTTTCTTACTTTTTTTCTTTCCAGATCTTTTCCATGAGCCCACGGCTGGCCGGGAATATCTTCCTCTATTACCTAATCCTCTAGCAAGTCCTCTTTTTCTAGCTCTATACTTAGAGCCTCTACTTAAGGAACTAGCTGCTTTCTTCTTAGCTTGCATAACTTTATGCTCTGTATGTTTCTTACAAAAAGGACAATGTCTTTTTATTAATCTAGGCAGTTTCATAGGAAAATAGAACTTAATTTGATTTATAAAGATTGTGATAACTCATTATCCCATCTTTCAATCTTTTCTCCTTTTAGAATCTTATCTAACATAACAAGTTCTTCATAAATTCCTGGAATTAAATCATAGTTTTTAGCCTCTTCTAATGTAATCCATTTATGATCTATAGCTTCTTCATTTAACTTTACATCTCCATTATGATAATCTGCATACATGCTTATAGTAAAAACAGGAATATTATCTGGGCGTATAAAAGACAAGTTAGTTAGGTATTTAATATTTTTAATTTTCAAATTAGTTTCTTCCATAACTTCTCTTATCAACACATCTTCACAAATATGATACCATTGTCCTGCAGAAGTATCTGCATCTCTATTAGAATAATCATCTAATTCTAATTTTCCGCCTGGAAATGTCCATAATCCTGGAAAGGCTTTTTCATTTTCAGATCTTTTTGTAATTAGAAATTTTCCATCTTTAATTATAATTCCAGTTACAGCAACGTAATGATTATTTTTGTCCATCTTACCCTTCTTTTATCTCTTCTGCTCTTTTCTTTTCAACTAATACCCTAACAACCTCTCCAGGAAGAGTGGCTATTTCTTCTGTTTCAAAAGGGCCATATATCTCTAACTCTGGGCCGATGAATTTAGGAATTGGATGTAAAAATCTAACCATTTTTTTATTTTCTTCTTCCTGATTTTCTTCTTTTTTTTTCCCCTCTTCTTTTAAACTTGGTAATTGATTTTGCAATACTTTTCCTATTATTCCAAGTCTATACTTATCTAAATGTTTTACTAAATCCTGGAACATTAATTTTTCTTCTGGCAATAATGTAGAAGTATCTATGATATTAGAATTAGTTTTTGATTTGTTTAAGGCAATGTTAATAATTTTTTTTTCTCTTCTTTCATATAATTCTTGAATTATTTTTTTGACGTTTAACAATTGATTATTGCTCTTCTTTTCATCATCAAAAGAAAATAAATCTGGATTTTTCTTTTGTCTTAAAATAAACTCTTCTTTTTCTTTTAAATAATTGATAATATTAGAAAAGAAACTTTCATCTAACTTTTGCAGTTCTTCACGACTTTTCTCTCTTCTTAGAATTTCAAAAAGAGTTTCATAAGTAATTTTGATATTCATGTTCCCCCACTTATGAAAAGATAAAGTTATATTTAAATATTGTTGTAAGATAACAAATCATATGTCAAAGCTAAAATTTAAAGATCTAAACTTTATTGATGAAGGTAAGATAAGAGTAGATTTTCTTAAATATTTTTATTTTTATTTAGATAAAAATAAATTAAAAAAAATAGATGATTTTACTGTTGGCATGAATTACATCAATTTTAAAAATATAAATGAAAAATCAGCCAGAAATAAATTTAATTTATTACTGGAGAAGGGATTTAAAGATTTAAGAAGTAAATTAACAGGGAAGAAGACAATATATATTCATGAAAATAGTGGAATTCCTTTAATAGGAAATAATGCCTTTGGAATAATTGATAGAAATACAAATATAATTGAACTTAAACCAATAACTGGCTGTAATTTAAATTGTATTTATTGTTCTGTGGATCAGGAAAAAAGATGTACTGAATTTGTTGTAGAAGAAGAATATTTAATTGAAGAGTTAAAGAAAGTTATTGAATATAAAGAAGAAGTAGAAGTACATATAGCTTCTCAGGGAGAGCCTTTTTTTTATGTTTATTTAAAAGATTTAATTAAAGATATAAAAGGAATGAAGAAAGTTAAGGTTATTTCTATAGATACTAATGGTACATTATTAAGCAAGAAAATAGTAGATGAATTAGTTAAAGCAGGCTTAAATAGGTTTAATTTAAGCATTAATACATTAAATAAGGAAAAAAGCAAATATATTGCTGGGTGCAATTATAATATCGATAAAATAAAAGAATTAGCTAAGTATATACTAACTAAATGTGATCTTTTGATAGCTCCTGTACTTATTCCAGGAATTAATGATAAAGATATAGAAGATATAATTAAATTTTATAAAAAGTTAAAAGGAAAGTACAATAAATACATTGGAATACAAAACTTCTTAGAATACAGATTTGGGAGAAATCCTGTTAAAGCTTTATCCATGGATGAATTTTATAAAAGATTAAAGAAATTAGAAGATAAATATAAAGTAAATCTAACAATTACTAAATTTGATTTTAATATAATAAAGGCCATCCTTCCTAAACCTTTTAAAAAAAAAGATATAATTAAAGCTAAAATAGTATGTGATGGAAGGTTTAAAAATGAGAAAATAGCTGTAGCAGATAATAGAACTATTTCTGTGCCTAACTGCTTTAAAACAGGCAATATAAAACTAAAAATAACTAGAAGCAAGCATAATATCTTCTTTGGAAAGGTTTTGTAGAAAGAAAGAAAAAAAAAAAAAAAGATTTAGTTTTAACTTACAGTGTTAACAACCATATCTGTTAGGCTTGTTCCGGTTACTTTAACTTCCATTCCTTTGAAGTTTACGTACTTATCTGAGTTAGCTACAACTCTGCTTGCTCTCTGTGTATCTTGTGCAGTCCATCCAGCAACAACTAATCCTACATTAGCTCCATTTTCAACAAGCTTTATTAAAGCTGCATTTTCTGGAACACCAGAATCTGCACCATATGTAGGGTATGTCTTTCCCAATAATACTGCTGCTGCTCTGTTAACAGCTGGTCCACCAACTACAATAACATTTTGAGTTGTTTCTTTTCCTAGTACACTTGGATCTGTATCAAGTACTGCTGCTCCAACATCTATTCTGACAATTTCTGCTGTTTTGATTCCACCTACTGAAGAAGCTGCTGTCATACCAGATTTATAGAATACTGCTGCTGTTACTTGAGAATCTGGGTATGTCCATGTAAAACTTTTTTGTCCTGTTGATGGTTTTTTATAGTAACCTTTTGTTCCATATCCATCATACATTTCATAGTTAGTTTCATCACCTATTTGTATTCCACTAGCTCCTCCAAAGTCCCAATTGAATTGTGTGAGGTCAGCGGTAGAGTTTATAGTTATCTCAGAATTACTTGAATCCCAATATACTCGTATAGATGTTGTGTTATATTTAGTATTTTCTGTTTTTTCTGTTGTTAATCTTATTGTTGAATTTACTCCTGCACCACTTTGAACAAAAGAAATACATGCATCATACTGTGTTACTAATCCAGTTGAAGTTGAAGGTGTTCCTGTACAATCAGTTGTTCTTTGATCACTAGCTGTACCTTCTAGTATTGTGTCATCAAATGCTGTATCTCCATCCATATCAACATAAAGTGTGTTAGTAGCTACTGTAGCAGCATATGTGACGTTTACAATAAATGTATTTCCATCCATGTTTAAGTTTCCTTGTCCATAACCACCAGTTTTAGCTGCTAATGTAACTTCATAAACTTTTCCACCAGTTGCCATATCTTTAACTCTTAGTACGCTTGTACTATTTTTGACACTTACATATTTCATTATATGTGAGTATCCATTTTTTGATACAGCGAAATAGTCATTTTTTACTATAGCATTGGATTCATTAAGTTCTAATCTCTTAAATCCACCTGAATAAATACCAATACCTACACTATTACTTGCATCAACTGCAAATACTTCATCATTGTATTCTTGTCCATTTGCGTTTTTCCATGTTAATTTATATGCTTGTGTTCCAGATGGGCTTAATTTAATGTCTTCTGTTACTGGGCTTTCAAATCCTTCAAAAACAATATCAAAGCCAGATAAGAATACATTACCTTCTTCGCCTTCTACTTTATCTGCAACTTCTGCTAATCCCATGCCTTTTGGTACATATAAATTCTGAGATGGAGTGTATTTTATTTTAAGATCACTAATCTTAACATCAGCACCATTAGTTGTTCCACCATCGCTGCTTGTTATAATATCTACTGTTACATAACTTAAATCTTCTGAGCCAATTGTTACAGTTGCATCATAAAGAGTATTTCCTGTGTTAGCATCATCAATGACAATTTTTTGTGCTCCAATTGAAAATTCTACTTTATCGCCGCCTGCTGCTTCTCCTGCTTCATTTTCCAGGATATCAGATACACCAATTTCTGTTCCATCTGTTAATCTATATGTATCTCCGTCTGTTAATGTACTTGTTAGTTCATTATTTACAACAAACTGTACTTCAGATGTTGTTATTGTTGAAGCAGTAATTTCATAATCAACTCCTTCAATTGTATATGTTTTTGTTGCGCCTTCTTCAAGAAGATCTGTTTGTGCACCAGACATTAATGTTAATGAAATCTGTTCAGTATCATCGTGGTCTGCTTTTAATATCTTGTATTCTTTTCCAAGCATTGTTATTTTTTTTCCTCTTATGTCTTCTAAATAACCAGCTCCAGCACTTCCACTATCTGCTTTATGGTCTGATTTTAATGCTGGTGAAAAAGCTATTTTATATTCATAAGACTTACTAGATGATGGAAAATATAGATATTCTGCTGGAATATCATCTACTTCTGTCCATAAGTTATCTGGGTCTGTTGCAAAAGTTACATATGCTGACGGAACTTCTATTACTTGTGTATATTTGTGTGTTCCAAAATCATTATCAATACTTCCATCTGCTAATGCTTTTAAATCAGAACTTGTTACTGTTGTAATAACATTACTCATTACTTCTTTTAATTCTAGTTTGTTAGTGCTTTTTGAAACTTTTACAGAATCACCTGTCATTGTTATATCTGCTCCACCTTGAACAGTTCCTTCTTTTGTCATAGAAAACTGCAGCTTATTTGCAATATCTATTGATGCAACAACATCGCTTGGTGCTGCTGCTTCTCCAATAACAATTTTAGCATCAAATACAGCATCCTTTACAAACGGTGCTGGAAAATCTGCTAAATCAGCAGCCATAGCTCCAAACATAGTCGCCCCGAGCATAGAAAATCCTGTTCCTAAGGCAACTATACGTTTAATCACCTTTTTTACTTTCATCTAAACACCTCCATGTGTTTTTTTTTTTTTTAATTATCTTTACTTTTGTAAAGACTGATAGCCTAGTATAGTTTCTACTAAGCGAACAATATACTAAAGTAGGTTATTTATATAGTTTTAGTAAGTTTATGACATACATAATCTTTAATTTTGTTTATAGGGCTTGATTCCATTAAATTTTTGGTTTTTAGGCAGTTGTTACTTTAAAATAAAAAATTTATTTATTAGCAAAAATTACTAACAACATTTATAAAAGCAAAATCACCTTTTTAATCATAATTTAACCCTTTCTTTATATTCAGGATTAAGGGAAATTGCTTTTTCAAAATTTTTTTTAGCATTATTATACATTTTTAACTTATCAAAAACCATTCCTATATTAAAATATGCATTTGCATAATCTGGATTTAGTTCAATAGCCTTTCTAAATAATAATCCTGCTGCTTTATATTTCCCTTTCTTGGAAAAAACAATTCCCAGGTTATTATAGATATCTGCATTATTTGGATCAATTTTTTGTGCAGTAATTAATATCTTCCTAGCATGCTCAATTTTGTTTAATTTAATTAAATTTGCACCTAAATTAACATAAGCCTTAACATATCCTGGATTAATTTTAATTGCTTTTTTAAAATATTCAGTTGCTTTTTCAAACTTTCCTAGTTCTTGATATTGAACTCCAAGTTCAGAAAAAAATTTTGGATCTTTTTCTATAATTTTTTTTTTCCCAATATCAAGGTACATCTGTCCTTTTTCCTCTTTCTCCTTTTTTCTCTTTAATTGATAAAAATGATGTATTGGAATATCAGTGTTTTCTACATTACCATTTATTTTCTTAATAGATTCACCAACATGCTCATGAACAGGATCAACAAAATATATTTCTTTTTTATTCTGGAATAATCTGATTATTGGATTTGGAAGCCATCCAGAAAATTGTTTGTTTTCTTCATAAGCATCATCCTTACTGCTAACCCACCCCATAACAGCCTTATTAGTGTAATTTCTTTGAATCAAAAAATAAGCTGTATTATCTTTCTTTGTTAATTTTTTAATTTTATCATGATCTTTCTTGCTTATAGTTTCATCTGAATCTAAAACTAAAATCCAATCTTTAGTTACATACTTTAAAGAAAAATTCCTAGCTTTAGAAAAATCATTTTCCCATTTAATTTTTACAATTTTTAAATTATTTAAATTCAATTTTCTTATTATATCTAATGTTCTATCTTTGCTTCCTGTATCAACAATAATAAATTCATCAACTAAATCCTTAACAGAATTAAGACATTGCTCTATGAATTGTTCTTCATTTTTTACAATCATACATAGGCTTATCATTTGCAATCAAATATATAGTATTCACCAAAATTTTCAGCTTTATCAATCTTTATTAATTTACATTTCTTTGTAAAATCAACAAACTCTTTTGAATAAGCTAAATCCCTCTTAGCTTCAATAATGATATATTTAAGTCTTTTTTCATTCTCTAAACCATATATCACTTTATTAACATCTGTTATTGATTGAAACCTCATTAAATTTGTATCAATTTCATTCAAAGCGATTTTCCTATCTGTCATTAAAGATAGTAAAGGAACAACATAATAATCACCAAAAATTAAATCGTTTTCTTCAGAATTTGTTTTAATAAAATCAGCTAATTCATTTATTTTCTTTATATTTGTTTTTTCTATATCTTTATTAAAATTTATTACTGAATAAGATATTGTGAATATTATTATTAAAGACAAAACTATTGCAGCAATTTTTTTTTGGTAGCTGCGAGCGAACTCGCTTCGCTCGCTCGCATTTACCATTTTTTTTAATAATTCATTTATCCCTATAGATCCGATTATAGCTAAAAATGGAAATAAAAGTATATAATAAAAGATAAAAGCTCTTTTTAAAATTAGTAAAAATATTATATAAAATATAGTTATAGCTAAAATTAATTTTATATTGGTTATATCTTTAATTCTTTTATAAAAACTTAAAAATAAAACTGAAGATAAAAATAAAATTGGATTTTTTTCTATTGTTGTAAATAAAATAAAAAATCTATATAAAAAATGAGCTTTTTCTGGTTTCATTAGATGGTATAAATAAACCTGTGTAATAAAATTATTAGAGATAATAATGAATAATAAATTAATTATAAAAAATATTGAAAATCCTGATAAAAATTTTAAGAACCCTTTTCTATCTTTAATTAACAAATAAACAAAAATAATAATTATTGGAATTGCAGAATATAATCCAGTTAATCCTGCTAATCCAAAAAATAGTCCTGAAACAATGTTCTTACTTTTTATAAAATAATAAAATCCAATTAAAATAAATAATAATGTTAAATTAATGCCAACTGCTTGTGTACTTATTCTTAATACATTATATTCAAATAAAAATAATATTACTCCAATCAAAGCAGTTAGATTATTGAATTTATATTTTATAATTTTAAATAAAAAAAATGATGAAAAAAATATAGCTAATAAAGGAACTAATTTTAATAAAATTAAATTAAAACCAAATATTTTTATTATTGGTGCTAATATAAATACTTGTAATGGCGGATGAGAAAAGAAAAAATCTTTATAAGGAAGATTTCCTTCTGAAATTAATTTTGCCATATAAAAATATCCATTTTCATCGCTGTTTAAGGAATACGTTATTCTTCCTTGAATCACAATTAAAAAAAAAAAAATTATAATTATAAAAATAATCCAGCTTCTTTTATTATTTATTTTTATCATTTGTTTATTATTATTAACTTAATTAACAACATTTAAATATATTTTTGAAATTCATCACACATATGCGGGGATGCTTATTTCAATTTTTTGATAATTTTTATATTTTTAAATAATTTATAATATTTCAATTACTAAATATTATATATTTCAACTAAATATATTAATTATTTAAAATGAATAATCAAAAAATTGAATCAAAAATTAATCTTAATTCAAAAACTGCTTATCTAGTGGGAGTAATTATAGGTGATGGAAATTTATCTTCATCAGTAAAATCTAAGAAAAATGACCTATCCAAAGATTATGCAATAAGCATTGACTTATCAGATAAAGAATATCTAATTTATATTTTTAAATTAATCAAATCAATAATAAAAACAAAAACAGTACCAAAAAAGTCTCCTCAAAGAGGAAATAGGGTTCCTCGTTTAAATATACGAGTAAGAAATAAAGAATTATTCAAATTTTTTAATGAAATAATGGAAATTCCAAAAGGCGCAAAAAGTTCTATTGTTTTTATTCCTTCTAATATAAAAAAATCATCTGAAGAAATTAAAAAATATTTTTTAGCAGGTTACTTTGATACAGACGGTGGTTTTAGAGGAAAAACATTAGGCTTTACTACAGCAAGTGAAAAGCTTTATGGAGATGTAAGTAAATTACTGGATGAGTTTTATATCCTACATTCAACTGAGAAGTGGATTAATAAAAAATATAATAAAGAATTTTATGGAATAAAGATTAAAAAAAGTGAAATAGGTAAATTTTTAAACCTCTTACCTTTACAAAATAAAGAAAAAATTAAGAGAATTAATCAACGTTTTAAATGCGGGGATGCCGGAGTGGCCAAACGGGATAGAGGTTATAATATCATCTAAGCTTAGGTCGCTTTTTAAGCGTAGGTTACCTATTAGCTTAGTGCTTACGAGGGTTCGAAAGCTGCAATAAGAATTTATTGCTCGCACGAAATTCCTTCTCCCCGCATTTTTCTAAAAATTATAATAAAACATATATCTTTATGTAAATAAATCTTTAAATATTAAGTTATTATTATCAGATTTATGGAGTATAAAGACAAAAAAGGTAAAGAATATGAAATAAGCTATTCTCAGAAACTACAACAAGATATAGTAAAACAATTAAAAAGGTCGCAAAAATTACAAAAAACAAGTGTAACAGCAACAATGATAATGATTGTTCTATTAGCAATTATCCTAATAGCAATGATCTTTATCTTTATGTATCTTGACCAGAGAGATGCAATAACATATTTAGGGAGACTAATATTTTGTTAATAAAATTTTTATATAGACATTGATTTTCTAGTTTTTATGTTTTCATTAATAATTCCATCTTATAATGAAGAAGAAAGGATTATTCCAGTTATTAATAATTTTTTAGATTCTTTTTCTGATATTGAGATTATAATAGTAAATAATGGTAGTTCGGATAATACTGTAAATTTAATCAATAAAACTTATAAAAATAATAATAAGATAAAATTATTGGATTTTAAACAAAAATTAGGAAAAGGCGGGGCAATAATCAAAGGAATGAATATAGCTAAAGGTGATTTTATTGGATTCTCTGATGCAGACCAGGCAGTAATGCCAGATGATTTTAAAAAATTAATAAAATATCTAAAATTTTATGATTGCGCTATTGGAAGCAGAAGAGTAAAAGGAACAGATATAACAATAAAACAATCATTAAAAAGAAGAATTTCAAGTAAAGTATTCAATATTATTGTTAATTTAATGTTTGATTTAAAAATTAAAGATACACAATGCGGTGCTAAAGTTTTTAGAAAACAAATAATAAAAGATATCCTTCCTAAATTAAAAATTAAAGGCTTTGTTTTTGATATTGACGTATTATATAATTTAAAAAAAAAATCATGTAAAATAAAAGAAGTTCCCATTAGTTGGAAGCATCAAGAAGGAAGTAAATTTAGTTTAACAAACGCTCCAAAAATGTTTTTATCATTATTAAAATTAAGATTTAAATGAAAAAAATAACTATTTTTTTTATTTTGATAATATTATTAGCATCTTTTCTTAGAATTTATGAACTAAATAATATTCCAAATGGATTGTATGCTGATGAATTAAGCTCTGGTTATGATGCTTATTCTGTTTTAAAAACAGGAAGGGACAGATATGATGTATTTATGCCATTATTGTTTAGAAGTTTTGATGATTATATTCCTGGATTTTATAATTTTTCAATAATTCCTTTTTCTTTTGGATTAAATGCTTTTTCAATAAGATTATCAGCAGCGATATTTGGAATATTGTGTATAGTTTTAATTTTTTTTATAACAAAAAGAATTTTTAATGAAAAAATAGCATTAATTGCTAGTTTATTTCTTGCTATATCACCATGGCATTTGCAATATTCAAGAATTGCTTTTCCTACAATTAGTTTATTATTTATGTTTTTGTTAAGCTTATTATTATTGTTAAAAAGTTTGGAGAATATAAAATATTTAATTTTATCATCTATAACTTTAGGCTTAACATTTTACACATATGCTATTTCTAAA
>SDBV01009455.1_pt1 | contig 12963 bp, 12 predicted proteins | sample 2277081 | NCBI WGS metagenome assembly SDBV01 (sample SAMN10402039, study PRJNA504765) | marine sediment metagenome | isolation source: marine sediment core GS10_PC15, 223 cmbsf | place: Arctic Ocean: Southern Knipovich Ridge | collected 2010
CTCCTTAATATATTTTCTCGCTTTGCTGGTTTTAATATAACCTTTATATCTATTTTTGGCTATGGACTTTATTTTTTATTTCCAAGTTTATTTATAAAACATAAAGAAACAGTAGTTTAGAATAACATATTTTTATGAAATTAAAATTATTAATTTACAATTTATTAATAATTACAAGGCTTTTTAAAGCTAATTTTTGGGTGTAATTGCTTTTTTCTTCTTATTTTTTTGCCTTTCATTGAAGTTTTACAATTGTTCATTGTTAGAGCCTTTACAAAATTAAAAAATAATATATACTCCATCTGCAATAATTTCAGGATATTTATGACAACATCAAATTCAATATCAACTAGTAGTCAAATATCTGGAATAGACTTGGCTATATCAACATTGTCAGAATTTAAAAAAAATGCCATAGCGGCTTATTCAAACTTACCTCCACATGTACAAACATATGTACAAAAAGTAATTCCTTATTTTGCTGGAGGCGCTCTAGGAGCTTTAACTAAACCTATTATCTCTTCTCTTTCTTATACTATAATTGCTTTATCGGATAATGAAACTCCTTTTTGGGCTAAAAAAATTGCTTGTGCATTGCTTTTAAGAGATGTAGGTCAGTATATAATTCCGAATATAATTCCTAACATTTCTTTGAAAACAATAGTATTAATTGACGTAGGTTTTCTTCTATCTAGAAAGTTGGTAAATTTCGCTTTTAATGAAATTGTTAAAAGAGAAAAAGAAAAAGAAAAAGAGGAGTTTAGAAACACTATAAAAAGATGGAATGAAGGAGAAAAAGTCCATAAAAACAATATTCCTTCTGAATATTATAAATGGAGCGAAAATGATCAATTACAATGGGACTTAGGTGATGATCAAATTACTTTTTTTGATAGAAAAGATGGAATTGAAATTGTTTATTTTAATAAAAAAACAAAAGACAAGATGACAGATAAAGTTGTTACTAAAGAAAAACAAAAATGGATAAATAATCACATAAATTGTATTCCAATGAGATCTAAAGGATATGTGAGAGCGAAAAAAGAATGTTCGATTATTTCAAATGGAATAACACTATCTCTTCTTTCTTTAGTTGATAGAGAAGAGTTATTTTGGGAGTTATCATTAAATGATGATAAAAAAAAATATATTACATCTTTTGATCGCAAAAATGTTGTTGCTTCAAATGAGTGTTCAGAGGACAGCCGGTTTGAAATTGAAAAAATGAAAAGTTATAGTTATTTAGCTTATTGCACATATTTTAAAAAAAAGGACCTCATTTTTCTTTTTAAACATAATTTTGATATAGAAAGAATTATCTTAGCAGGCAGTAGATTCTTTAAGATTGATAAACTTATATTGAAGCCTTCTTATATTGATAATGCTTACATTGCTCCTCATGTAAAAATTAGTAGTCTTAAATGGATAGCAACAATAATTATTCTAGGGCCTTCAACGGAGGGAATAAATAAGGAAAAACATGCTCAGATGATTATCGAAGGCATAAATGATTTTGGAAATCATTTTTTTATAAAAGCACATTTTGGCACAGATGAAAAAACTAAGGGTTATAAAGTATTTATGACTCCACAAAATACTGAAATAATAATTCATAAAGAGGATATATTCAAACTTATTTCTAGAATAAAATATAGAAGAGAAGTAATTACAGTTGCTAAAGATCGAATGCAAAAAATGATTGATAAAATTAGAGAAGAGAGCCTTGAATTTTCTAAACCTTTTAATAGTCTAGGTAATGGTAGTGGATGGTTTTTGGCTGGAAAGGAAGCGCATAATTGTATTTCATGGATTTTGAATAAATATAAAGAATTTCTTTATCAAGAAATATGTAATTACGATGAATTAAATGATTCTTTCTGGACTAAAGCAAGAAGAGTTTTAAAACCTTACCATGATCCAATGGATTATGTTGCAAAAAAAGATATCGTAATATTGGAAGAAAAAGAAAGAGAAGATTTGTATAGCGAAATATAATTTTTTTATGAGACCAATTATATAGATTTTCCTAGAATCTAATAAAATTATTGTTTTTTTGCTGTAGAAAATATAGATAAATCAAAAATAGTTTCTAATTATTTTCTGAATTTAGCTTTCTATAACTTTAAGTTAAGCCATTTGAAATATTTCAATACAGTAAACGAACACTCTGTTGCAGGATCAACAAGCTTTTTAGATTGCTCAGAGCTTTCTTCAACGCTAGCGTCTATACATGGTCCAGAAGCGAGCTGAGCTGCATGCTTAACTACTATCGATCCAGCATCTAGTGATGAATCTATTTCAGCTGTTTTCTCTGGATATCTAGAAGCTAAAGCTATCTTTAGAGCTGTTTTTACAACTGCAACAATTTTTGAAATTAATATAAGGCTTCCTATCTTTAATTGAGTTGATACAATTGGTTTTAAGTTATCTAAACCTTGTTTTATTTTAGCTTTTGTTTCTTCTTTTTTCTTATCATCATCTTCAAGATTATTAAATCTAAAATAACCTTGATTAGATCCTTCAATTTTTGGTGCGCCCATATTATACCTCCTAAAAATTTTGATTGAAATTATTTGTTAACACTCATTTATTTTCAATAAAAATTTTGAAAAAATAAAAATTCTTCTAATAATTACGACGCCATTTTAAAGAAAATTTACCTTGTTCTTCTTGTTGCTGGGTTTCAGCTTGAAAGATAAATCCCTTCTTTAAATCTATTTCTACAATTATATTGGAGCTTCCTTGCTCTGCTCCTTGAGAGAGAGAGACTACAATACCTTTTGTAAGGTATTTTCCAAACTGCACTGCCATTTGATCAGAGGTTGTTGGATCTGTTGCTGAGGGTTTAATGATATTAAACCTATCAATTCCAAGGTTTGCAAGTGCATTAGAACTGGAGAGTGATGAATCATCTAACTCTTGGCTCATAGTAGATGCTAGCTCTATTGTTTGAGACTCAGTAAGTTCACTTAGTTGCTGACCGAAAATTAAAAGGGCCATAATTGAGCTAGAAGGAAGAGGAGGTGATGAGCTAAAGGTTATTTTTGGACTATCTAAAGGTCCTTCAACATCTGCAATAATTTTTACGCCTCTTTGATTTATTGTCGCTTGGATATCTAAAATTGGCATCTCGTTTGGTTTTCCTGTAAAAGAGACTTTTCCTTTTGTTAAATCAAAATGTCTACCTGAAAAGACATAGCTTCCTTTGAGGAGTTTTAGATCTCCTATTGTTTCAAAGCTCATGTAAGTGCCGCCTATTTTAAAATTGCCTATCCAGGTGGAATCGAGGCCTTGACCATGAATTCTAATTGGATTAGTAGCATCTAAATCAAAGTTTAAATGTATAGGATACATTTTAGGTTTTACAATATATTTATCATGGTTTTTAGAAGGATGAGAAATAAAGGTAGCTTTTAGATCTGGAATAACAATTGGTAATTTATCGGGGATTGTCATATCTAAATAATTTGCTTTAACATTTCCTTTTGCTGTAGATGATGTTCTATCTCCAGAAATCTCGATTGAAGCTGTAGCTTTTGATCTTATCATATTTGAATCAACACAAAGTAAATTGTCTAATTGAGCTTTAAAAAAGAATGGAAAATCTTTTTTTTGAGATAAAGAAAATACGCCCTCTGCTTCAATTTTTCCATTTTCAGGATCTTTGCCTTTTAGGTACTCTAAAGTAACTTTTTCATCTACAGCTTTCATTTGAGCTGAAATATCTTTTAAAATAGTACCTGTATAGTAATTTTCAAAATATCCATTTTCAAAAGTACACAAACCTGACATTTTAAGATCTTTTAGAGTGTTTGTAAGATGTAGATCAGTTTTTAAATCTCCTTCTAATCTTTGTGGACCAACATTTATAAAATCTAAAAGCTCTTCAATCTTTCCGTTATATGATACATCAAGAGATAGTTTTTTTTGATCGTTGATATTTACTTTTAGAGAAGCTAAATCTAGATTTATTGGGATTTTTCCATTTAAAGAGATAAGTTGAGTGTTTTTTAGTTTTAAAGAGCTATCTAAGTTAAAATAATCATTTTGGATTTTAGATTTTAAAGAACCTGTTGCTGTTAGAGGCTTTTCATCTCCTAGAGCTAAAATCTCTAATTTTTTTACATCTATATCCAAAAGACCATTAGCTGCAAGTTTTTTTTCTATCTCAAAATTAAGATCTACAGATCCTGTAACATCTAGATCTAAAGGATTAATAGATAAAAAATCTAAAGGAAAGTTTTTTAAAGTAACTTTTGCTTTAGATGAACTACTTGTAAAATCTATATCTGCTAAAATAGAGGAATTAGCAAATTCAATATCGAGATCGCTAATTTGAAATGTATCTTTTTTAGCAGTTATTAAAATTGGTTTTGGTGAAATAAAACTATCTGAAAAAAGAGTTCCTTTAAGATCTTGGATATTTAAAGTAAAATCATTTTCATAAATTCTAAAAAAACCTTGAGACTCTAACTCAATTGGTTTTTTTAAATTAGCTATAAGTTTTAATTCATATGGCCAATTCTCTTGCTTAGTGGAGGTTGAAAAATTTATCTCACTTATTTTTAAATCATGATATTTTAGATCTTTAAAAGTTGATCTAATGTCCATCTCAGGTTTTGAAAAGGGTTTGTCTATACTTAAGTAAATTTTAGCACTATTTCCATAAAGTGTTTCAAAAAAATAGTTTTGAGCTGTGATATTTAAATCGATATTTTGAAATTTTTGATCGTTTTCAGTTTTTTCATTAAACTTGAAATTTGCGTCTATTGTCGCATTGAATAGTTTTTTTGGATATAAAATCTCTATTGGCGCTAAATCATTAAAATTAATATTTCCTTGGCCAACTAAATTAAAAGAAGAATTCAGATCAAAATTTGCTAAAAGTTTTATAGAAGGGGAGGCAATATTTAAATTTGAGATGTTTAAATCAAATTTTTCAAATTTTAAATCACTTGAGATATTAAAAGTTTCATTTAAAGTAAAGGCGTTAGATATGAGTTTTGCTTGCAAAGTTTCGTTTAAATAAGCTCCTATTAAACTTCCTTTAAAATCTACAAATGAGACATCGGATATTGAAAAATCTTTGAAATCAAAATAGGTTTCTAGCTTTTTATTTTCATAGGATGTCTTGGACAGAAAAGAGCCAAAAAGATCTTCATTTATTTTTTTTAGCTCATCAACTCTAAGAGTTAAATTTGTTTTTTGTATGTTAAAATTATTATCGATTAGTGCATCTAGATATATTTCAAAAAAATCATTTTTTAAAAATCCTTTTGAAATATTTATACTCGAATCACTTAACATAGAAAAATCAAATGAAAAATTAGATTCGAGATCTAAAAAAGATGGGATATTATCAACTTTGAAAATATGGCCGTTTGTTTTTCCATCTATTTTTGAAAAAATTTGATTTTTTATATTTTTAAAAGATTTGAAATTACCAGTGCTATCTACATTAAGATTAAAAGAAAAATCTCGATCATTTTGATAAAAAGGACTTAAAACTTTAGAGGTTGCAACATATAAATTTGCTTTTGTTTTAAAAAATTTATCTTTTTTATAAGCTTTAAAAGAAATGTCTAAATATGATTTTTTAAAATCTTTTCTTTGAATATTTAATTGAAGAGTTAAAGCTTTTGCAAATTTTAAAAGTTTTGCCCTTCCAGAGATATCTAAACTCACAAAAGTTCCATCTATCTTTAAATGTAAATCTTTTAATTTGATACTATCGAAATTAATTTTTATTGGAAGCGATACCAAGAAAATGTTATCTATTTGACTATCAACATTAGTTTTTTCATTTTTTATATTACTAATATCTTGGTTATTTATAGATGTTTGTTTCTCAACTCTAATGTTTCTTGCTTGAAAGTTTTTGAAACTTAAATTCTTTTTCAAAAGAGGTAAAAATTTAATTCTAAAACTTAGCTCTTCAATATCAAATTTAGTGTTTTGAGTTTCAATACTCACATTATTTAGTAGATACTGAAAAGGTAAAATACCATCTATTTTATCAAACTTTAGATCTATGCCATTTTTCGTAGCAAAATTTATCATTGCTTTTTTTATTTTTTCTTTTCCAAAGCTCGTTTGAAGCGTAATTATAGAGGCTGATATAGCTATAAAAATAAATATAACTATCCAAATAGTTAGATAATAAATTATTTTGTGATGCTTTTTTTTCTTTTTCATATTAAAATGTTTGTCCTACACTTACATAAATTTTAAAACTAGGGTCTATAGCCCTTCTTCTATCTAATGGAAAGGCTACATCTAATCTTATCGGGCCAAAAAATGAAAAATACCGAAAACCTATTCCTACAGACTTAAACCACTTTTCATTAACAGATGGGACCTCTTTAAAAGATACAACTCCAAGATCTGTGAAAGGAACTAAACCAATTTTTTCAGTAAGTCTAATTCTAGGTTCAAAAGAAAAATAGATAGCAGATCTTCCGCCAATTGGATCGTTATTGCCATCCAGAGGACTAACTGTTCTATACTTATATCCTCTTAGATCATCATCCGAGCCCCCTAAAAATAGTTTTGTTAATGGAAGATCAAAAACATTAGCGCCAAAAATTGAGCCTAGAGTCATTCTAATCGCTAATATAAAATTTCTATTTTTTTCCAAGGGAATATATAAATTATAAATAAGGGTTTGTTTAAAAAAGTATTTAGAAGAGTTTATCGTATTTTTAAAGGGCTGAGCTCTATAAATTATTGTTTGACCATGTGTTGGGTTTAATAGATTGTTTGCAGATGAAAATTTCAAAAAAGCTGGAAGAGATAGTAAAAAAAAGTTTCCATTATTAGCGCTATGAGTGATCTCATTATACTCCGCTCTAAAACCGAAAGATCCATTTATTCTTTTTGAAAATTTTCTATCGATTCTATTTTCCATAGAATAGATAAATGCTAAATAAGATGCAGGAATCTTTTCTCTAGAAGCTTCAGATCGTATAATATAGTTTTGATCAATTCTCATAAAATCAGGCTTTTTATACGTTGCAACACCCAAAATTAATCTTTGAGCAACATTTGCATCTATAGCGAGCAGTTCTCCTTGAGATCTAAAATTTCTATTTGCCCAACTAAGAGATACTCCAAAGCCGTCTATCGTTGCATAGCTAACACCTGTAGAGATATATTTATGCAAAGATTCAACAAGCTTGAGATTCATTTCAAGCTCATCTTTTTCATCTATCTTATCTTCATGAAGTATTGCAACAGAGCTAAATAAATTTGTTTTTAAAAGATTTTGTTGAGTCTCAATAACCTTTCTAGAGTCATATTTTTGGCCTTGTTGCCATTTTATTTTTTTATCTATAAAACTCTTATCGATACTTTTTAAACCATTAATTTTAGTATCGCCAAAAAGTGAGAAAGATCCAATATCTACACACCATTCAATGAAAGCATTTTTATGAGTTTGATCAATTATAACTTCTCTTTTTTCAACTTTTGCTAAAGGATAGCCCTTGTTTGATAATAAAAATATAAGCTTTTTTTCAGCATTTAAAATATTTTGAGTAATTAAAGCAGAATTTATTTTGAGATCTAAATCTTTAATTGAAATGCCAGCGATATCCATCTCTTTTTTATCTGTGCAATCTGTATAAATTTTTACGTCTTTTATCGTATATCTAACTCCTGGCATAATCAAAACATTAACAAGGACTATATTTTTATTTTCTTCTAAATCTATATCTATTTTCGCATCATAAAACCCATAAAAATGTAAAACTTTTAGTATTTCATCAGTATCAGAGTTTGCTCTAAATCTCAAAGCATTTATGGTTTTAGGAGGGCGTTCTTGCAATATGACTAGATTAGAGACTCTTTTTATTGACGCAAGTGTATTTCTCTCTTTAAGCCCTGTGAATTTAACATCATAGTTTAGGGCAAAAATACCTATTGGTAAAATAAAAGCTAAAAAAATTATTTTTCTTAAAAATTGCATCTATTTCTGGGTTAGCCCTTTTTTAAAAATTTTGCTTGATCTTCTAAAGAAGGTCAATAATTATTTTTCTAAAAAAATTGTATTTTATCTTCTATAAATTATATTATTTTAGATAAAAACTTTAAAGGTACTATGTTTGTAGCAATAATATTATCTCTTATGGGACTTTTTTTGATCTACCTAGAATTTTTTCTTCCTGGTAGTATTTTCGCTATAGGAGGCTCGGTTTTACTTTTAACTTCGCTTTTCTTTTTGGTAGTAGAAAAAGTAAAAATTTTCCATTTTATTGTTTATGCACTAATCTTAGTTTTATTAGTGTTGATGGTTATAAAACTAGCTTTAAAAAAATTGAAAGCTAATAAAGATATTTTTCTAAACTCAGATCAAGAAGGTTATAGAGCTTCAAATTTTAAAAAAGATTTAATTGGAAAAGATGGTATTGCTTCAACAGATCTTAGACCTGCTGGAAAAATTTTTATAAATGAAAAATCCTATTTTGCAATAACGAGAGAAAACTACATCGAAAAGGGTAAAAAAATAAAGGTTATAGCTGGTCATGGCTCAAATTTAATAGTTAAAGAATTAAAAAAAAGGTAGATTCATGTTTATTTTTGCTAGTATTAATTTCTCATCTGTTTCAACGCTTTTGCTTTTAGTTGTAGGATTTTTTGTTTTTATATTTTTATCGATAGTCTCAAAGTATGTCAAACTATGGTTTCAAGCTTTTGTAACAGGAACTCCTATATCTTTATTTAATATTATTGGTATGAGCCTTAGAAAAATCTCTCCAAGGCTTATTGTTAATGCTAGAATCACATCTTTTAAAGCAGGGCTTAAAGATATCTCGGTAGCAGATTTAGAGACGCACTTCTTGGCAGGAGGAAAAGTAAACGAAGTTGTAAGAGCTATGATTGCTGCTGATAAAGCTAACATTACTCTTAGCTGGAAACAAGCTACTGCTATTGATTTAGCTGGAAGAGATCTTTTCGAAGCTGTAAGAACTTCTGTTAATCCTAAAGTTATTGATTGTCCTTCAAATGGTGAAATATCAGCAGTTGCTAAAGATGGTATTGAGCTGAGATGTATAGCTAGAGTAACCGTCAGAACAAATATCGAACAGTTAGTCGGAGGAGCTACAGAAGACACGATAATAGCAAGAGTAGGTGAGGGGATAGTATCTACAATTGGTTCTTCTAAAAATCATCAAATTGTTTTGGAATCTCCTCAAAATATATCCAAACTTGTTTTAGATAAAGGGTTAGATGCAGGAACAGCTTACGAAATTTTATCAATCGATATTGCAGATATCTCGATAGGAGAAAATATTGGAGCGAGATTAGAGGTTAAAAGCGCGGAGGCTAAAGAAAAGGTAGCAAGAGCAAGAGCAGAAGAGAGAAGAGCAATGGCAGTAGCACTAGAACAAGAAAATATAGCTTAAAAATTAAAGAAGCAGAAAGCAAGCTTCCTATTGCCATGGCTAAAGCCTTTGAAAGTGGTAATCTCGGTGTTTTAGATTATTTTAAATTAAAAAATATTCAAGCAGATACTTCAATGAGAGATTTTATAGCTAAAAAAACCGTAAAAAAATAAGATTTATGCAAAACGAGAATTTTGAGAAAGAAGAAATAACAAATGATGAAAATAGTTTTTTGAATCTTTTTGAAAAAAATGATTTAGAAGATATTTTTATCCTATCAGAAATTTTAAATAATACAAAATTTGACGAATGAAAATTTTACCCAAATTTTTTTCAACTTTTGAAGAAAAAGAAGTTGTAAAAGTTAAAAATTATAAGTTTGTTAAAAAAATCGAGATTATCGATACAAATACACTCGATAGATACAAAAAACTCTCGATGTATGAAATGGCTAGAAAAGCTATGTTTATATTTTTATTTACCCCAGCTCTATTAGCTTTAAAAGTTACATTTAATGTTTTGCAAATGGTATTTGATTGCTCATCATATTTTTTTACCTATTGGACAATGGCAAAAGCTTTAGGTAATGGATTGATAGATTTTATTACGGGAAAATCTTTAGTTAATAAAAATATCAGCAAAGTTTTTGAACTATCAATAACCTCTAGAGTAGATATTTTTAAAAACTTAGCTCAAGACACAATATACATTGTTAGAGCTCCTTTTTTTGCTATAGCTTTGCAATTTGCTTCTCTTTTTATTTTAGTCTCTCCAAATAGAGGAAGAAAAGCTATTGCTAAAATTGAGAAAAGCTGGAACTACAATATGGGATTTTCTTACGATTATAGACATAATAAAGACTTTAAGGAAAAATCTCTTTTAAGAGCTCTATTTGAGACACTCTTAGATAGAAAAGAAGACGTTGTTTTTTATTTAGCTCCTTGTTTTCAGCCAAGATCGTTAAAAGATAAACATGTTATCTTTCCTTTAGCGAGTGATATTAAAAATAACTAATCTAGTTCTTTGATTTTTCTAACTTCTAAATTAGACTCTGATATAAGAATTTTTTTTCCATTGATTTCTACTATGTATAATAAAGATTTTGGACTGATCGCTCTTTTCTCTAAGATCTTTATATTTTTTGTTAGATTGGCCTGTGTTAGTCTCATTCGCATCAATCTTCTAAATATCCAAAATGTTAAGAAAATCAAAGCTATCAAAGCGATTAATATTAATAGCATCTTGAAAAAGGCAGGCTTATATTCAGCTGTTTCAAAAACAGGATATAGATCTTCTTTGTTTCCTTGAGTTGTTAGAGATTTTTCTATTTGAGATATTTCATCTGAGTAAAGAAAATTTGGTTGAGAGAAAAGAAAAGAGATCGAAAAAATTATTAGAAAATATTTTTTCATGTTAAAACCTTTTTAATTTTCTCTAATATACATTTTTTCTTTTTTTATTTTAAGACATAAAAAAAACCTATGACTATTTTTAGTCATAGGTTTTTCATAAAATGAAAGTTTAAACACCAAACAAGAAAGCAGGTGTTCCTGTAAAATAAGCTAAACCAAGTGAAGCGACGATTCCTGCTCCAGCATTTAATGATTTCTGATGGCCATTATAGAATTCAACTACACGAGTTTTAACACTTTGTGATGTTGGAGTTGGCTTAGGTTCAGGCTCTTCATTTTCTGTATCTTCTTTTACTATCCAATTATAAATTCCAGAAAGACAATCATAAATCATTGCTGCAGGAACTGATAAGATTGCAAAAGCAACTTTAATTATTTTCATGTAGAAAGATTTATCATTTTCATTTGGCAATACAGCTTTTATACTTGGAAATAATGGTGATTTTTTTTCTGTGTCTATTTTTTTATCTGTTTCTGCTACAGGTGTAGCTGGTGCAGCAGTTGCACCTGATACTGGATCTGTCATATATTTACCTCTTTTGTTTTAGGCTTTAAAAAAATTTAATGTGTAATAGATAATATATTCCTTAATATTTCTTCAAGGTTTTTTTTAAAAAAGTTTAAGTTTTTGTTAATTTCTCCAAAGATTTACTATCAATTGCCATTCCCATAGCATGAAGACCATTATCTACAAAGATTGTATCTCCAGTTATTGCAGAGGCTAAATCAGATAGTAAAAATGTTGCAACATTTGCAACTTCTTTGGCATGTAATTCTTTTTGCAAAGGCGCATTAGCTTTTGAGTAGTTAATCATATCATCGATCATTCCAATAGCTTTTGCAGCTCTACTTCTAAGTGGGCCAGCTGATATACAATTGAGTCTAATTTTAAATTTTCTTCCAACTTCATATGCAAGTGTTTTTATATCGCTCTCTAAAGCTGCTTTCGCTGTGCTCATTCCGCCTCCATATCCTGGTATTACTCTAGTAGAGGCAATATAAGATAAAGCAAGCGCTGCTGAGTTTTTATTCATTATAGGGGCAAAATGCGAAAGAAGGCTTATAAAAGAGTAGCTAGATGCACTTAAAGCGGAGAGATAACCCTTTCTTGATGTTTCGAATAAAGATTTAGTGATTTCAGGAGAGTTTGCTAAACTATGTACTAAAATGTCGATATTTCCAAAATCATTTTTAATATTTTCAGCTACTTCAGAAATTGTATATCGTGATTGAGATTTGTATCTTTTATTTTCTAAAACATCTTTTGGAATATCTTCTGGGTAATCAAAAGCGGCATCAATTGGATATAGCTTTTTATATTCAAATAAAGAGCCATCTTTAAGCTTTCTAGACTCATCGAACTTTTTGTTTTTCCATGACATCTCAAAGATGTTAACAAGAGGTGTCCAGGTTCCGATAATAATTTCAGCTCCAGCTTCGAAGAGTGTTTTAGCGATTTCAAAGCCGAAACCCTGATCATCAGCAATACCAACTATAAAAGCTTTTTTTCCTTTTAAATCTATATTTATCATCGATTCCTAAGTTTTTGAGCTATTGAGCTATAAAGTAAGGAAATATTAACAGATCTTTTTGAATATTTCAAGTAACTTATAAAAAAAGGTAGAAAAATTTTAACATAAAGCTAAAAATTTATTTAGATTTTCTTAGATAGCCTTCAGCTGTTAAAACTCTATCATCAGATAATTTCTTTTCTGTAGGTATTTTTTCTTTAATAGTAGTCTTTTTTTGAACTATTTTTTTTGCTTTAGTTTTTGTGGCTACTGGCTTCTTTACAGGGGCTTTCGATTTTTTTTCAGCTTTTTTTTTCTTTTTAGATTTTAAAAATTTTTTAAACATATCATTAAACTCCAAGTGGATAAATTATAGGAAAGAAAAATCAAACTGACCTACTCTCCACAGCTAAAGCTGGGAGGTTCTTCTAACAGCTATTTTTACAAGCTCTCAAAGGCTCTCGGATAAATCCTACAACACCCAAAGCATCACTTATAATTGATCTGTCTTTAACAAGCGAACCGCTCTGACTCTGGTTTAATCCAAAGGAGGAGAGTTTTTGACCTCCAATCGCAGTTTGGTTTAATCTCGACATCGCTTGTTCTAAGAGCAGGTTAGCACTTGGCCAAGCCTTTTTGGCTTCGCTTATATCGAGA
>SDBV01009456.1_pt1 | contig 12962 bp, 9 predicted proteins | sample 2277081 | NCBI WGS metagenome assembly SDBV01 (sample SAMN10402039, study PRJNA504765) | marine sediment metagenome | isolation source: marine sediment core GS10_PC15, 223 cmbsf | place: Arctic Ocean: Southern Knipovich Ridge | collected 2010
AGTGGCACCGGCGTCTCGCCGGTGTGACGTAACTCGCGGCAGCGCATCAACTTGTGCACCACCGGCGAGACGCCGGTGCCACTACTCATACCGCCAAATCACTCCTTAATTCAACAGTATTGGGGTTAGTCCTTCAAAGTAGGACGGATTGGCAATCTGTGCTACAAAGATGCGCGCACGGCGTGCAAAAGTCACGCTACAAAGACCCTATAGCGCGGCAAGGTCGTCCAGCCAGGTCTCGATCAAGGTCGACTGGTTGGCGTTGCGGTCGATCTGCTCGGCGGCTTCCAGGCAGCGGTCCAGCCGAGTGGCCGTGGCCGACGTGTCGCCGGGCCGATTATCCAGCGCCTGCTGGATCAGGGGCGATAGCTCGGCGGCGCTGCTCCGGGCGGCGCCGCTCTGGGCGTGCAACAGACCGCGGTAGAACTCCGCGGCAAAGCCCACGACCTGTCGCAGCCGGGCCCGCCGGGCGGAGGCCTCTTTGCCGGCCTCGTCGACAAACGCCGAGACGGTTTTGGAGAACACCACGCTGTCGAACACCGGCTGGGCCAGGTGCTCGTGGAGCTGGCTGCGGAAGGTCCACAGCTCGGGGTCGGCCAACTCCCGGGCCCGGCTGAGGCTCCCCTGGCAGTAGCGGGCCAACCGCCGGGCTTCGGCCGCATCGGAGACCAGCTCCTGCGAGGTCAATAGCTCGGCAACCACCTCGGGCTCGAGCGGGCGGAAACGGATCAGTTGACAGCGGGAGCGGATGGTGGGCAGTTGCTTGGCCGGGCTGGTGCCGATCAGGATCAGCAGCGAGCGGGGCGGCGGCTCCTCGAGAGTTTTCAGCAGGCAATTGGCCCCCTCGACGTTGAGATGATCGGCGTCGTCGATAATGGCGATCTTCCGCCCGCCCATGTACGGCTTCATCGCGATCCGGTGGCAGAGCCCCTCGCGGCCGCGGTGCTCCTTGTCGCCGATGAGCAACTCCAGCGGGATGAACGACTTGTCCCGCGGCTTGGCGACCAGCTCCAGGTCGGGATGGGTCCCGGCGGCCACCTGGACACAGGGGGGGCAATCGCCGCAAGGGTCCAGGTCCTCAGCCGGCTGCGTGGAGCACAACAGTGCCTGGGCGAGCTTCAGAGCGAACGAGCACTTGCCGATCCCCGCCGGTCCGGCGAACAGGAAGCTGCTGGCCAGCCGCCGGCGGGCAAGGGCGCAGCGAAACTGCTCGACGATCTGGTCGTGTCCGTGGATGCCGTGCCAGGTCATTGTCAGGGGTCAGGGGTCAGGAGTCAGGCGGCAGGGGGTTGGAGGGCTTGTTGTGCGGCGGCGCGGATCTCGGCCTGGACTTCTTCGACGGGTGCGGCGGCGTTGATCACCACGATCTCTTGGGGGCGCCGGGCGGCCTCGGTGAGGAAACCCTCGCGGACCCGGGCGTGGAAAGCGGCGCCCTGTTGTTCCATGCGGTCCAGCCGGCCGGTGATCCGTCCGGCGGCGGCCTCGGCCGGCATGTCCAGCAGGATGGTCAGGTGGGGCATCAGCGCAGCGGTGGCCACGCGTCCGACCTCCCAGAGCGTATCCACGTCGAGCCCTCCGGCGTGTCCCTGATAGACCACGTTGGCCAGCAGGTAGCGGTCGGTCACGACGGTCTTGCCCTGCTCGAGTGCCGGCCGGATCAGTTCTTCGACGAGTTGGGTGCGGGCGGCCATGTAGAGGAGCATTTCGCTGCGGCGGTGGATTTCCAGGTCGTGGCGATCCAGGAGCAGTTCGCGGACGGCCTCCCCCAGGCGGGTGCTGCCGGGGTCGCGGCAGGCGACCACCTCCCGGCCCAACTCCCGGAGCCACCCGCAGAAGAGTTCGGCCTGCGTCGATTTTCCGGTGCCGTCACCGCCGTCGATGGAGAAGAACATACCGTGCCGCCGGGGAGTCCACGCTGGGGGGATGCCCGCCCTGGAAAGACCAACGGCCGATTATTGTAAGGGATTCGGCCCGGCAGGCGAAGGGGCCCGGGGCAGGAGTCGATTGCTTGACGGTGGCAGATACGAGGTGTACGCTCTGACTTGGTTCTGGAGGCGCCTGGTTCTACGCGATCGTGGAAAACTCAGCCGTGTGGGGGGCCGACAATGAACGTGAAGCACGATCTCCATTTTCTTGTCCGGCCGATGCTCCTGGTGGCTTGGTTGGCTTCGGCCGACGCCGTGGCCGGCCAGCAGCAGCCCGGCGGGCTGACGGCACGTCACCGGGCGGGACAGACGCTGCTTGTCTGGCGGGAGGTCGATCCGCCGGTGAGACGGGATTCGATCGCGGCCGTGGAGTTGATCAAGCTCCGCCGCGACCTGGATCAGCAGAAGAAAGTCCGCTATCGGATCTATCGCTCCGGTCGCCCGATCACTTCGGTCGAGGGTCTCGAGCCGATCGCCGAGGTGCCGCCTCTGAGTTGCTTCAACACCGATTATTACGGCATCTCTCCCAAACCGCAGCAGCCGGCGCTGCGCTACGTGGTCCAGCCAGGCAAGCCTCCCGTGCCGCCGGGAACCGGCATCTACGTACACAATCCGTCGCGGGCCGGAGAAGCCTACTACGCCGTAACCCTGGTGGTCGACGACAAGGAGAACACGTCGGTGGGGGAGTCGAACACCACGGGCGGCCCGGTCGGCGAGACGGTCGGACAGGGCGTGCCGGTTCTGCAACGCGTGGAGAGACCGGAGAGTTTCAGTTACGTCAAGGATCCCACGCTCTACTATTACGTCCGCTGGGAATCGCCGCCGAACTGCGCGGCGGAAGGCCGACCGTACGACTACCTGGTCGCAGTCCCGTCGAACCTGACCCGACCGGCTCCGGTTGGAATCCACCTGCACTGCTGGGGCGGAAGTTTGAACGGGGGCTACGGATGGTGGTACGGCGCGGAGCAGGGCCACATCCTGATCGCGTCGAACCAGATTCCCTACGACTGGTGGACCGGCTACCACGAGCTTTATTTCAAAGGAAAGCCGGAAAAGCAGACGTGGCGAAAAGGGCGGGTTCGGCCTTACTCCCAGACCCGAATGTTCTCGTTTCTCGACTGGGTGGCCACCCAGTGGAACGTGGACCTCACGCGCACACACGTGGCGGGCAACTCGATGGGCGGCTCCGGCTCGCCGATGTTGGCGATTCGGTTTCCCCAGAGGATTGCCTGGGGAGTATCCTGGGTGGGCATTCACAACCCGGCCCGCTCGCCCCACTTCAAGGGCTCCTACGAAAGGGTCTATGGCAAGCACGAGTGGGACGTGAGATTCGAGGACGGAGACTCGGTTTGGGATCATTTCAACGACGCCTGGTATCTCAGGCGGCACCCGGAAAAGGAAATCGGGCTGATCAGCTTCTCCAACGGGAAGAACGACGGAGCGATCGGCTGGGCCCAGGCGGTGGAGTTCTATCGTGCGCTTCAGGATACGCGGCGGCCGCATGTTTTTGTCTGGGGTCAGTCGGGCCACGGTCAGCGAGCGTCGCTTCCCATTTCTTTGAGCGACCGCCGGATGCCGCTGGATCTTCGCACCGATCAAAGCCTGCCGGCCTTCTCGGGTTGTTCCCTGGACGATGATCCCGGCGACGGCGATCCGAAGCGAGGCGATCCGAAGGGACAGGTCAACCTCTACCTGTATTGGGAGACCGGCGACCTGGTGGACCGGGACGATAGCTGGGAAATCACGGTGGGGCTGATCGACAAGGCCCCCGAGGATCGGTGTACGGTCGACATCACGCCCCGGCGCCTGCAGCGGTTCAGGCCCCAGCCCTCACAGCAGGTGAAGTGGACCAATTCGTCTCCCGGCGAGAACAAACCGATTGAAGCCGGCCGGGCGACGGCCGACAAGCACGGACTGATCCAACTGGAAGGTGTCCGGGTGAGCAAGCGTGGGAACCGGATCCGGCTGTCGCGCTAGGGTCCGTCGGCTTCGGTTCGTGGGGTGGGCACTGCCCACCAAATCCCAAGTGGAAGACGTCAAGCAGTTTTTGGTGGGCAGTGCCCACCCTACGGCTGATTTCCGGTGGGCCGTTGGCACACGCTTCAGCTTGCCTCTCAGCCCCACTGCTGAAGTGGGATTTCGACGCCTTCCTCCTCGCCGTGGGAGATCTTGCGAAGGTCGTCGCGGGCGTTGAAAAAGGCCTCGACCACCTCCGGGTCCCACTGCTGGGCCGCACCCGACCGGAAGATGCCGTCGATTTTCTCGTCGGCCATCCTCTGCCGGTACGGCCGGTCGCTGCCCATGGCGTCAAATGCGTCGGCCACGCAGACGATTCGGGCCGAAAAGGGGATCTCTTTTGAAGACAACTCGTTCGGGTAGCCGCTGCCGTCCCACGATTCGTGATGGTGCAGCACCACCGGCAGAACGTCGTCGAGCTTCTTGATGTCCTGCAAGATCTTGTGACCGATCGCGGCGTGCCCCTTGATGTGTTCGTATTCCTCCTCCGAAAGCTTTCCCGGCTTCCGCAGCACGCTGTCGTCGATGCCGATCTTGCCGACGTCGTGCAACAGGCCGGATAGGTAGATCGTGTTGAGCGTTTTGGCGTCGCAGCCCAACTCCTCGGCCAGCCGCACCGCCACCCGGGCAACCCGATCGCTGTGACCGCAGGTGTAGGGATCCTTGGCGTCGATGGCCGAGGTCAGCGCGCGGACGATTCCCGCCAACAACTCCGACTGCTGCCGATACAGCTCGATGTTGCCGCTGTGAATCCCGAGAATGGCCGCCACCGAACTCAGCAGGCTGGCCTCCACCGAGCCGAATTCGGCGTCCTCCACGTGGTTCAAGGCCGCCAGCCAGCCGAAAATGTTCTCGCCTTCGGACAATGAAACGGCTATCATCTGGCGAATCTGCCCGTACGGCCACTGTGGCTGCTGGGTGATCTGCCGATTGATCACCACCGGCCACTTAGCCGCGTCCGGACCCAGGTGCTCGATCAGCCTGGTGAACTGCTCGTTATCGACCGGGCAATCACCGAAGGTCAGCAACACGGGCTCGGTGCGGGCACGGTGGTTGAGCGATTCGTCTTCCGAGGCCACCGGCACGAGTTGGATCGCCAATCCCGCCGCCGGCAATACCTCCTCCATCCATTCCAGCGCCACGCGGCCAAGATCCTGATCGCTCTCCGAGATCTTCAGGTTCTGCGTCAGCCGGTACAGCAGGCTGATCTCTTCGTAGGTGCCGGCGAGGTGTACCGATAGGCTCTCGGCCTCTTCTTCCAGGGCCTTCATCCGACCCCCGGAGCCCCATCTCTCCAGCACCAACTCGCCCACCCGCCGCAAGGGATCCGCCGACCAGGGAGTCTGCCGACTGGCCCACGAAAGGGCCTCTTCCGGCCCGATCCCCAACGTTCCCGCGGCGTTGGAAATGTCTTCGCGCGGTCCGACCAGCCGGCTGACGAAGGTCCCTACCGCCACCTGCGGCCCCCCATCCCGCAACTCGAAAGGAATCGCCAGCACGAGGAAAGGATCTTCGTCGTCGATCACCTCGGGCCGCCCCCGGCGGGCCACCTCCCGACAGATCTCCGCCCGGCCGGACCAGTCCCGGATCGGTTGCACAGCGTCTCCCGCTGCCGGCGGCACAGCGTCTCCCGCTGCCGGCGGCACAGCGTCCATCGCTGCCGGCGGCACAGCGTCCCTCGCTGCCGGCGGCACTGTGCCCCTCGCTGCCGGCGGCACAGCGTCCCTCGCTGCCGGCGGCACTGTGCCCGCGCAGAGCACCTCCCCGCTCGTCCCGTCGAGAATCGCGAACTCCACACCGTACGTCCGCCGAAGCAGATCCCCCAACTCCGCACTAGTAGCGGCGGCCCTGCGCTCGACCGCCATGTTCGGATCGGGCGTGTTCGGATCGGCTTGCAGCGTTTCTTCGGAAATCGACATTGAATCTACCGGCGCACCATAAAGCCCGTCCTGCACACACTCACCTCGCTGCGCGGACTCGCAGAAAACTCTACGTCACGACCCACGAACACGCAAAACCGGCCCAACGGGCCGCCGCCGCTGCCCGGGAAGCTGTAAATCCGGGGGCAACCCGCAACGATTAGGAGGACAAACATCACCCGCCTGGCGGAGCTGACCCCAATCTGCCGTGGGCACACTGGCCGGCGACTGAGTGGAGAGTCGAGAGTCGAGAGTCGAGAGTCGAGAATGGGGTAACTCTGATCATGAATCCATGGTATCCGCCGCTGGTCATTCATCATTCATCATTCATCATTCATCATTCATCATTCATCATTCATCATTCATCATTCTACTGACCACCTTCTACACCTCGCCCGGCATCCTCGACGAACAGATTTACCTCTACCCGGCCACCTCTCTAACGCCGGGAAAAGCCGCGCTGGAGCCCGGCGAAGATCTGCGACCCCTTGTAACCGCCTGGAAAGAAGCCCTGGAAACGGCCCGAAACGGCCGCATCCAGCCGCGCCAAGACCCTGGCCGGACTGTTCTTCTACGAAGTATTCGGCCGCGCACGCCCCAGGATGAACACCGAGGCGCTCAGCTTCCGCTGATGAAACCGGCCGCCTGCAGGTCACTTTCTATACCGCCCCACCATCCGCCGGCCTGCGATCCCACCGTGCCTACCGCACCAAGCACGGCCAGTAAGATCATCGCCAACATCACCGCATACTCAACCGCAGTGGCCGCCTCTTCCTCGCGCAGTAATCTAGCTGCTCTGCTGATCAATCGCATAATCGAGCCCCCCTCCAGAGAAGCAGGTCGGACGGGAAGCAAAGGAACTTCTGGGAACGGAACATCCCATAGAAGCTTAGGTCACGGACACCGTTTGTCAAAAAGCCGCGAGCTCGCACAGTCCCGGCTCAGCGGAACTCGCGCCGGCGGCTTGGGGGCCAATAGATCCAGCGGCAAACTCCAATGATCTGGTCCGAGGCGACCGTACCCCAGAACCGGGAATCCTTGCTCCGGGCACTGTTGTCACCCAGCGTGAAATGCTCATCCCGGGCCAGCGTAATAGGGTGGTCGGTACATCCCCACTGCGGAAATGGTCCCGAGAAGCGTAAGCCCGGCAATTCATCCAAGTTCCGATAGTGGACGTCTTTCCACAACGCGATGCGGGAAAACCTGACGGAACACCGGCTGGCAACGATCTCCACGTGGCACGGCTCTGCGGCTCGCTGCAAACGGACCTTGGCGGTCTCGATGTCATCCGGCCCGACCAAGAGCGACGCTACGGCCGCGCCATCCTGCATCACGTAAGCTTGACCGTCTCGAAAGGCAAACGCCAGATGTCGCCTTTCGGAAACGTCGCCGGCAAGCTCGCCAGACACGGCCTTCTGCTCTGCTGCGTCCATCTGCTCACCCGCAAGTAGCGAGGCCGAGGAGATTTCGACTTCACCGGACGGAGAAACCGTGGCAGTTACCCGCTGATTGCGAAACTCCCAGCGAAAGGCGAAGCTACCCTGGCCGGAGAAGCTCTCGATCCAGCACTCTACCTTAACGTCGCCCACCAGCGGTGACGAAACGTCGCCCGGCGCCGGCGGATCATTGTCCTTCCCGTTGTACGCCAACTCGTCGGTCAGCCGGCCGGAGAACGAGAGCACCTCGGGCCGTGCGTCTTCTCCGGCAAAGGCCCATTGACCCTCAGCGTGTTTCCAATGGGACGACTTATCCGCCGGCTCCCAGCGTGGCCCGTCTGGAAGAGGCTGCCTTGCCACGTAGCGGCTGTCGTGAACCGGCAGCCACATATCCACGGCCGTGCCCGGTCGCTTCCGCAGCCGCTTTCCGTCGATGAAGATATCGCCGCCGACTATCTCCAGCGTTTCGCCGGGAAGGCCCACCAGACGTTTGATGAAATTGGTCGAAGGCTCTTCGGGATACTTGAACACGATCAAGTCCCACCGCTGGGGCGAGGTAATCTTCTCGACCAGGATGCGGTCTCCAGTGAGGATTGGATCGCTTGCCGGCACACTGTCCGCTTGTCCGCAATTCGGACAGACCGCGGGCACCGCTTCCCGGGGCCGCCCCGCATAACCGGCGGTCCATTCGGACATGCTCACGGAGTAGTCGAAGCCACAGTTCTCGCACGTCAGGTCGGCGTGGGCACCGTGAAGAGTGGGCGCCATGGCCCCGGTCGGAATTACGAATTTCTCCACCAGCGTAGACATCAGCGAAAGGGCGAGAGCCAGACTGCCAACAATGCCCCCGACGAACATGATCAAGGCGGCCAAGGCGGCCCGGCCGAACGTCGCTCGGAGAAGCCATTTCACGCACAACCAAGGCACTGCGACACCCACTCCTAAACTCAAAACCGCGGCGATCAACTGCACCAGCAGCAGCATGCTCTCGTCCGAATCCATCAACCACCAGTCCCACCAAGCGATCCCGGCCTGGATCGGCAGCCAGATCACTGTTATCACCACGCACGTCAACAGGGCCCGAGGGTAGTTCACCCCGGGAATCTTGACCAATTTGGCGCCCAGCCACAGGAAAAGACTCTGCACGAAAAGCACCAGCAATATGAGCACTAGAAACGTGATGATCAGGAAGGTAAGCGACATCGGTTCACGCTCCGATCAACTGAGCATGGGTGAGGAAAAACCCCCGGAAAAGGACCCGACCATCGATTGTACCGTCGCCTCTTCCGTGGGCAAGCCGGGCCCGTATGTGGCCAGCAGCTATAAACCATCGACCGGTGTTGCGCCTCCCGGAAGTGCCGCCGGATCCATGCCCGGCGGATCGGTCGATCGCAGCGGAACCTGCCAGCGGACGATCCGGCTGGCCGCCACACCAGCCTCCGCATTGCCCACGAAACCGACCTCGCTGCGTACCAGCCCGTCGATCGAAACCGCCGCCTCGTCGAGCACTTCCGCCCCGCGCTGCGCCCCCTGCCATGCCGCGATCACAGCCTGGGGCGATACCAGCGAGCCCTGGCCGGTCCAAGCGATGCTGCCGAGGATTCGCTGGGGGGGATCGGGACCGGAAAAGAGCAACAACGCCGCACCGGGCCGGGGCACGAACGCACACCGCACCGCCCGGATCGAAATCTCGCCCGCCTCGCCCCCGATCTCCTCGTATCGACATTCCAGCACGGGCCCCCCGCCGCGGAGCGTCACCTGCTCCAGCGAGATCAGCACGGGCTCGTCGGGTCGGGGGCAGTGATCCAGCCGCACCAGCGGTCCCCCGCCCAGTTGAAGAGTGTTCGCCACCTCCACCGCCAGTGCCCCCAGCGTCCGACAATCCACCCCCGCACCGACGGACCGCAACACGCAGTCGCTCAGTTGCAGCCGCCCGCTGGGCAGCGATATCTCTGCCTCCTCCGAATCCACCGGATGTGTCCAGCGAACGGCTACCGGTGGAGTTGATGACCGTCGCGCCGAGCGAAACGAGCAGCCACGAAACTCTACCCGGCCACAGCGCACGTCAACCATGGCGGCCTGCCCGGCGGTCGTGCTTGCGGGCTGCGGCCGATGATCCCAGAGGAAGTCGACGTTTTCGAAACGCACGTCCTCCGCGTCCACCACCAGCCCGGTCCGCCGAACCATCACCAACGGCCGCGTGCCCGGCGCCCCCCGCACACACTGACCTGCCCGCAGCCGAAGCGCCTCGATCCTCAGCGGCCCGCCGGAACCGAGCACCAGGTCCTCCGGACTTGTGGGAGGCGTCTCTGACGGCGACTCTTCAACCTCGTAATGTGCCGCCACCACGCCACCGTTACCAACCGTACCCCGATATCCCCGCCCGTAAGAGCGGACTGCCGCCGAAGTCTCCGACGCATCAGCAACCCCGCCTCCCTCCGCCGGAACATTCTCCGGGGGCTTCCCTGCCAGAGATTCTTGATCTGCTGTCCGCCAGGGCAGCCCCCATCGCCAAACCGGCCAGAGGATCGCCCCCGCGGCCAGCAGGCACCCGGCCGTCGCCACCAGCCACAAGGGCAGCCGGCCCACGTGGCCGGTGGCCGGCGACTGCACGGCCCAAGGTACCGCGGGCCGTCCCCGCCGGGCCACACACCGGCTCAAGGCCGCCGTTGCGGATCGCGTGGATGTACCCAGCATGGCCGCCAACTCAGCCATCGACTGCGGCCTCCCGCTGGGCTCCCGCTCGAGACACGCCGAGACGGCTGCTCCCAACTGATGCGGCACTTCCGGTGCCAGCCTCCGCACGTCGAACACCTTGGCCGTCTGGGCCGCACGGAGCTTCCCCAGGCTGTCGCCGCCCACCAGCGGCGGGCGACCGCAGAGCATGTGCCACCAAACACAACCACAGGCGTACACGTCGCCCGCGATCGTCGGGGGGGTGCCCTCGCTGATTCGCTCCGGTGCCAGGTAATCGTATGCCTCGGGCAGCAGGTCGGCCTGGGCGTAACCCTCCTCCGGCCGCAAGATCGCCCGCAGGCCCGGCTGCAAGAGCACCACGCCGCCCCGGTCGCTGAGCATCAAGGCAGAGGTGCTCACGTCGCCGTGACACGCTCCGGCTTCCTCCAGGACGGCCAACCCCGCTACCATCGTCCGGGCGATCTCCAGCACCACCTCAGGCGGAAAGCGGCCGTTGTGCACCAGCCACTCGGCGGCCGTCCGGCCCCGGACCGACGGCGAGGCAGCCCAAATCCGGCTGCCGTCGGCCCCGGCCTCAGTGATCGGTACGACCTGCTCGTTGTTGAACTCCGCCGGGGCAGCAGCCAGCGTCTGAAGCCGGTCGAGTATTTCCTCCGACCGCTCGCTGGCATCCTCCACCACCACAAGTCGCACGAGCTGGCCGGAGTCGACCCGCCGGGCCCGATAGCTGGCAGCATACCCCGGCCACGTCACTCGGCCGCACAGCAAGAAAGGCCCCACCCGCAACGACTCGCCCCGGCCCGCGTTGATCTCGGCGGCCTGAAAGGGCGTAACCACGCGGGCCTGGGCCAGCGCGTCTACCCAGACCGATTCGAACACCGGTAGATCCCGGCTCAGCCGCCGGACCCGCCGGCCCATTCGCCTGAGATCTGCGGCCGTGGCCAGGCCCAGCCGCTCGAGCAGTGCGATCAGGTGTGCCGGTGGAGGTTCCCGCATGGCCTCATCGGTGAAGCAGGATTATTGATAAGGAGCATCGGTTGTAGCGAGTTTTCCGTGCCACGGCTGTGTCAGCCGTGTTCCGGACGGCTAATTGACCCACCACAAACACGGCCGACACGGCCGTGGCACCTTATGAATAATCCGGGTGCAGCAGGGTAACTGGGGCAAGACACGGTACTTCAAGCTCCGGCCACCATTCTCCCCGCACCTGCAAACCGCTGCAATAGAGAAAAAAACGCTCCCCCCGGCCGTTCCCAGCTACCGAACCAGCTCCGGCACAGCAGAGTCTCCCTGCATCGTATACGGCATCCGCCAGACCCTGTCTCCGGCCCGGTTGGTGAAATACAGCCGCGACTCGCTCCTTTGCATCGGGTTGCCGTCGGCCCAAAACGCGTAGAAGTCCCGATGAGCGTCGCGCGGCCGCCGGACGTAGCTGTGGTTGTAACGGCTGGCCTTGGTGATCCGTCTCATCTGCCAGCTCTGGCCCCGGTCGCGGCTGGTCCACACGGCCACCTCGCCGCCGGTGCCGTAGGGCTGCGGCCCGCGCTCGGTGGGGCCGATGATCCGCCACGTTCCGTCTTCCTCCACGTAGATCGAGCCGAAATCGTAGTTATGATCCGAACGGGTCACCGCCAGCAGTCGCCACTTCTCACCCGTCCAATGGGCAATCTGCCAGGTCCGGGGGTCGTTTTCCGGACCCGGTTGGTGGCCGTTACTGGTCACGTGGAGAATCAGCGGGTTGCCGCCGGCGTCGAAATTCAGGTCTTTCAGATACACCATCCGACCTTCCGCACTGTACTTGTGGACCAGCGCCACGTTGTCGATCGTCTTCAGCGGGGTCACGATTGGATCTCCGCCGGCCGCCCGCCAGGTTCGGCCCATGTCTTCCGTGTACATGTAGTAAAGATCCGTACGCTTGTCCACGTCCTTGCCCGGGTGGCGGTTAAACGCCGTGCCCACCATGTTCCCCCGCCGCCAACTGATCTGGTAGTGACCGGGCAGTTCGCTCAACTGCTTGCGCGGCGACCAACTCCGGCCGCGGTCGGTGGTGGTGGTCATGTAGAGTTGCCGGCCGTTGGTGTAGCGGGTGTGCAACAGCAGCAGCCCCCAGTCTGCCGTGGGCACACAGTCTGCCGTGGGCACACCGGCCGGCAGGTGCCACGGCTGGGCGTAGTTGAATCTGTGCTGGGGAAACACGCTCTCGGGCAGTTCGACCTCCCTGAACGAGTCGATCCGGCAGGGGCTCGTACTGCGGTACACCAGCGACCTGCGGTTGGCGTTTCCGTGCACGTTGCAGAAAACCCAAAGGAACCCGCCCTGATCGATGCTCAGCGATGGATTGTCGTGGGCGTCGCCGGTGTTGGTATCGCGGACCACGCGCGGCCGGGCCAGCCTGCCGGTAGCGTGGTCGTAGTACGAGATCAGGTTCTGGAGCTTGCCTTTGGGGTTGACCCCACCGTAAACGAAGAAGGTCTTGTTCGCAGCCCGACTGTAGCAGGCCATGGGCAGGACTATCTGCGGATAGGTGCCCAGCCCGCCGCTGTACTTCCGCCCGATGTTGTACCAGATGCCGCGGAATCCGGGGGCGGTTTCGAGCACAAGCTGGGCGTCGCCACGCCGATCTGCCTCAGCCGATTGGGCCTGAGAAGCAGACGCCAGGCACACGCACAAAAACGCCGTGAAGCTGCTTGATCTCATTGTTTGCTGACCTCCTGCCTTGGGTTGGGGTCTCGAAGGGACTGAAGCCGGTACTGCGAACTCGTCTGAGCGAAGTTGACAGACCACTCGGGCCATGCTGCGGAGCCTGCCGGTCTGAACCGACGCGGTTGCTAAGGACCCGCGTCAAAATAACTTGACGATTTTAGTCATTGTAGGAGGCGACTCCTGTCGCCGATTGAGGCCCCGTTTTCCGGCGAATCGGCGACTGGAGTCGCCTCCTACAGAGATTCGATTTCGCCAACTTATTGTGG
>SDBV01009457.1_pt1 | contig 12961 bp, 11 predicted proteins | sample 2277081 | NCBI WGS metagenome assembly SDBV01 (sample SAMN10402039, study PRJNA504765) | marine sediment metagenome | isolation source: marine sediment core GS10_PC15, 223 cmbsf | place: Arctic Ocean: Southern Knipovich Ridge | collected 2010
CGATCGTGGCGGATGGTCAGGAAATACTGTCCGTCGAACCGCGCGATCGACGGCTCGCCGATGCCGCGCGTGTCGTCATCGATGCCCAATTCGTCGCCGTGTTCCAGGTGCTTCAGCTCCTGTCCGTCGAACGAACACCGCATCACCGCGACCCGCGAGTTCGTGCCCGGCGGGCGGAAATAGAACGGCAACAGAATCGTGCCATCCGGTTCGTCGATCCGCTGCGTGCAGCCGGCTCCGGAGTTGGCGAACTTTTGCGGATCGGGCATTTCGAGTTTGCGCCACGACGACCACCGCTGGGCCCGCGCATCGTAGGCCGCGTAGACCGTATGTCGCGGGCGGCCAGACACAACCTTCCACTCGGGCGTATAGACCACCGTGTGGCCGGTGCCCAGCAACGTCTTCGAAGCGGCGTGCCAATGGGGCCAGAAGTCGCTCGCCGCCACCGGCCGCCGCACGCCGTCGATCGTTTCGGTCCGCGGCACGAGCGTGTCGAGCTCGACGGCCTCGGTCCAGGTCTGGCCCAGATCGTCGGTGTGCAAACCGTACACCCCCTTGAACACATCGCTACCGGCCAGATCCATCGTATTCATCGTCATCACCACGCGCGGCCGCCCGTCGCCTCCCGCCTGCGGCACGATTCCCGCGCGCGGATGGCACCAGCAATGCTCCCCGTCGAAGTACTTGGTGGGCACGTCGCGAGTCAAACCATACGGCGAGTGCTTGCGATCCGCCGCGGCGGCGAGATGTACTCCCGCCCGCTGGTGTAGCACCATCGACGAAACACCTGCCGTAAGTGACACCTTCAAAAATCGACGGCGAGTGGCGGACATCGAATGATCCTTTCGAACGGAGGACTTTTGCTTATGACGTGCTTGCCGTTTCACCAGGCGGTCCAGCCGCCGTCGACGATCAGGTTGTGGCCGGTGATGTAGCTGCTGGCTTCGGAGGCCAGGAACACCACGGCGCCCTTGAGTTCGTGCGGTTGTCCCATGCGGGCCATTGGGCTGCGAGCCTCGAGGCGTTCGACCAGTTTCGGCGACACCTTGGGCGAGGGGAACGGGCCGGGGCTTAGACAGTTCACCCGCACGCCGTCAGTGGCCCAGTACACGGCCAGATGGCGCGAAAGGTGCACGATCCCGCCCTTGAGTGCATGATACGCGACCGGACTGGCGGGTCCCAGTCCTTGGTACGCATCTGGATACGATCCGACCACGCCGTACATGGAGCCTAGCATGATCACACTGGCCGGGGCGCCGCGCTCGACGGCGTGGTCGCGCAGCCGGCGGGCCAACAGGAAGTAGCCGGTCGCGTTGGACAACTGCCGCGTGAATTGCTCGGCCGTGACGTCGGTCCAATCGGCCGCCAACCCCTCGTGGCCGTTGTTGACCAGGATGTCGATTTGACCCGCTTGATCCACGGCCGCCTGAAAACCGCTTACAACGGATTGTTCGTCGAGTTGATCGATCGACACGGCCAGATGCCGGCCGGCCTCGGGTCCAGCGAGTTGCTCGGCGGCGGCTTTTGCCCTGTTCGAATCGCGACTGGCGACGACCACGCGGCAGCCGGCTTCGGCCAACGCTTCGGCCAACGCGCGACCGAGATGTCCGCTGGCGCCGGTCACCAGTGCCACGCGGCCGCCTAAGTCGAAAAGCTGTTGGACGCTGGGATTCTCTTCGGCCATGGTCAATGGGCACTCATTTCGATGGTTTGCCACGCGCGCTGCTCGGCACTGTGCAGTACGGCCAGGTTAACACACAGCGTGTGCCGCGCTTCGGCGATGCTGCACGGCGGCGGCCCTTGGCTTTCGACCGCGTCGAGCATCGTGCCGGCTTGTCGGACAAAGAGCGTGTCGCGCTCCAGCGGTTCGGTGTCCTCGTCGGTCCACTGACCGCCCGGCTCGATCATCCATCGCCAGCGGCTGCCGTGGGTTTCGAATCGCGCCGTGCCGCCGGTGCAAACTACGGTAATGGTCACTTCGTTGGGCGCCTGGTGCTGATTCAAGCTATACGAGCCCATCGCGTGGCCGTGTCGCGCCAGCACGTGCGCCGTGTCTTCGACCGAGACACCCTCGAGTACCTGATGGTCGACGTCGGCCACGAGAGAATCGATCGGCCCGACGAGCCACTCGCCGGCGTTGATGACGTGCGTGAGTGAGTCCTGGACGGCCCCGCCGCCGGTCGCCCGGTCATTGTAATAGATGTCGCGATACGCCGGACGGTAGAGCGGAAAGTGTTGTCCACAGGCGGCCACGATCTCGACCGCTCGCCCGAAGCGCCCATTGACAATTGCGGCGCGCATCGCGGCCAGCGCCGGATGGCAGCGGTACATGTAGGCCACGGCGGCCGTGACGCCGCGCCGGTCGATCGCCTGTTGCAGTTCGTCGACGCCATCGAGCGAAGTGGCCAACGGCTTTTCGATAAGCAGGTGCGCGCCCGCACTTGCCGCCGCGGTAGCCATCGGCACGTGCAGGTGGGCGGGGGTTGCAACGACCACCACCTCGGGCCGCGCCGCCAGCGCCGCATCGAAGTCGTCGAACGCCGCAGTGACCGCGTACTTTTCGGCAATCGCGCCGCGCACCGCCGCGTTGACTTCGCACACCGCGAGCTCCGCCCGGCCGGTGGCCAGGAAGCAGCGCACGTGGCGCTCGCCGATCGAGCCGGCGCCGACAACGAGCACACGGTGCGTCTGGCTCACGGTTTATTTCCCATCGTTGCTGCTTCGGCCGCGAGACGATTGTCGAACGTGAAACCAAGTGCGGCGTAACGTTCCTGAATGCTTTCGAGTCCCTGCTTGAGGATCAGGATGTCGGCCTGGTGGCAAATGAAGCGCGCGCCGAGGTCCATCAGCATCTGCGAGTGGTCCGGCGAGGGGCTGGTCGTGCCCCACGCCTTGCCCGCCTTCCGGGCCGCCTCGGCCACGCGGCGGTACGCATCGTGGATCAACTCGTGCGAGAACTGGAATGGAATGCCGGACAGCACGCTGAAATCGCCGGGCCCCAGCATCAACACGTCGACGCCCGGTACGCGGGCAATCTGCTCGGCGTTGTCCAGCGCCCCCGGCGATTCGATCTGCACGACTATCAGCGTGTGCTAGTTGGCCAGTTTGATGTACTCGGGCATGGGCATGAAGCAAAACGGGGCGTCCCCATTGGCCCCGTCGATGCCGCGCTCTCCTTGCGGGGCGAACTTCGCCCAGCGCACCACTTCGGCGGCCTCTTCGGCCGATTCGCAGCGCGGATACATAATGCCCTGCGCGCCGCACTCCAGTAGCCGTCCCATCCGCATCAGCTCGCCCTTGGCCGGTCGAGCTATGATATCGGAGCTGCCCACCCGTGCGGCACGCATCAGGTTGGCCGCCGTTTCGACGCTCGTGGGATGGTGCTCCAGGTCCATCCAAATGCCGTCGAAGCCCATCAGGCTGGTCATTTCATAGACCGACGGGTCGATGTAGTGGCAAGTGGTGATGAGCGCCGGCTCGTCGCGGCGCAGCTTCGCTTTAACACGGCTAAATCGCATGGAGGATTTGGTCCTTCCGGTTGGTAATCTAGGGAAATCGAGTTCTAACTCAGTTCAAGCGGGCAAAACCCGTGTGCCGCACGCCGCCCGGCAGTCGCGATTCTACGTCGTCGCGGCGGATGGCTTCGGCCAATTCGACAAAAACCTCGTCCAAGCCGGCCAGGCAGGCGTCGACGTGCCGAAGTTCATGGGCCATGCTCGGATAGAAGCTGCCGCCGACCAGAAAACCGTGATCGAGCATCCGCGTGGTCGCCAGCGTGCCCAGCGCCGCTGCATTTGGGTGATCGAATCCGAGTGAGAGAATCGCCGGATGTCCGGTCGCGCGAGACGGCACGCCATGCCGCCGCCCGAGCTGTCGCCAACCCTCTGCGAAGCGACTGCCGACGCGTGCCGTGTGGGCGGGCGCGTCGACTTGCCGCAGCTTGCGAATCGTGGCCACGGCGGCGGTTGGCCCGACGCCCTCGGTCCAATACGTGCTCGAGATGAACGACTGTTGCGCGGCCTGCATCACGCGACCCCGGCCGATGATTGCACCGATCGGGTGCCCGTTGCCCAGTGCTTTGGCAAACACCGCGACGTCGGGCGTCACGCCGTAGCGCAAGTGCGCGCCGCCAAGCGCCATCCTCCAGCCGACGGAAATCTCGTCGAAGATGAAGACCGCGCCACATTGGTTTGCCAAATCGCGGACGCCTTCGAGAAACCCCGGCTCGGGATCCGTGTGACGCGTCGGTTCCATCACGACCGCTGCCAGTTGGGCGCCGTGCTGCTCGACGAGCCGTTCCAATTCGTCCAGCCGGTTGTAGCCGAACGGCAGCGCCGTACCGGCCAAACCCGACGGCACGCCAACGGGCGAAAGTCCAGCCAGCAGATGACCGGCCAGCGGATCGCACTTCCCGCGTTCGGTGTCCGCCGGCGCCGGTAGATTGGCCGCCAGATACCAGTCCGACCAACCGTGGTAGCCACAGAAAGCAATTTTGTCGCGTCCCGTCGCCGCCCGAGCAATCCGCACGGCAACGGCCATCGACTCGCCACCGCTGCGGCAGAACCGCGCCCCTTCGGCCCACGGGTGCAGCTCGAGCAGCAGCTCGGCCAACTCGAGTTCCTCGGGCGAGTTGAGCGTAGACATCGAACCAAGCTGCACGCGCCGCACGACGGCATCGGTCACATCCGGGTCGGCATACCCCAACAGGCACGAGCCGATGCCCGAGGTGGTCATATCGCAGTAGCGGCGCCCGTCGAGGTCGATCACCTCGCACCCGCGTGCTTCGGCAAAGTAGGCCGGCCAGCGCCCGGGAGCAAACATTTCCGGCCGCTTGCTCAGCAGTTGCGTGCCGCCCGGGATGATTCGTCGGGCCCGCTCGTAAGCCGCTTGCGTTCGTGTCGTAGCCGGTGGAGCGGTAACGCCGAGCATCTGCCGCGCCGCGCCGCCGAAGATACATTCCACGTCGCCGTCGCGCAGCCGCAACGTGCGACACGCCTGCTTCAGAGCCAGCAGCGATTCAAGCCCGACGGGCGTTGGTGTCGCAAATTGTGCCGCATCCCACTCGACGTTGTTCTCGTACAACCAGACGAAGCCGTCGCCGATGCTCACGCAGCGCCCCAGCATCTCGCTCACCGGAAAATCCGTGCCAAACAGCAACCGCCGCGGGCCGAACTCGCGCAGGATGGCCTCCAGCGGCGCCGCCTCGCATACGGCTGACGTATCGAAGTAGACGTTATCGAGCCCGCGCAAACTCGCAATCCCATCCACCGTATGCCGGGCACAAAACCCACGCGCCGCGTGGGCCAGAATCAAACGGGCCCCCGGATAGCGCAGCAAGTGGTCGCGAATGTACGTCTGGTTCGCCGGATCGGCCAGGGCCCGAGCCCGCACGATGTGCAGCATGATCGCCAGGCCGCGCTGGTCGGCGAGCTCCCAAGCCCACGGGGGCAAGAACGTCTCGGTCGGCGCCTGAAACGTGTCGGAGTGGCCAGCATAGACGTGATACACCTTAAAGCCGGCGAACCGTTGGGCCTCGAGCGCCGCCTCGACTTCCGCCGGATCGTCGTGGGGGTGGATCATCATCAGTGCCCGCGAACCGGCAGCGCTGCGGACTTCATCGGCCACGAACCGGTTCGCGGCTTCCCGATCGAGTGACGGTTTGGGAATGGTAAAGGCCAGCCCGCCCGTGGGCCGACGGTCTGGCATCCACGTTTCGACGCCGCGGCAGTACGCCTTCCAGCCGGCGTTGCCCTCGGCATCGACAACGGCGCGCGGCAAAGACTCGGTCGCGTCGGCGCCGCGATACAAGTGCAGATGCGCGTCAAAGCTGTCCGGCGGAACGAACGAGCGCAACAGCTTTTCGAAAAGCGCGGCCGGATCGCTGATGGTCACGTGCTCGGACTCCTGTGGCGGGACGCCGCGTCCCGGTCACGTGGTTCGATCGATCGATTGGTCCGCAAACGCGGCGCACACGGAGTGTAATGTGCCGGCGCGGGTGCGGCAACTTGCCCTGCCCCTACCGCGAGTCTAAACTGTGCCCACGCGGAGTCGTGCCGTCGGCCCGAAAAATCGAGGAGATTTGGGCTGGAAGTAACGACTGCAAAACCGCGGGGACTGTCCCCCTCTCCGCACAGTTCGGACCATCAAACGCCAACAAGAGGAAACAACCGATGCAGATTCGCCATGACAACCGGACACGGATTCGTGGGCTGGCCGGCGTGGCCGTGGCCCTGTGCCTGTTCCTCGTGGCGCCCGCCGCTTCGAGGGCCGAGAAGCCGGTGGTCGACATCGACTCGCGGTGGGAGCTGTTCGTCGACGACTGGCTGGTCGAGGCGACGCGCGGCACAACGCTCAAGCTCAACGCACCCGAGCGGCGCGAGGTCGTGCTCGTGACCGACGCTCCCTGGGAGGGAATCACCAGCGCCTACTACAGCGTCGTGCAAGACGGCGGCCTGGTCCGCCTGTACTACCGCGGATCCGTCCCGGGAAGTGACTTATCAGCCGACCAGGTGACGTGCGTCGCCGAGAGCCGCGACGGCATTCACTTCACGCGTCCCAAGCTGGGCCTGATCAAAGTCAACGGCTCGACCGAGAACAACGTGGTTTGGAAAGGGACCGAGTCGCACAACTTCGCGCCGTTCATCGACACCAACCCCGATTGCAAGCCCCAGGAGCGCTACAAGGCCCTGGCCGGGACCAAATCGCCGGGCAAGAACTGGCAGGAGGGCGCGACGCCCGGCGGGTTGTTCGCCTTTGCCTCGCCCGATGGAATTCATTGGCACAAGATGCAGAAAGATCCTGTGCTGACCAAGGGCGCGTTCGATTCGCTCAACCTCGCGTTTTGGGATCCGGTTCGAGGGCGCTACGCATGTTATAACCGCATCTTCAGCGGCGGAGTGCGGGCGATTCAAAGCTCGTACTCGTCCGATTTTCTCAACTGGAGCGACGGCCTTGCCAATCGTTACGCCGAGGGTGTGCCCAACGAGCACTTCTATACCAACGCCACGCGGCCGTGTCCGGGCGCCGAACATCTGCTGCTCTCGTTTCCCAAACGTTTCGTTCCCAGCCGCAAGAAGATCGCCTCGCACTCCGATTCCGGGGTCTCCGACGCCGTGTTCATGTCGAGCCGCGACGGGCTGAACTGGGACCGGACGTTCCTGGGGGCATGGGTCCGGCCGGGGCGCGACCAGAAGAACTGGACCGAACGCAACAACATGCCCGCCTGGGGCATCGCGGAAACCGCGCCCGGCGAGTGGTCCATGTACATTAGCGAGCACTACCGCTGGCCCGACAATCGGTTGCGACGCCTCGTGCTGCCACGTCATCGTTTCGCTTCGGCCAGCGCCGACGCCTCTGGCGGCGAGTTCACCACGCGACCGTTGACCTTCCAGGGCAACCGACTCGTGCTCAACTACGCCACTTCCGCCGCGGGCGGCGTGCAGGTCGAATTGCAGGACGAATCCGGAAAACCGCTACCCGGCTTCGCACTGGCCGATATGGCGCCGTTGTACGGCGACGAGCTCGACGCGGTCGTGACCTGGAAGTCGGGCGCCGATCTTGCGGCGCTGGCCGGCAAACCGCTGCGCCTGCGCTTCGTTCTGGCGGATGCGGACGTCTTCGCGCTGCGATTCGGTGATGCCAAGGACGGCCAATAGTCCCCTTGTTGCCGCGAGCCAGATAATGCACATCCTAGATCGTGGCCTCGTGTACGACGCGAGCCCACAGCCGGCGGACCGGCGGATTGCGTTCTTCTCGGGTCTCTGCGTCTTGCGCGGCGGTTCGATCTTGTGTGTATTTCAGGTCGGATCGGGCAAGCATTCTCCCGATTCGACACTGGGTCTTTGCCGCTCGCGCGACGGCGGCGCGACGTGGCAGGAACTTTCGACGCGCTTCGAAACAATCGTCGACGGCACGCCCGGCTCGTTGTCAGCCGGCGCGGTCGTGGAGAGCGGCCCTGGGCAATTGCAGTTATTGGCCACCTGGTTCGACCGCAGCGATCCCGAGCGGCCGCTGTTCGACCCGGCGACCGAAGGCATCCTGCACTCCAAATTGCTGCACGCCGTCAGCGACGACGAAGGCGATACGTGGAGCCGGTGGAAACAATTGCCGACGCCGGGACTGACCGGTTGCTCAACGACCGGGCCGGTGGTCGAGTGGGCCGACGGCAGGCTGGCTTGCGCTTTTGAGAGTTACAAGCAGTTCGACGATCCAAGTCCGGCGCGGCACGGCGCTTGGATCATCGCGTCGCGCGACGCAGCGGGCACGTACGGCCCTCCGCTTCTCGTGGCGCAAGACCCTCGTGACGAAATCTACTATTGGGACCAACGGTTGTGCCCCACCGGGCAGCCCGGCGAGTTCGTGGGACTATTCTGGACGCACGATCGCGCGAACCAGCGCGATCTGAACGTTCATCTTCGCCGTGCGACCGTCATCGGCGACGCGATCCAGTGTGGACCGATTCAATCCACGACGATCCAAGGGCAGATCGCCGCGCCGCTGGTGCTCGACGACGGGCGATTGTTGGCATTCGTCGTCGATCGCAATCGGCCCGGTACGATGAAACTCTGGGTCTCGCGAGACATGGGCCATACCTGGCCGCCGGACGAATGTCTCTTGATTCACGAACACGACGAGCGGGCCGCCGTCACGCAGGCAACCGACAATGTCGATTTCGCCCAGTACTGGGAAGACATGGGCAAGTGGAGCTTCGGCCACCCAGCCATACGGCGCCTCGACGAACGTCGCGTGCTGTTGGCCTACTATGCCGGCACGCCCGAGGCGATGAGCGTCCATTGGGTCCGCGTGGACGTGAGCGAATCGTTGACCTCCGAGCATTGACTGCCGCGGCGGCAGCGCGCGACAATCGACAACGCTGGCCAGCACACAACAATGCGGGCAACGAAGCGTGAGAGAATTCCCGATGAACTTCGACCACCTGAAGCCCCAGTTCGATCGTGACGGATACGTCGTTGTCCGCCAGCTTCTGCCGCCGGGCGATTTCGCCGAGCTGACGCACGAGCTGGATCGGTACATCCGAGAAGTTGTGCCCTCGCTGCCGGCGACCGACGCGTTTTACGACGTCGATCGTTCGCAACCCGATTCGCTCAAGCAACTGCACCGGCTCAACCAGGATCCGTTCTTCGCGGCCTATTGCAAGAACCCCGTTTGGCGGGGTCTGGCCGAAGGGCTACTGGGCGAAGATGCGACGGCCGAGTCGCCCGAGTGGTTCAATAAACCGCCGCTGTCGCAACAGGGCACGCCGCCGCACCAGGACAACTACTACTTCAACCTGAAGCCGTGCAGCGTGGTCACGATCTGGATGGCGCTCGAATCGGTCGACCAGGAGAATGCCTGCCTGCGCTATGTGCCCGGCTCGCATCGCGGCGCCGTGCGACCGCACGCGCGCTCTGGTGTGTTGGGCTTCTCGCAGGGCATCACCGACTATGGACCGGAAGATGCGGCCCGCGAGGTGGCGGTTTGTCTGGAACCGGGTGACGTTACCGTCCATCACGGCAATCTGATCCATCTGGCCGGTGAGAACCGTTCGCACTCGCGCCATCGCCGCGCGTTTGCCATCGTGTTCCAAGGCGCAAGCTGCCGGCGGGATGAAGAAGCGTTCGCGCGGTACCAGGCCGACGTCAAGCAGCAGCACGAGGCGCTTGCCACTGGCGACGCATGACTAGTGGCGCTTCGACAGTGACGTTGATGGGTGCCACTGCTAGCTTGCCTAGCAGTGCTCGGAAAGACGCTGATTGACAAGCGAGCAGTGGCACCCAGCAGGATTACCTTCACGCTGAATCAGCAGCGTACTATTGTTACAGCTTGTCCAGCGCGTCGCGCGCCAGCGATGCCAGCCGTCGATCCGCGCTGCTGGCGGCTTTTTCCAGCGCGTCTCGCGCATCGGCGGCTGGCTGGCCGATCCTTCCCAGCGCCCACGCGGCCCGTTGTCGCACAGCCAATTCCGGATGCTCATCCAGCGCCGCGGCGAGCGCGCCCACGGCCGGTCCGGCCTCGTGCCGTAACCGGCCCAGCAACGTGGCCGCCCAATACGCCACGTCGAGCGATCGATTCGCCACGAGTGCGGCCAGCGGCGCGACGTCGGCTGCCGGTGGCGGCCCGAGTTCCTCAAGCGCCGCGGCGACCCACTCGCGGATCTGATCATCATCGGTGGCGCACGATTCGACTAGCGCCACGGCAGCCGGCTGGGCATCGGCGCCCAATGTGGCCAACTGGCAGGCAGCGGCCTGCCGCCTCGACTCGTCGGTGGAGCGCAACGATTGGACAAGCGCCGCTAGGTCCGCCATGCTTTGCTCCTTCGGACGGCGTGGGGGCGAGTCCGTCACGCTACTTGCCTTTGAAGTTCGGCGGCCGTTTCTCCACGAACGCGGCGAACGCCTCCCTGACGTCTTCGGTCGAGATCAACTGGCTTTGCGCCCAGCGCTCGATCGCCATTTGCGTTGCCTTGGGCACGCCGTCCCCCTGATCGACGATGAGTTTCGCCAGGCCCACGGCCAGAGGAGCGTTGCGCATGATCTCACCGGCCAATCCGATCGCCGCCGGCAACATCTCGCTGGCCGGGACAACGCGATTGACCAGCCCCCAGTCAAGGGCTTCGCTGGCCGCGACGTTGCGCGCCGTCAAGAGCATGTCCTTGGTGCGGCTGGGCCCGACGGTGCGCGACAGTCGAGTTGTTCCGCCGACGTCGGCCACCAGCCCGACGCGCGCTTCGGGAATCGAAAGTTGGCAATCATCGCTGGCCACGCGGAGGTCGAACGACAGCGCCAATTCCAAGCCCAGACCCATCACGGCGCCGTGCAGCGCGCCGATCACCGGCAGTTCCGTCGCTTCCAGCGAGTTGAGCGCGTCCTGCAAGCGGTTCGCGAATCGCCGCAGCACGCGCGCGGGGTTCTTCCCCTCTGACGCGCCGACCATTTCGCCGAGCGCCATGAGATCGATTCCCGCCGAAAACATCGGGCCCTCGCCGTGCACGATCACGGCCCGGACTTCCGCGTCATCGTCGGCCGATCGGACCGCCGCGGAGATGGCCTCGAGCATCTCCGGCGTCAGGGCATTGCGCTTCTGGGGCCGATCGATCAACACGAACAGGATCCGGTCGTCGACTCGCGTCTTGATGTACTCGTGAGACATGGCGTCCTCGGGATGATAGGTACCAGCGCAGTAGTCGATCTTGCGTTAGCCGACCGCGATCAAAGGCCCGCGTTCTAAGTGAAGTCTTACGTCGTCGGCTCCTGGGGCGACAACCGTAGCGCCGGATCGTTCAACTGCCGCATCCTGGCACGGATCTTGGCTTCCAGCGTCTTTCTGGCGTGTTGCGCCCGCGGGTCGTTCGACTCGATCAGGTTGGTAGCCTCGCGCGGATCGTTCGCCAGGTCGTACAGCTCGTCGCGCCGGGCGTTGGCAAAATCCAACACCAGTTTCCAGCGCGGCGTGCGCCACGCGCGCATGTCGGTGGTCGCCCCGTGCCGCATACTGTACTCGGCGTACAGGTCATCATCCCAATCGACGGACTTTCCTTCAAGCAGCGGCCATGCGTTACGGCCCTGAATCTTGACCGTCGCGGGCAGCTCGACGCCGGCCATGGCCAACAACGTCGGATACCAGTCGAGGTTCGAGACGGTTTGCCTCACCATCGAGCCCGCGGTGATTCTTGCCGGCCAACGAACGGCGGTGGGAACGCGCAGTGCCTGGTCGTACAAATTGGGGCGGCGCTTGCGCGAGATGTTCTTCCACCTCTGCGGCGGCAACTCGGTGGTCTGCCAATGGGCGTTGCCCTTGAACCACAGCCCGTGGTGTCCCGTGTGATAGCCGTGGTCGCTGGTGAAAACGACGATTGTGTTCTCCGCGATTCCAAGCCGATCGAGCAAATCCAGCACGCGCCCGACGTTGCGATCCACGCTGGTCACGCTGGCGTAGTACTCGCGGGTCATGCGCTTGACCTTGCGCACGTTCAGCTTGGGAAAGTCGGGCTCCGGCAGCAGCACGTCGAGATCCTTGAATGGTAGCCAATCCACCTCGCGTGTCGGCAACCAGGCCGAGTGCGGCTCGCGATAGTGCAGCGAGAGCAAGAACGGACGCTGGGCGTTGCGTTTCAAGAAATCGAGCGCGTGATCGGTCACGACGTCGACGATAAAGCCCTCGGTCTGGACGTCTTGACCTTCGATTTCGAGCACGGCATCGCGCGGCGGCCGTCCACCGTCGCGAAAGCCGACGAACTCGTCGTAACCGCGTCGCGTGGGATGAAACCGATCGGCCGTGCCCAGGTGCCATTTGCCAAACAGGCCCGTGCGATATCCGGCCCGTTGTAGTAGCTGCATCCACGTGACTAGTTCGGTATCCATTCCGTGCTCGGGCTCTTCGCGCGGATTGATCCAATCCAAGATACCCAACTCGGATGAATAACGGCTGGCGACGAGACTTGCGCGCGAAGGGCTGCACACCGGCGTGGTGACAAACGCGTTTGCCAGGATGACGCCCTGGTGGGCAATGCGATCGATGTGCGGCGTCGGTAATTGGCGGTTGCCGGTAAATCCGGTCGCCGTGGGCGACAGATCGTCGGTCAGAATGAAGACGATATTGGGCCGCCCCGGACGATCGTCGTGGGGCCGTTGTTCCTTTGGTTGGGCCAGCGCGACCGTGCCGAGCGGTAGTTGCACTAGCGCCACGATCGCGAGTGCAAGGGCGATGGTCTTTCTCATCGATTTCGCAGCGAGAAAATGTTTGGGGAACCGGATCGCCGTCTATTGAACCACCGGGACCTCCGCGTGGCAAACCTTGGCCGATTCGTGTTCGTTTCGGGCCTCGCGAAACTGGCCTCGCTCCGGCTGCCAAATGGGCTATATTTCCTTGGCGGCGCACCGGCTGCCAGTCTGCCCGCCAACCGTCTCATTCGTCGTCACCCTACGAGACCCTCGATGCCCGGCACGGATTCTTACGATGCGAT
>SDBV01009458.1_pt1 | contig 12961 bp, 14 predicted proteins | sample 2277081 | NCBI WGS metagenome assembly SDBV01 (sample SAMN10402039, study PRJNA504765) | marine sediment metagenome | isolation source: marine sediment core GS10_PC15, 223 cmbsf | place: Arctic Ocean: Southern Knipovich Ridge | collected 2010
GGAAAAGATAGTTCTGTAAAAAATGGCCAGAGTTTATGGGATTTATCCACGACAAAGAAAAAAGATTTTTGGAGGGCGTAGTGCGACCTCTATATTGATTTGGATAAATATTATTTTATTTGTTATCTTTCTTCTTTTATCAGCGATTATCCCTAACTTTTTAGATTATATATCTTTAAAACCCAGCCTTTTTATGGAAGGGAAATATCCTTGGACTATTATTACCCATATGTTCATGCATGCTCCAAGCATTATACCTATTCATTTATTGATTAACATGTTTGTTCTTTTTAGTTTGGGAAGTTTGATGGAAAAAATTATAGGTAAAAAAAGATTTTTGTATTTTTACATTATATCTGGCCTATTTGCTGGATTATTGTTTATTACTTTGTCTTATTTTTTTGGAAATACAGAGTTAGGTGCAAGAATTTTTGGCAGTCCGCTTATGTCTGCCGTGGGAGCATCAGGAGCAATTTTTGCAATAGCTGGCTTATTTATGGTAATGACGCCCAAACTTAAATTTATGATAATTTTCTTACCCTTCTTTTCATTGCCGGCATATTTAATGATTCCAATTGTTTTGTTTGGAACATGGTTAGTTTCTTCATCTACTGGTTTTCCTATTGGAAATACAGCCCATTTTGGGGGGTTTTTATGTGGAGTTATTTACGGATTATACTTAAGGAATAAATATCCCAGAAAAGTGAATATGATAAGCAAACATTTTAGGTAAGTAAATTTTTCAAAAAAATTTAGAGTAAACCAAAAAAGATTGAACAATATGAAAAATAAAACCAGAAAAAATTTTAATTTGAAGAATGAGTATAAAAAAAGCTGGAATTATATTAAAGAATCCCAAAATTTTATTTATATTATTATCTCTATTTTCCTTTTTTTTGTTTTAGTTGGATTTTTTATTCCTGCTCCTGAGTCTCTCGCAGAACAGATATTGAGATTTATCGGGGAGCTTTTGGAGAAAACCAGTGGGATGTCTCAAGAAGAGCTGATAAGATTCATTTTTTTAAATAATTTACAAAGTTCTTTTTTCGGAATGATTTTTGGCGTTATTCTTGGTATTTTTCCTGTAATAACAATGATTGCTAATGGTTATTTGCTTGGTTTTATTGTTTCTTTAAGTGTTAAAAGTGGGGGGTTTTTGGTTTTATGGAAACTTTTACCCCATGGGATTTTTGAATTGCCCGCTATTTTTATCTCACTTGGAATAGGATTGAGATTTGGCACTTTTATTTTTCAGAAGAAAATAGTCAAATCTTTCAGAGATTATTTATTAAACTCATTAAGAGTTTTTTTATTTATTGTTATTCCTCTCTTAATTATTGCAGCACTTATAGAAGGAAGTCTTATTTTTTTGTTTGGATAAGTTTTATATACTATGTTTTTCTAATATGTTTGTCAAATTAAATTAAAAAAGGAGGCGAAAGATGGCAAAAGCAGAGTGGCATAAGTGGGTGATTGTCCTTGGTGGTGTTGTTGCAATTGTTGGACAATTCTGGGGAGCTGGTTATTACTTACCATTAATTGGTGGAGCAGTTGCAGCAGTAGTAGCTTTATTGCAGAAATAAAATAGCTTAATTTTATTTATTTTTATTTTTTATAGTTTGAAATAGAATGCTTTTTCTAAGTTGTTTAATTAATTTTTTTTAATCAGATATTTTTATTCCTTTAAGTCGTTAATTCCAAGTATAATAAAAAGCAGACCGATTAGAAGAACTAACCAGAAAACTCCTCCTTTTAGGAAAATCCATGCTGCGTGTAAGAAATTAAAATCTTTTCCAAAAAGAGTCCACGCTGAAGAATACAACGCAACTAGAATTGCTCCTATGAACAATATCAATCCGACCAAAAGTTCAAGCCATTTATTCATTGTATGATTATTAATCAATTCTTATTTAAAAAGATTATGATAGTGGAGGATAGGAAATATTTAAAAATGCAATTTTTTTGATGAGTTAATGAAAGCTGTTAAGGGTTCTAGAAACTGGAAAAGAATGGATGTCTGGGAAGATATGTCTGTGGAAGAGATTACAAAAGAGTTTGCAGGGGCTGGATATGCTGGAAAGAGAATGGCAGAAGCTGTTGAGATTTATAAAAAAATGATTGATGATAAAAAATGCATAAAATTTGTTGCAGCTGCCGGCGCCTTAATTGCCGGGGGAATGAGAAATGTTTTTGTTAAACTTATTCGGGCTAGGGCTGTTGATGCGATGCTTTTTACAGGAGCTATTCTGACCCATGATTTAATAGAAGCTTTTGGTGTGCATCATTTTCAGGGAACCAGTTTTGTAGATGATACTAAACTTAGGAAAAAAGAAGTATTCAGGATGTATGATGTTTTTTTAGAAAAAAAAGGTTTTATGGTCTTGGAAGAAGAGTTGCAGAAAATTTTCCCAAAACTTCCGCAGAGAGAAATGTCTCCTCGCGAGTTTTTATATGAACTTGGGGGATATATCGGGGATAAAAATTCTATAATAAGAGCATGCCATGATATGAATGTTCCTATTTTTTGTCCGAGTTTGACTGACAGTGTTTTAGGTTTTCAGGCATGGATGTATGGTCAATTTAAAAAATTCAGTGTAAATTCTCAACTCGATATAAAGGATTTTTTTGATTTTGCATGGAAGAAGAATAAGAATTATGGATTGCTGATTTTGGGTGGTGGTGTTCCTAAACATTTTGTTCCCTTGATGATGCAGGTTACAGGAAAATCTTTGAACTATACTATACAGATTACTATGGATAGGCCAGAACACGGAGGAGTTAGTGGTATGCAGATAAGAGAAGCAAATTCCTGGGGCAAAATCGCAGAAAAAGGTCTGATATGTGACATGCGGGCAGATGTGACTCTGGCTTTCCCCTTGCTCGTGGCAAATATACTTAATTATTTAAAAAAGAAAAAACATTAAAATCCATGCTAACTAAAAAACAAATAAAAGAGATTAAAGAACATTTAGAAAGAGCTCAAAACCCGCTCTTCTTTTTTGATAATGACCCTGATGGTTTATGTTCTTTTCTTCTTTTACGACGATATCTTGGAAGAGGGAAGGGGGTTGTAGTAAAATCCTATCCTGATTTGGCTAAGGATTATTTTAGAAAAATTAATGAGCTAAATGCAGATTACGTGTTTATACTGGACAAGCCAGTGGTTTCCCAGGAATTTTGGCAGGAAGTTGAAAAAATAAATATTCCGTGCGTCTGGATAGATCATCATTATATTGATAGAAAAGAAATACCTGAATTTGTTTATTATTATAATCCCATGTTTAACAAGAAAAAAAATAATGAGCCTGTTACGTATTTGTGTTATCAGGTATCTAAGAAAAAAGAAGATTTATGGATAGCTGTTGTGGGATGCATATCTGATAAATTCTTTCCAGATTTTTATAAAAAATTTCGGAAAAAGTATCCTGATTTCGCAATAAAATCAAAAAGTGCATTTGAGATTAATTATGCATCTCCTTTAAGAAAACTTGTGGATATGTTTAGTTTTGGTCTTAAAGATAGAACAACAAATGTCATGAATATGTTAAGATTTTTAATAAAAGCCAAGAGTCCTTATGAAGTTCTTGAAGAAAGCCCAAAGAATTATTCGATGCATCAGAGATTTAATCAAATAAATTCAAAGTATCATAAATTTCTTAGTAAAGCGACAGAACTTGGAGGGAATTCAGGCAGACTTTTATTTTTTAAATTTGGAGGAGATTTAAGTATTTCTGCTGATTTGGCAAATGAGTTATCCTATTTATTTCCTGATAAAATAATTGTTGTTGCATATGATGCCGGGATTAAAGCAAATATTTCCATGAGGGGTGAAAATGTTAGAGATATAGTTTTGAAAGCAATTGAAGGACTTGAGAATGCGACTGGTGGAGGACATGAAAATGCTGTTGGAGCAAAAGTTATGATAAAAGATTTGGAAAAATTTAAAGAAAAATTAGAAAAGTTAATTACTAATAAGTGAATATCGACGATAGAAACATATAAAAACCTGAAAAACATAAAAAATTATTAAAATGAGTGGACTAAATTCAAATAGATGGTTTAATTGTATGTTTGATGTAGTCTACACTTTAATTAAAAAAATAAATACCTCAATTTAATTCAGCGTTTTTTTCTGGTCTGAATTGATTGAGGAGAGATTTCTATTAATTTAGGCTGAGAAAAGATTGCTGGATTTTATTGGGGCTTTCAAAAACAATGGAAAGCCTTATAGAAACAGATGAAAAGGTATTGGTTGAGATGGAGTTAACTCTATTGCTAGAAACAACCCATAGATTAGAAGAAGAATTAGAACAAACTTTGTCTTCCAGATAACTTGAAAGAGAATTAATGCTTGTTAATAGCTTTTTGCAAAATAAGCAATTACTTCTGCCTTTTTATTACAGCAGACACATTTTCCCCTGACTTTTTCATTGAAAGGAACATTTAGACTTTTAGCACCACCACTCTTAAATTTAATATCATCCTCGCATGCTCTTTGATTACACCAGTTAATTTTTACAATTTTTCCTTTTTTTATTGCGTTTTTAAAATCAGCTATATTTTTTACAGTAATAATATTATCTTTTAAAAATTTGGTTGCTTTTTTATATAAATTATTCTGAATATCCTCTAATGTTTTTTCAATTTTATTACTTAGACCAGCAATTTTAACAATTTCCTTTTTTCCAGTATCTCTTCTGACAAGAACAACCTGATTCTTCTTTATGTCCTTTGGTCCTAGTTCAATCCTTATTGGAATTCCTTTTAATTCCCATTCATGAAACTTCCATCCTGCAGTATAATCTTCTCTGCCATCTAAATAAACTTCATAATTTTTTAGTTTGTTTTTAATTTCATTGGCTTTTTTTAAAATCTGTTTTTTATTTTTTTCAAAAATAATTGGAATAATAACAACCTGTGTGGCTGCAACTTTTGGTGGAAGCACTAATCCTTTATCATCGCCATGTATTGCTAACATAATTCCAATGCTTCTTGTTGATAACCCCCAGGAAGTCTGCCAGACATATTGCTTTTTTTTGTTTTTATCCAAAAAAGTTATATCAAAAGCTTTTGAGAAATTCTGCCCGAGATTATGAGAGGTTGCTCCCTGTATTGCCTTTCCATTTGGCAGTAGGGTTTCTACACTTAATGTATATAATGCACCTGCAAATTTTTCTTTATCGCTTTTTTTACCTTTTAAGACAGGTATTGCAAGTAAATCCTTAAAGACATCTGCATAAGTATTTAAGATTTGTTTAACTTCTTGAGCAGCTTCTTTTTCTGTTGCAAAAGCACTATGACCTTCCTGCCATAGAAATTCCCGTGTTCTTAAAAATGGAATAGGATGTTGAAATTCCCACCTTACTATATTACACCATTGGTTTAATTTTAATGGTAAGTCTTTGTAACTTCTTATCCATTTTTTGTAAGAATCATACATTAATGTTTCAGATGTTGGACGGATAGCTAATTTTTCTTTTAGTTTTGTATTTCCTGCATGAGTTACCCATGCAACTTCTGGCTCAAATCCTTTTATGTGGTCTTTTTCTTTTTTTAATAAACTTTCTGGGATTAGGCTTGGAAAATAAACATTTTTTACACCAAGCTTTTTTATTTTTTTATTGATACATTCCTGAATTTTTTCCCAGACGAAGTAAGCATTTGGTTTTAGGACAATTGCTCCTGAAACTTTGGTATAATCAATAAAGCCTGCCTTTTTTATAACCTGGGTATACCATTCGCTAAAGTTTGACTTTTTTGCAGACAATCCTTCTTTTGATTTTTTAGCCATTTTTAAAGATAGTTAAAATGTTTAATAAATGTTTTTATGTTTTGAATACACCCCAAGGAACCTGATTTGGTTTTGATTCTTCCACTATAACATATAAATCATGTATTTTTAATATGTCTCCAAAGTTTTTTCTTAGTCGCAAAATAAAATCTCTTAATTCAAGTGAATTTTGAGCAATTATTCCAATATCAATATCCCAGTTTTCATGTCCAAGATATTTGTAGAAAAAGATAACCTTTAGATTTTCTTTTAAGAATTTTTTTAGTTCAGATTCTTTTCTGTTGTTTGTTAATTTAAGTTGGATATTATACAATTCGTAACCCAATTTTCTTATATCCAAAGAAATAGTATATCCTTTAATTATTCCTGTTTTTTCTAAATTTTTTATTCTATATTTTATTGCATTTCCTGTTAGGTTTAATTTTTCCGAGATCTCTTTATATTCAATTCTTGAATTAGAAGATAATAATTGAAGTATCTTTAGATCTGTTTTATCTAATTTGATTTTCTCACCATATTCTTTATATTGAATTTCTTTTTTTATTCCAAGCAATTTAGTGGGGAACATTTCTTGCTTTGCACTTGTTGGAACTATAATGTATGATTCTATATTGTTTGGGATTTTATTAGTAATTTCTTTAACTGATTTTTCTAGATCTTGTCTGCCTTTAACTAAAATATCAAAAACAATGTTCCATTTACCTATTACAGGACCTACATATGTAACAAAATCATGATTAATTAGATATTTTATAAATTCCTTTTCTTTTTCATGTGAAATTCCTTTTAACTGGAAAAAACAAGTATAACGAGAAAATCCAAGACATTCTGTATCAATGATTGGATAAAATCCTAAAATTATTTTGTCTTTTATTAATTTATTCAGTCTGTATGTCGCAACTTCCCTACTTATGCCAACTTTCTTAGCAAGCCGATTTATTGGAATTCTTGAATTAATAATTAGTTCTGTTAATATTTTTTTATCTTTTTTATCCATATTTACTATAACTCAAATATTGTATATAAATTTTGCTATATAGTAAAAAAACTTAGAAGAAGTTTTATAATAGAGGAATTCATACTTATTCTACAATGAAAACAATAGGAAATACAATCAAGAAAGTTATTAAAAAAGGATTAGTTGGAGCCTTAATAATTAGTGGATTATCAAGTTGTTCAATTAATGAAAATAGGCTCTTATTAATAAAAAAATATAATTTTTTAGATAGAGAATATTTATTTGATAAAAATGGTGATGGAACTGTTGACGAGCATTATAGGATAATAGATACTTTAAGACCTTATCATTTTTGTTTAAGAAGAATGCCTTTAGAAGTAACTGAAAAAGATCAAAACATATATGAAAATTTGATTAAGGAAGAAAAATAAAATGGCAAAACAAAGTAAGTTAAAACAACATTTGAACAATCACCCTATGGCATCTATAGGATATGCCGCAATCGCCGCAATCATAATAGCACCTGCATTATTGTATCTTCCACGAGCTATAGCGGCACGTTCATTAAATTATAATAAAATAATAAAACATAGAGATTCAGTTTTCGAATTAAAAATTCAAAATTCTTACAGAGAACAATTTCATGAATTAGACAAAAACCTCGACGGAGTCATAGATTCAACAGAATTTATTTACAGGAAAAATTAAAATCTAAATTATATCAAAGTCTGATTCAGCGCCTCTATTGCTATATTGTTTATTGATTCTATTGCATAATTTGATTCTAATGCAAAACCAAGGCTTTCTCCCCCAATAATCTTGAAATTGTTTATGCCGATAACTTTTCCCTGTGTGTTTATTAGGGGGCCACCAGAATTTCCAGGATTTAGAGCTGCTGTTGTCTGAATATATATCTCTAGCTCACTTATACCTGACCTATGAACTGCAGAAATTATTCCATCTGAAACAGAGAACTGAAGACCGTATGGATTCCCAATTGCTATAACTCTTTCTCCTGGCTGGACATCATCTGAATCACCAAATCTCAATCTATCATAATCTCCATCTATCTTTAACAGTGCTATATCCAACTCTCTATCATATCCTATAAATTCTGCATCTTTTGTACCTTCTTCATAAGTTATTGCCCTTATACCAGTTGCTAGATATCCAAATTCATCTGCCAAAACATGTGCATTTGTCATGATATAACCATTTCTGTCAATTATAAAACCTGTTCCTTGTCCAGAATCTGTCCTTATTGCGACTACAGATTTAATCGCATCTTCAACTATACCTGAAAAATCTTCGCCAACAGAGGCCATTAATAAATCTAGTTCTCTCTGACTTTCTTCTAAACCTGCCTCCAGATTTTCCCTCGTTTGTATTAAATTTTCTGTTAGGATGTTTATCTGGCTTTGAGTGTTTGTTTGTAACTCTATTATTCTATCATTTAGTGCATTATACTGGATTTCTTGTTTTACAAATAAAGAATACAAAAGCACCCCTGCAACTACCATAAAAATAATTATAATTGAGCTAAGACCCCCAATCATCCATTTATGATGTTTTTTTAACTTCGCCATATTCTCTTTTTATTAATATAATTAAAATCTTAACATATAAAAACCTAACTTTATTCGATATTTTATAGGCCTGTAGGTTAATGGATAGACCATTTGGTTTCGGCCCAAAAAGTGGGGGTTCGAATCCCTCCAGGCCTGTTTTTTTAAAGATGGATCAAGATAAAAAGAGGTTGTTTACAGCTGTTTCAATTATGGTTGGGACATGCATAGGTGCAGGAGTTTTAGGTATACCATATGTTGCAGCTCAGGCTGGTTTTTTTGTAGTTCTTGGGTATATTCTCGCACTTGGTATGATAATATTAACTGTTAATCTTTATCTCGGCGAAGTTGCTCTGAGAACTAAAGGAGATCATCAGATTCCAGGTTATGCCCGTCGGTATTTAGGAAAAAAAGGCAAGGTTCTTCTGGAATTTGCCACGGTTTTTGGAATTTATGCAGCAATAATAGCTTATATTCTCGGTATTGGGGAAAGCCTGAGCTTTTTATTTTTCAAAGATTCCAGTTATACTGTTCTCATAGGTCTTTTAATCGGTTTTATAATGTCTTATTTTATTTGGAGAGGATTTAGAACATTAAAAAAATATGAGAAAATAGGGGTTTCAGTAATCTTGCTTTTACTTATTGTAATATTTTTTATTTTTATCAAAGATGTTAATTTAACTAATTTATATTATTTTAATATTGGAAGTATTTTTCTGCCTTTTGGAGTTGTTCTCTTTGCTTTAATGTCTTTTCATGCTGTTCCAGAACTTCAGATGGTTTTACATAAAAATGGGGGACTGATGAAAAAAGCCTTGATTATAGGAACTCTAATTCCAATTATTTTTTATATTTTGTTTGCATTTGTCGTCGTTGGTTTTAAAGGATTAGAGACACCCCAAATAGCAACCCTGGCTCTTGGTCCTGTTTTCATCTTATTAGGAATTTTTACAATGTTTACATCATATCTCTCTCTGGGAAATGCTCTCAAACAAAACTTTATGTATGATGAAAGGATGAGGAAGAAGACAGCATGGTTTTTAACAGCAATCATTCCTATTGGAATTTTTTTGATAACCAGATTTTTTGATTATTTCTCTTTTACAAGAATTCTCTCAATAGGTGGGGTTGTTTCGGGAGGATTAATAGGGATTTCGGTTTTAATGATGGTTAAAAATGCTAAGAAAAAAGGCAATAGAAAACCAGAATACTCTGTTCCAATAAACTGGTTTATTATTGGATTATTGAGTTTGATATTTATTTTTGGTGTTTTGAAAGAAATTATTGGTTTGTTTTAATCAATAGTTTTTTATATAATCCTTCTTTTTATTTTATATGACAGCAAAGCCAGGAGATTATGTAGAAGTTTCTTTAATGAAAAAAGATTATCAGGGATATCTGTTAGAAGTTCCTGAAGATGAAAAAGGAATTGTTTTACTGAAACTTGATTCTGGATATAATATTGGTTTTAATAAAAAAGATATACTTGAGATTAAAGTTCTAAAAAAAGCAAAGAAAGAGAAAGAAGAAATTGAGATAAAGAAAGACAGGGAAAAACCAAATATTGCTATGATTATAACTGGAGGGACAATTGCGTCGAGATTGGATGCTCGGACAGGAGGGGTAGATCCTTTAGAATCTCCTGGAGATCTTTTCAAGTTTTATCCTCAGCTTTTTGAAAAAGTTAATGTCTTAAAAGTTGAAGTTCCATTTATGAAAGCCAGCGAGGACATGGATTATAAAGACTGGCAGAAGATTGCAAGAACTTCTGAAAAATTGCTCAATGATTCAAATATAAAAGGCATTATTATTACACATGGAACTGATTTTTTGCATTATACTTCTGCTGCCCTTAGCTTTTTTTTGAAAAATCTGAACAAACCTGTTGTTTTAACTTATTCACAACGAAGCATTGACAGGGCAAGCAGTGATGCTAATTTAAATTTGCAGTGTGCAGCTCTTGCAGCTATATCTGACATGGCAGAAGTTATGATTGTTGGACACGGAAGCACTAATGATGATTTTTGTTATGCAATGCCTGGTGCAAAAACAAAAAAAATGCACACTTCCCGCCGGGATGCATTTAAAGTTATAAATGCAGAACCTTTTGCACGGATTTTTCCAGACAGGATTGAAATAATTTCAGATTATAAAAGAAGAAACAAAAATAAAATAAAAGCTGATGTAAAGTTTGAAGAAAAAGTCGCTTTGGTTAAAGTTTATCCAGGGCAGAACCCTGATGTTCTAGATTATTACCTTAAAAAAAAGTATAAAGGAATTGTTTTGGAAATGAGTGGTCTTGGTCATGTGCCTACTAAAAGGGCAAGATTTGGATGGACAAAAAAACTTAAAGAAATTCAGGATAAAGGAATGATTGTATGTGCTGCTGCTCAGACAATTTATGGGCGACTTAATCCACTGGTTTATTCTAACGGTCGTGAGATATTAAAAACAGGAGTTATTTACCTTGAAGATATGTTGGCAGAAACAGCGCTTGTCAAGCTTGGATGGATATTGGCAAAAACTGAAGATAAAGATGAAGTAAAAAAACTCATGTTGACAAATTTTACTCACGAATTAAATGATAGGTTAGAAGAGTAATATGTTCCCCTTTGCCCACCTTTTTCTTAGCTTAATCATAGGAAAATTATCTGGTCTTTATATTATTGCTTTAATTGGGGGTGTATTGGTGGATTTAGATCATTTTATCTTTTATATTAAACATAAACTTCTCTTACAACCAAAAAAATTTTGGAAAACAATAACTGTTTCTGAAGCTCCATATGGTGGCGAGAGAAATTTTTTACATAGTTTTATTTCATGGTCTATAATTTCCATAATTGTGTTGGTTATCAATTTTAAAATAGGATTGATTTTCTCTTTAGCTTATTTTAGTCATTTAGCATTAGATATGTTGGGCAATGGGAATTTTTATCCTTTTTATCCATATAAGAAATTAAAAGTAATAGGACCTATTAAATATCTCTCCAGAGAAGAATTCATATTCACATTAATTTTATTATTAATTTTTGTTTTAATTTAGAATCACTTTCTCTTTCTACTCATTATTTTTTCAACTCTATCAAGTTGTTTTTTAATCTCTTGTATTCCTTTTTCAGCTTTTCTGTTAACAGCATAATCATATTTTGACTGAAGTCTGTCTCTCTGGCTTGTCCTGTTCTGGCTCATAAGAATTACAGGAGCCTGAATTGCAGCTAAGCACGAGAGCACTAGATTTAAAAGAATAAATGGATATGGGTCCCAGGGTTTTCCAAGGTTATATTGTATAAAAAAATACACATTTACAGCCATCCATAAAACAATAAAAATTAAAAATAAGATTATAAAAGTCCAGCTACCAGCCATTTTTGTCAGTTTGTCTGAAGCTTTTTGTCCAAATGTTCTTGGAAGTTTAAAAGTTGGGTGGATTATGTTCAAAAATGGGTCTTCTAATGTAAAAGTTTTTTTTACCACTTTTTTAACCATAATATAATAATGTGATTGGTTTTTTATAAATGTTATTACTCTACATTAATTTAATAAACTCTTTTTCTTTTTTTGTTTTATGGAAGGGGTAGGTTTAAAGTGCGGGCTTGAAATACATCATGTTTAGTCGAATTAGATGAAATAGAAAGATATTTAAAATGTCATTCGCTTAATCTTTTATGAAATCTGTTTTTACTCCTGATTTTGCATATTTAATGGGTAATTTTATGGCTGATGGGTCTTTATATCTTTCTGATAGAAGTTATAGATTTGAGTTTGTTGATGGCTCTCCTTATGAAGAGGAACTAAAATATTCTTTACAACATATTAGAAAAATTAAGATCTTCCTTGAAAAATTTTTAGATAAAAAATTATCAAAAATAATAAAAAAAGATAAGAAGTTTATTCTAAAATTTAGAAATAAGAAATTAGCTAAACTTTTCATAGATAAGTTTAAAATTCAGCCAGGTAAAAAACATAGGGTTGTTGATATTCCTAACTTATATAGAAATTCAAAATATGAGAAAAATTTCTGGTTGGGTTATCTTGATGGAGATGGATCTATCGCTAGGAAAAGTAGAAAGATATCTCTAGAATCCATGAGTTCAAAAATAATAGATTCTTTTTCAATTTATCTAAATAAAAACAGAATATTGTTCTCTAAATATAAATCTAAAAGAATGGAGGATTATTCTTATGTTATTATTATAAGGAGCGTTTCTTTTAGAGATTTTGCTGATAAGATCGGATTTAAACATCCCCTTAAATCTAAACTATTACTCCAAAAATTGCAAGATAAAGATTTTTTTGTGCAAAATAAAATTGATATAAAAAAGGGGGTAATTGATTATATAAAAATTTTTGATGATACAGTTTTTATAGAGAATGGAAGAAAACTTTTGATTAAATATGGAGATAAGAGATATCATAAACCAAATGTTAAATTTAATGAAATTGTATTCTTAATGAAAAACAATAGAATAAGGAAAGAGGATATATTAAAAGAAATCAATAAATATAGGTTTAAAAAGAGTAAGAGTTCTAGAAATTCAGTAAAGCTTCCTTTATCTTTAGGCGCCGATATTTTGAAGATAGGAAAATTTGTGAGGATAAGAGATGGAGGAATATCTTTCTCAAAGAAATATACAGAATCTTTTAATG
>SDBV01009459.1_pt1 | contig 12960 bp, 10 predicted proteins | sample 2277081 | NCBI WGS metagenome assembly SDBV01 (sample SAMN10402039, study PRJNA504765) | marine sediment metagenome | isolation source: marine sediment core GS10_PC15, 223 cmbsf | place: Arctic Ocean: Southern Knipovich Ridge | collected 2010
GGAAAAGATACTTTTCCCAACAGCCTTAAAAAAGCTTGAAGAGAGGGAATGGGCATTAATCCGGAAAGGGGAATCTGAGATTGGTTATGCATGGATTAAACCCGGAAACGTATGGGATGCAGGGATTATACTTCAAAAATCTATGGAAAAAACTTTATCTGATGCAAAGTCCGGTAAAAAGTCCGATGAAAAGCCCGGTACAGAAAAAACAAATGTTTTTAATCTTGATGTAGGAGCTCTGTCATTAGAGCAGATAAACTTAATGCTAAAAGCTCTTCCTGTAGATATCACATACATAGATGAGTACGATAAAGTACTTTACTATACAGGAAGTGAAGAAAGAGTATTTCCACGGAGCCCTGCAATTATAGGCAGGGATGTTCAGAACTGTCATCCTCAGAAAAGTGTACATATTGTAAATGACATTTTAAAAGCTTTTAAGGAAAAAACAAAGAAAGTTGCTGAGTTCTGGATTACTATGAATAATATGTTTGTGTATATCCGGTATTTTGCTGTTTATGATAAAAGCGGTGCTTATAAAGGCTGTATAGAAGTTTCACAGGATATTACAGATATAAGAAAGTTAGAAGGTGATAAGAGACTATTGGACTGGTAACTACGCTCTACACTCTGGAATTTAAAAGAATCGGATAGGGATTATTATTATAATAAACTACGTAAAGAACCTGTGAATATTTAAGTAATTGGTGTTTCCATATTGAGAATTGCTGTAAAACTTATACAATGCTTGCTTTAGTTTTACCTGGTAGTAACTTTATTCTTTTCAAAACTTATATCAATTATGGAGAAAAAATTATCATACGATGGAAAAGAGAGTAAGAATAATTAATGCAAATAAAACCTCTGGTAAAGTTATCGCTTTAAATGTCGTTAACTTTAATGTAAAAATCGGTGAAATAATTAAAAAAAATACAGCAAAGAACTTTTTGAACATCCTAAAACACGAACGTATAAAAAAAATTCTTAAAGCATATTCTATAATTTTAATTACCAGCGTGCTGATGTTGTATTTATATTTTCATTAAAAATAAAAGCGTAGGATTCATAACATTAGTATTACAATAGGAAATAAAATTTAGTAATACTATCTATGAAATTTTTTTCTGATAACAGATAAATTTTTACCGAATTTTTTAAATAATTCCGGTCCGAAATATTTTTGAACTTCGGCTAAATAAAAATCATGGACAATATATTCTTCGATGGATTTTATTAATCCCTTATTCTGAGTCCAGACTACGCGGCAATTTCCCCGTTGGCCGAGGCTGCCGGTAATACAGTAGTTTGAATCAACTACACAGTCAATGTTCCGTCCCAGTTCTTCCAGGTCTTTGATTTTTTCTGTGCTATGGTGATAGACAGTTCCAAAATTAACTTCTGTTTTTCCATAAATCAGAAAATTTATCTCAACGCCTTTTTTATTGGCTTTTATGAATGCAGGTAAAAGTTCCTGTAATTCTTTATCCCAGATGCCGATATAAATTTTTTCATTTGCCTTTAAGATAATGTCTCTGGCCATACTGATTGCTTCTTCCGGCCTGGTAAAATTCCATACAGGGTCAAAATCTGAGCTAAAAGATACTTTTTCCAATTTTTCCTTAAGTGTATTAATTAACATGCTGTGTTCTTTTTTCAATTTAGCAATTAACTCTATCGGAGCAAGCGGGGAAAAACGGTTTGGTTCTTTCTCGGCTAAAATAGCAGCGCCTTTGTCAATCAGGCGGCGGGTAATATCATAAACCCGGGCATGTGGTACACCTGATACCTGCGATATTGAATAAGCGCTTGCCGGATGCTTGGTTATTAATGATAAATATACCTTGGCTTCATATTCTGTAAATCCCAGAACCATTAGATTATCAATTATTTCTTTTTGTTCGTTATTCATATTATTAACCTAAAATTTTTTTCCCGAATAAAGAAAGTATAAAATCCAGAATTCTTTCAAATATTTCCTGGTTTATTTTATTATCTACCTCGACAATATCCAATGCGCACATTAGCTGGCTTTGTGAAATAATTTCCAGGGCAAAATGCATTTCCCGAATTGTCAATCCTCCAATTGAAGTTCTAACAATTAAATTCTCAACAACTTTTGGATTAAAATGAACATACAAACCATTTGTACCGGATGCTGCCAGGCGTATACTTCTATACATTACTTCCTTTATACCTAAATTATCGATATCTTCAATCGTAAAAATATTTACCCTGGATGCTTTTAATAATTTAGCTTCAGCAGATTTTGTTTCACTTAATCCGATAATTACAACATTTTCCGGTGACAGATGTTCATTAATCAAGCTGAACTTTTGAAATTTTCCATAATTTAAAGCAATCGACAAAGCATTTTTGCTGGATATCTCCTCGTCTTCGTTTTCTTGAGGCAGAAAGCAGGCATGAGGATCCATCCAGAGTAATCCAAAAGCCTCTTTTGCATCTGCAAAGGCGGAGAGCCCCTTTATATTTACATTATAATCACTGCCTATAATTATAGGTGTGGTATCATTTTTAATCGCTTTCGTAAATTCATCGGGTTTTATATCTGTTAATGAAAAAATATTTGCATTTGTAACTTTTTTTCCAATAGAGACCAGCCTTTCAATTAGATTTAGATTCTTGATTAATGGAATTATTGATTTTTCTGCAGACAGGATAATATTTCTTTTTGGTTCGGTTATTTTAGCATGATTTATCAATTTTTTTTCAACATAAACAGAGATCATAGTTGATAATAATGCGGCGTAAGTTGGAAAAAATTTTATTCTATCGCCCAGTTTTATATCTGTTTTTGCTGGTGGAATGTTTATTAAAAGATGATCGCTGGAGGCTCCAAGTATAGAAAGCGCGTTATCAAATAGAGTTAATCCTTCGACTTTAACATCTTCCCGGCCTACATTTAGAATTGCCCGGATTATATCGCCTTTATCTTCAAAAACCGGTTCTTCACCAAAAGCATTCTGGCCAACCTGACCGATTGGAACTGAAGGTTTTTCTTTTAGCTCGATAACTTCCGCAGAAAGAATAAATGCATCCTGGCACGTACCCGGCCATTTTTCCCGATTTACAGTTTCCCTGCCAAGCAGAATAGCTTCGCCGATTCTAAGGTGATTAATCTCTTTAGGCATTTTATTATTAGCTAAAAGGTTTAGTGAACTGGAATTACCTCCGGAAATATATTTTAATTTCAAATTAAAACGTGATTCAATCTGTTTTGCATAGTCTACCAGTGCCTGCATGTTTTCTCTGGTTGGAATAATTCCGCCGTAACAGGTAAGGTTAGTGCCCAGGCCGATTATTTTTATTCCCCGCATGGAAACAACTTCATGTACAATAGGGATTAAATCATCCGGCCAGATACCTTCTCTTAAATCCCCCAGGTCTATCATTAATAGGATATTATGGATTAAGCCCCTTTTTTCGGCAGCCTGGGAAAGTTTTTGAATAATAGATAATTCTGAATTAAGGCTGATATCAACTGATGCAACAATTTCATCCACGCCGGAAAGCGGCGGGATCCTTAACAGCATGTATGGTTTGTTAATACCACTGGCTCTAAGTCTGTGAATGTTTTCTATACGGGATTCGCCAATGCTTGTTACTCCTCCCCTAATCATTGCTCTGGCAACCTGAGGCATGCCGCAGGTTACTTTTGTAACACCGGTTATCGTTATATTGTTTTTTTGACAGAGCGCAACAAGAGTTTTAGCATTTTTTTCAATTTTTTCGAGGTCTACGGAAATAATCGGCCCTGCCATTTAAAAATCTCCCTTTAATATTTCTCAATTACAAATATTATTCCTTTAAAACAGCATCCATAATTTCTTTTACCTTAATTTTATCCAGCCGGGTATCTTTAGAAAGAAAAGAAAAATCTGCATTTGTCAGATCTTCACTTTTAGAAATATTTTTAGCAACCTTTTTAAAATATGAAAGCCGCAGTTTTTCCAGATCAACTGGTTCTGCTTTTATTTGTGATGGATGTTCAGGGAATACTATCTGCTTGCCAGGGATATTATCCCGTGGGTTTCCTCGTTTTATCTTAATCCCCATTTTTTTTGCCAGGTTAAGCTGTGCTGTCGGATGCTTGCCGGCTCCGGTATATTCGGTCTCCTGGACTACGATTATCTCTTGTTGATCCATCTGCCTTGCCAATGCAAAAGCAGCGGTCAGGGATGTATTTCCTGCAGGGCCGCGTTCCATACCTTCGAGTTCAGCAAGGGCCTGAGTCATATAAAAAACTTCTCCCTGGGTGACTGTTACATATTCTTCCAGATAGCGAAGTGGACGAGCTGCATTGTAGACCACATCCGCGCGATCGGGCCAGACCGCAAATGGAATCCCGAATCCGGTATGTCCGGTTGTAAATGATTTTCGATTAAAATCCGTATCGCTTGCCATATGGAGGCCGGCCAGGTCAACACTGGCGCCAATTATTTTTGTTTTATCCGCGTTTCTTTTTAATAACCCTCTGGCTGTGCCAGTGACATTACCGCCTCCAGCATGCGTAATTACAACAGCATCCGGAAACCTGCCTTCTTTTGTATAAAAATCGTCAGCTATTTCAGCTCCTAAAGTTTCAATACCCAATATAGAATACGGTGTGTAGAGTGAAGCATTAAAAAAGTTTGTTTCATCTAGTATTTTTAAAAAGAGAAAGAATAATTCCGGGCCTACGCTGCATCTAAGAACTTCTGCTCCGTAAGCTTCACAAGCACGGGCTTTTTCAGTAATTTCAGGCTGCGCAATACCTTTACTGTCAAATGCTTCCTGTATAATAATACAATCAAGACCTTTTTTAGCTGCCTGGGAAGCAACTGCTGCACCATAATTACCGCTGGTTGCAGCCATTACTCCCTTATAGCCTTTGGATTTTGCCTGATGGATAGACAGAGAAGCCCGTCTGTCTTTGAATGAGCCGGAGGGGTTAGCTGCCTCATCTTTTAAAAAAATACGTGCACCTTTTCCGGGAGAAGAAATTTTACGGACCAACTCTGTCAAATGCTTTAATTCAACCAGTGGTGTATTGCCGACGGCTGTTTCTTTCTGGATATTTTTAATATCTTCCAGAGAATAACCGGTATCAGCCATCATTTCTTCATAATTAAAAGCAATACTGCTAATTTTGTATTTATCATAATCAATGCCCAGAGATTTTTTCATTATCATGTTTTTCTTGCTCATTATTTCGTCATACTGCATTTCAATTGTCCGCTAAGATTTTTTTTAATTCATTACCGACATTTAACAATTCTTCAATGGGGGCTCCGAAAGAGTGTTGGTATCCGGGATTGGCAGTAATTAACCGGCCGCTGAGCATTCTTCCGGTTAAACTTCTGATTTCCACCTCGTCGTCCATGTATGCATCATTTAAAAGAAAACCCCGGGCTTTTATTTCAAAAGGAATATTTTTTGTATCTTTCGGGATTTTTGCAGTTCTTTCATGGGGTTGTAAAATAATCTTATAAATTTCGACCCATGAGCCTGCTTTTATATGACTGGCTGTATCCATATATATCTCCCATGTATCTGAGTTTTTTAATTCCCAATATTCAGAAATACAACTAGTTACTACTGTAATAGTAATCTAATTTATATTTAAATCATTGTCAATATGAAAAAAAAGATATAGAAAAATATTTCAATACAACTTTTTTAATAAAAAATATTGACTTTTATAAATATTATGATAAAATTATATTACTACTGCAGTAGTAGTAATATAAATGTAAATAATTAGATAGTAAGTAATAATGAAAATGTGAATAATTAAATAATAGTAGTAATTTATATTTAGGTGGTAGACAATGAAAAGAAGTTATAATTTCGAACAACGGCATAAGCATTTAGTAAATCTTACAGAAGAACAGTTAAAAGAGCGATTCTGGATGCTTGCAGAAAAAATTGTTGATCCTATGTTTAAACTTGCCAAAACTCATACAACACCTGCAATTGAACGATCTGTTTTGCTGCGAATGGGATTTTCAAGCCTGGATGCAAAATCGATTGTTAATAATACAATTACTTATAACTTAATGGGAAAAGGCTGCGGGAATATTGTCTGGAAATTAGCAGGAAAATTAAAACGAGATTATCGTGAAGTGGGCCGGGAACTGGCAGCCGGACAGCATTGGGGCCTGGCAGTCAAAATATTCCCTGGAGAAAAATAATGGAATTAAAAATATCAGAAAAACTGAATATTAATGAAATCCTTAAAGACCTGGACAAATACAGGCCAAGGAGAAGGGGTTGGAGTATCCGGAAAGCAGCATCAAATTTAAAACTTGGCCCTTTTGTTTATAAAAATATGAGTAAATCATTAAAAAACAGTATTGGTTTACCCTCATCCAAATACTTTAATTCAATTGATCCACAGCCACAGCCGGTTATTACTACAGAAATTGCCTCCGGTAGGTTTGAAGATGATATCCGTAGAATGCGGATGGCTGCCTGGCATGGAGCAGACCATATTATGGTAATTAGAACTGCCGGCCAAAGTCATTTTGACGGTTTAATCGAGGGCACACCACAGGGTGTCGGAGGAATTCCTGTATCAAGAAAACAGGTTAGAGCCCAGAGAAAAGCACTAGATTTAATTGAAGATGAAGTCGGCCGTCTGCTTAACTATCATTCATATGTATCCGGAGTTGCCGGCCCGGATATTGCGGTTATGTTCGCAGAAGAAGGGGTTAACGGGGTTCATCAGGATCCTCAGTATAATATCCTCTATCGAGGTATAAATATGATAAGGTCCTTTGTGGATGCCGCAGAAGCAAAAAAAATTATAGCCTGGGCTGATATGGCACAGATTGACGGGGCTCATAATGCCAATGCCACAGCCAGAGAAGCCTGGAAAGTCATGCCGGAATTGATGGTGCAGCATGCGATTAATTCAGCATTTTCAACAAAATGCGGTATAAAGCCGGAGAATATATATCTCTCTACAGTCCCCCCCACAGCTCCGCCGGCACCAGCTATGCGTATAGATTTACCCTATGCAGTTGCACTAAGAGAATTTTTTTCCGATTATAAGATGCGTGCTCAGCAGAATACAAAATATATTGAGGCTGATCTTCGTGAAGCTTCCGTTACCCATTCATTAAACACAATCATTTCACTTTTAACAAGCGCGGATATTCAATCAACTATTACACCGGACGAAGGGAGAAATATACCCTGGCACTACAATAGTATTGCAGGTATTGCTACTGCCAAGCAGACCTGGGCCGGATGTGATGGAATAAAAGAAATACTTGCAATCAAAAGAGAAGGAGAATTAGGGGAAAAGGTCAGAGAACTGAAAGAAAGAGCAGTGTTATATATGGAAGAAATTCTTGAAACCGGTGGTTATTTTAAAGCGGTTGAAGAGGGATTTTTTGTTGATTCTGCGGAATATCCCGAAAGACACGGTGATGGTATTGTCCGGAAGATTAATGGCGGTATCGGTGAAGGTACAGTGTATAAGAGAGACAGTGATTACCTGGCTCCTGTTACCGCACATTTTGGTGAAAATCATTTACCTGAAGGGATTACAAATCCTGCCGATCTGATTAACGGCTCCACTTTTGAAGATCCTGAAAAAATCGTTTTTATTGATGAACTTGATGAAAACGACAATGTTAATCAAAGACTTAAAGAAAGTAGTCAATTTCTTTCCTTAGAACATTTAAAACCCGAAGTCCAATGGGCTGGAGATGGTGTGATACTGCTTACAATGATGCTTCCCTGCGACAGCAGGCACGCGGAAGCTGCAGCCATTGAAATTGGTAAAAAAATGAATCTCATCGATGTGGAAGTGATACGTAAAGAGATAATGCATCCGGCAGAAGGGACACTGATAGAAATGAAAGGAGTATTAACTTTTGATATCGATGCTACAAAACTAACCCTGGCTCCAATACCCGAAGTTATGTCTGATGAAGATATTCGTAGTCAGATTAAAAAAAATCCGTTAACAGTTGTAGCCGGTACCATCGGGCAGGATGAGCACTCTGTTGGTTTAAGAGAAATTATTGACATTAAACATGGGGGCATTGAAAAATACGGAATTATGCCTATTTACCTGGGCACTTCGGTTGTCCCTGAAAAAATTGTAGATGCTGCCATCGAAGCCAATGCAGCGGCGATATTAGCAAGTACAATAATCAGCCATAACAATATCCATTATAAAAATATGAAAAAAATCCATGAACTCTGCATAGAGAAAGGAGTTCGAGACAAAATAATCCTGATTGCAGGGGGAACTCAGGTAAAAGATAAAGAAGCCAAAGATGCAGGAATGGATAAGGGTTTTGGAAGAGGAACAAAAGGAATACATGTGGTAAGTTTTATCATAAAACAACGGCAAAAAATAAAAAAACAAGAATAATTTTTTTTGGAGAACAAGGTCTAAACATATGACAGTTGATATTATTGTAGCAGAAATCGGCAGCACTACGACCAAAGTAAATGCTTTTTCTGATATTAACAGTTCCAATCCTCTTTTCTTGGGACATGGCCAGGCTTCAACAACTGTAATGGAAGGTGATGTTAATATTGGTCTGCAAAACGCATTAGCAAGACTTGCAGAAAATATAGGTGAAAAAAAAATTAATTTTGAAAAAATGGCAGGAACCAGTAGTGCGGCCGGCGGTTTGAAAATGACAGTCCATGGACTTGTTTATGATATGACTGTTAAAGCGGCAAAAGAAGCTGCTCTGGGGGCGGGCGCAATACTGCACATGATAACAGCCGGAGAATTAAGACAAACGGATCTCAAAAAACTAAAGGAAATAGAACCGAACATTATACTAATAGCCGGGGGGCTGGACTATGGTGAACGGGAAACAGCAATTAAAAATGCAAAAAGAATCAAGGAATTAGAATTAGGAATTCCGGTTATTTATGCGGGTAATTGTCAGAACCGGGAGGAAATAAAACAGATATTTCAAAACTATCGGTCAAAGATTTATATCACAGAAAATGTCTACCCTAAATTAGACCAGTTAAATATTGAACCGACGCGAAAAATCATTCAACAGGTATTTGAAGAGCATATAGTATATGCTCGCGGTATGACAAATATAAAACAAATGATTAAAAATAAAATAATTCCGGTTCCTGGAGCAGTGATGCAGGCAGCAAAAACATTGTATGAGGAAATTGGGGATTTAATGGTCATCGACGTGGGAGGTGCAACCACTGATGTTCATTCTGTTACACCGGGATCAGATAAGATTGCCCGGATTTTAATAAATCCTGAGCCTACTGCTAAAAGAACAGTGGAAGGCGATCTGGGTATGTATGTAAATATGTACAATATTATTGAAAAAATAGGCCTGAGTAAACTTAAATCCGAACTAAATTTTAATCCCCAACCGGTTATTCAAAATATGCGCCCCATCCCCGTGGCTGAATATGAAATTATACTAATCGAAAAATTATGTAAGGAAGCTGTATTAATTGCTTTAAAAAGACACGCGGGAATAAAGAAATTTTTATATGGGAGTAGCGGCAGGCAAGTATTTGCAGAAGGTAAAGACCTTACACAAATAAAATATATTATTGGAACCGGAGGCGCTCTTTCAAACCTCCCCAAAAGAGTGGAAATTTTAAAGCAAATTGCTGTTAATTGCAATGCGATACAGTTATATCCCACATGTGACGCAAAAATTCTAATAGACCGTTCATATATTATGTCATCCTTAGGTGTTCTCGCTTTTGAATATCCTGAAAGCGCAAATAAACTGATGAAACAGAGTCTCGGATTATAAATTTAAAACAGGGAGTAAATTATGGATGATGAAATAATTGTAGCCGCCGTAGGTGGAAATGCTATTTTAGCAAAGAATCGAGGTATTACTGCGTCATAATAAAAAATATAAACAATAAATTTAATGTGTGAAAAGGAGATAACATGATTATTGGAATACCGAAAGAAGTAAAAAAATGTGAAAATAGAGTAGCTATGACCCCGGATGGAGCAAAACTATTAATAATGTCCGGCCACAAAGTTATAATAGAAAATAATGCGGGCATGGGAAGCGGATTTGAGAATAATGATTACCAGAAAGTAAATGCTATAATCGAAAAAGATGTTAAAAAGCTTTTTTCACAATCTGATATGATTGTTAAGGTAAAAGAACCTCAGAAAGAAGAATTTGCACTTTTTAATGAAGGCCAGATACTTTTCACGTATCTGCACCTGGCAGCGGAAAAAGAATTGACCATGTTTTTAATAGAGAAAAAAATTGTATCTATTGCATATGAAACAATTCAATTGGATGACAATTCTCTGCCTTTGCTCATACCGATGAGTGAAGTAGCCGGCCGGCTGGCTACTCAGGCAGGAGCGCGTTTTCTTGAAAAACCACAGGGGGGGCTGGGTGTTTTGCTCGGTGGTGTTCCGGGTGTAAAACCGGCGAAAGTAGTAATTATAGGTGGCGGAATAGTCGGTATTAATGCTGCTAAAATGGCTCTCGGACTTTATGCTGATGTTACAATTATTGACATAAGTGCACCGCACATGCGTTACCTGGATGATCTCTTTCATGGTAATGTCAAAACTCTTATGTCCAATCCCCATACCATAGAGGATGAAATTAAAGATGCTGACCTTGTAATAGGAGCAGTGCTAATACCAGGGGCAAAGGCGCCGCATCTTGTGACAGAAGAAATGATAAAGGCAATGAAAAAAGGTTCTGTTATTGTTGATGTCGCAATTGACCAGGGGGGATGTTTTGAAACAACCCATCCGACTACTCATGATGATCCTGTTTTTAAAAAACATGGGGTTGTTCATTATTCGGTTGCCAATATGCCGGGAGCTGTTCCAAGAACTTCCACTTTTGCCTTAACCAATGCTACTCTGCCTTATGTATTAAAGCTTGCAAATAACGGATACAAAAAGGCCATGTTAGAGGATAAAGCCCTCGCTATGGGTTTAAATGTCTATGAAGGAAAAGTTGTTTATAAAGGTGTAGCGCAAGCCTTTAAGATGGAGCACTATCCATTAGATAAAGTATTGCAGGAATTTTAGCTTGATAAATAAATACGCGGAACCCGTTTGCTGATATTACAGGTAACCTCATAGGGTATTGTGTTCAGTAAAAGGGCAATTTCAAGAGCGTATAGTCAACGGTTATACAGTCCAAAGAGAATGACATCTACATATAGTTTAATATCACTTCTAAAACTAATATTTTTCATACATTGATCCATGAATATTCTACCCTTATTTTATAGCATATAAATTTTTAAATAACGGTATTACACATTTTTGTACTTCTGAATTAAATCCCTGATATCACCCATAATAGCAGAGGGAACAGGTAGATCGGCCATGGTTTTAAATCCGGAATCAGAATCAAGGACATTTGGTATCATATTAACTGCCAGAGCAATTGTACCAATTCCACCGGGTATTTCCGGTTCTATTTTTAATTTAATATCCGGTTTTCCGTATATTTCTATGTAATCTCCGGTAGCAGTATTTTCCAGTTCCGGGCTGACCTGCTGTGGATGAATCAATTCTATAACCTTTTTATTATCAATATATGCAATACCAGTATGTTTGCAACCTGCAGTATACCCTGGATGTATGGTGCCAATTGAAGACTCTCTTTTTACATTACTTACTATTGCTTCTCTTGTTTGTTCTATTCTATCCAGTTTAAGGCCTAATGCCTTTGCAATCATACCCATAGATTCCGGGAATCCGAAATGTCCAACAACAGAACCGTCAGCAACGCCTTTTTTAAAGTCCTCGGGTTTTAAATTAACACCCTGGGTTGTTAAAACGGAATGTCCATAAGGAGAAAGATCATTAACCCGTTTTGCAACGATCCTGTCTACCCTATAACATGCACCTGTTAAAGCAATAATTAATAAATCCAGAACAAATCCGGGATTTATTCCTGTTCCAAGAATAGTTACATTATTTTGGATGGCTAACTTATCTAAGGAATTGGTCAGATCCGGTGAACCATGAAAAGGAAAACTGGATTCTTCTGCTATGGAAATAACATTAGCTTTTTGTTCTATGCATGTTTTCATTTCCTCAAATGCATCTTTTAGCCTTGAACATGTAGATTGTATTACAATATCCGGTTTTGTATTTATTAGCAAACTTTTAAGATCATTTGAAAGAACAATATCTATTTTTTTATCCAATCCTAAAAGTTCATCTATTTTTGTTCCGGCCCTGTCCTTTCTTCTTCCGTAAACACCGGCAATATCTATTCCCTGTTTTTCTAAAAGAAGCTTAATAATCCCTGTACCCATATTCCCTGTGCCTAATAATACTACCTTAATTTTATCTTTCATATTTCCTCCATAAATTTTTATCTGATAATTATTGTGCCTGCTTTTACCTTCAATTAGCCAATATTTTAATTGAAGTATAAAATTAACTCTATTATGTTACTACTTTAATAGTAATAGATCAACCTCCTTATATTCATCAGAAGAGTAAAAATGCAAGTTAGTATAAATGAAAAATAGCTGTTTGAAATAGATCATATTTGTCTCTGAACCTTCATGCCAAAATTGGCAATTTATGAGTATGAAGCACTATTTATTGGATATGAGTATTGCAGGAATTTTAACTTGATAAATAAATTCGCGGAACCCGTTTACTGATATTACAGGTGACCTCATAGGGTATTGAGTTCAGTAAAATGGCTATTTCCTCACCATCCGGGCCCTGGGGATTCGGTCCAAAGAGAGTAACATCTTCATAAAGTTTAATATCGCTTTTAATACCAATATCGATCATACATTGATCCATACATACTCTGCCGCATATTTTATAGCGTTTATTTTTTACAAATACATCTCCTTTATTTGAAAGCAGCCGGTTATAACCATCGGCATATCCAAGTGGAAGAGTTGCAATCTTTGTTTCTTCTCCGGTTTTATAGGTCATACCATAGGAAACCGGTGTTCCTTTTTTTACTTTTT
>SDBV01009460.1_pt1 | contig 12959 bp, 12 predicted proteins | sample 2277081 | NCBI WGS metagenome assembly SDBV01 (sample SAMN10402039, study PRJNA504765) | marine sediment metagenome | isolation source: marine sediment core GS10_PC15, 223 cmbsf | place: Arctic Ocean: Southern Knipovich Ridge | collected 2010
CGCCAGCCATCACCCACCGCTTATCAAATTTATCTCCCAGCCAGCCAAAACCAATGCGCCCGCCTATACTGAACAGCGGGACAGCGCTAGCCACCAGGCTGGACATCGCCCTGGCAATGCCAATGCTACTGAGATAAGGCATTACATGGGTAACCACGGCGCTTAGTACTATTGAGTTACACATGAGTGCTAGTGCCAATTTCCAGAAAGTGCCGCTCTTTAGGGCCTGCTTAACTCCGATGTCCTCCTCAGCAATTTGTGCTGAGGTCAGACCTTTATCTAGAATGGTACTACTAGTTACCTCGCCATCGGGCAGATAGCCATATTGTTCAGGCCGGTGTCGGACCAAGAGTGAGAGTGGCAGAACTATAGCCCAGACACCGAGGCCAAGGATGACTATCGCCGTTCGCCACTCAAATATGTCAATAAGTCTGACTACTACCGGGATTAGGAAGCCACTAAACCCCCAGCCGCTAACCATAATGCCGATGGCTATACCTACTTTTCTCCGAAACCAGTTGGCCACCGCTGTCACCAGTACTGTACTGCTCATAGTGCTCGTGCCTATACCCACCAGGATGAAGACAGCATAGAACATGCCGAGCGAGGTGATGCGGCTTAACAGTATTAAGCCCAGACCAACAATTATTGCCCCACCGAATAGCAGCCTTCTTGGCCCCCAGCGGTCAACCAGTATCCCGAGAAGAGGGGCAAGCAGACCTATCTCCAAGCCGCGTAGCGAAGCGGCCAGCGAAAGCTGGGTATAACTCCAGCCAAACTCATTGGCTATCGGCTCAAAGAGAGCCGTGAACCCGTAGAAGACAATCCCACCCACATATAGCGCCATCAAAAAACAGGCGCCAACAACCCACCACCCGTAGAATATTCGAGGACGTTTTTTAACCATAATCATTGTCGGCAAGCTCTATTCTCGCACCTCTCAACTGAATCCGTACAGGGAAAGACTCCGCAGATGGGAGCTATTGACCTATTGCTTAATATTACTGCTGTGGCCAGTAATATGCAACGCTCCCCAGCAATGTAGTCGCCTTCCGTTGTGCTTGACCTATATGTTGGCACGGCGTATACTTAGCCTAGGATTATGGAGAACATCCTTATCATAATACTGCTGGTGGTGGTTCTTATAATTACATTTTTTATTATCCCGCAGTGGAGAATGCGCCGGGCTGTCCACCAGGTAATTGGGATATTCCGTAAGTATGGGACAAATCACCCTTCGATTGCTAAAACCCTTGAGGAGCTTGGCCTTAGGCAGACAGGAGGCGGTGCGTTTTCGCTGTTTCGCCGAAAAGATTATAAGATGTATGCGCTTGATTTCCTCATAAAGGTCGAGGCTGTCAAACAGCTTGAAGACGGGAGGCTGTACCTCTTGGAGGATAGGCTCTTGGAACTCAAGCTTTGACCCCGGGGACAGGTACTGTATCTTGATGGGCTGCCCCGGTAGCTCAGGTGGATAGAGCAGCGGTTTCCTAATTCTAGGCCAGGTATGCTGATGTGTGCCGTTAGATACAAACTGGGACTTTTGTGTCAGTTGCCAAAACCCCGTTTTGAAGCTACAGTGCCTTTTGGTGCCAACTGGTGCTTTTTAGTTCGTCGCCTTTTTGTCGCCAAAACTAAAGGGGTTTCGAAGGTCAAGGGGAGGGACTTTTAGGAAGCACTTTTACTTCTTGGGCGGAGTCCGTGGTTGTTACCGGTATCCCGACTATGGTCCTTGACTCCTCATCTTCACCAATCAGGCTGCCTAACTCATCCAGCAGGTTTTGATAATCGTCCCAGCCCAGCACCACATAGTCCTGCTGTTGGGCGGCGAGGATTACCCTAAGGAACTGTCACCTCAATGTGACCCTCTAATGCCTGCTGCCATAATACTTTAAGTTGTGGTAATTCTAACGCCACCGCGATACAACCATCTTGCACTCGTTTGCACCCCCTTTGCTTTGAGTTACTCTAACCTAAAGGCTACAGAAGTCAATGGGTGCTCTTCAACTACCCACTTTCACACTTAATAGTGTGGACCCACTTTATCAGGCACTGATTAAGGATAACTTTGCCGTTCTCATTGATTATTGAGCTGTAGACTGGGACTACAATGACTAAACCTTGAAGAGACAATGGCATAACATACGTGGATATGGTATATATTGTATATAAGCTACAGTCAGTGAATGACAAACGAAAGGAGAGAGTAATGGTAGTTTCAGAGGTTTCTGGAAAGGTTCAAACCGTGCTAGGCCTCGTTGCACCCGAAGACCTGGGAGTAACTCTACCCCACGAACACATATTAGTAGATCTCTCTGTCTACTTTGTCGAGCCTACGGTGGCTACTGAGAAGCATTTAGCCTATCAACCGGTAACGCTGCAAAATTACGGTTGGGTAAGAAGGAATTACATGAAGAGTTTGGATAACTCGAGGCTTACCGATGAGGAGACAGCCATTGACGAACTTCTGCTTTACAAACGAAATGGTGGGCGTACAATCGCTGAGGTTACCCCACAAGATGTGAAACGTGACCCCTTAGGGCTGGCGCGAATAGCCCGGGCTACAGGGCTCAATATAATCATGGGCACAGCGCATTACCTGGCCATGGCACATCCGCTGGAAATGGAGGGCTGGACAGAGCAGCAGATTGCCACTGAGTTTGTAAATGATATTATGGTAGGCGCTGAGGGGACAAGGGTGCGCGCGGGAATTATCGGCGAGGTTGGCTGCTCCTGGCCATTGGCTAAGAATGAGTTGAAAGCACTGCGGGCGGCCGCGATGGCTCAGCAAGAGACAAGGGCACCATTGGTGGTACACCCTGGAGCCGATGAAAGCGCCCCGTTCGAGATCATTGAGATACTGCGCGACGCTGGTGCCGACCTAAGTCGTACCATTATTTGCCATATCTCCCGTACTTTGTTTAACTCGGCAAATCGTCTCAAATTGGCTGAAGCTGGCTGCTACCTTGAATATGATACCTTCGGACGAGACCCCTTTTTATATACCCCAGCCCCGGTAGATGCACCCAGTGATGCCCAGTGCGTAGACCAAATACGCGAGCTTATTGCGGAGGGATACGGAAAACAAATTCTAGTATCCCACGACATTTGCTGGAAGATGTCGCTTACACATTACGGCGGACATGGCTACAGCTATATTTTAGAGTACGTTGTACCGTTGATGCGGCGGAAAGGTATGTCTGGGGAACAGACTCAAACCATTCTCGTTGACAACCCCAAAAATGCGCTACAGTTTGCCTAAACAAAATAGTTGGAGATGACCAACCTCAAGAAAAAGGTCACCAGCATTTACAGTCTATAGTCAGGGTATAACAAGCGAAAGGTGGAGCAATGGTAGCTTCAGAGATTTTAGGAAAGGTTCAAACCGTACTAGGCCTGATTGCGCCAGAGGATCTAGGAGCAACTCTAACCCACGAACACATACTAATTGACTACTCTGTCTCATTTGTCGAGCCTACGGTGGCTACTGAGAAGCACTTAGCCTATCAACCGGTAACGCTGCAAAATTTGGGCTGGCTACGAATGAATTACCAGAAGAATTTGGATAACTGCAGGCTTCTGGATGAGAAGACAGCCATTGACGAACTTCTGCTTTACAAGCGAAATGGTGGGCATACAATCGTTGAGGTTACCCCGCAAGGTGTGGGACGTGATCCTTTAGGGCTAGCACGAATAGCCCGGGCTACAGGGCTCAATATAATCATGGGCACAGCTTATTATGTGGCCACGGTACGCACTACTGCGGCACATCCGCCAGAAATGGAAAACTGGACAGAGCGGCAGGTTGCCACTGAGTTTGTGAATGACATTATGGTAGGCGTTGAGGGGACGGAGGTGCGTGCGGGAATTATCGGCGAGGTTGGCTGCTCCTGGCCAATGGCTAAGAATGAGCGGAAGGTACTGCGGGCGGCCGCAATGGCGCAACAAGAGACAGGAGCCCCACTGATGGTACACCCTGGGCGCAATGAAAACGCCCCATTCAAGATTATCGAGATATTGGGCGACGCTGGTGCCGACCTAAGTCGTACCATTATTTGCCATATCTCCCGTACTTTGTTTAACTCGGCAAATCGTCTCAAGTTAGCCGAAGCTGGCTGCTACCTTGAGTATGATATGTTCGGCCATTCCTGGTATTATGCCCCGCCACCGACCCCGGAGCCGATATATGTGCCCAGTGACCCAGAGCGTGTAGACCAGATACGTGAGCTTATTGCCGAGGGATACGGAAAGCAAATTCTGGTATCCCACGACGTTTGCTGGAAAATGCAGCTTACACGTTACGGCGGACATGGCTACAGTTATATTTTAGAGTACGTTGTACCGTTGATGCGGCGGAAAGGTATGCCTGAGGAACAGATTCAAACCATTCTCGTTGACAACCCCAAAAATGCGCTACAGTTTGCCTAAGCAAAGCAGTCTGGGACGCCTTACCTCACTTTTGGGGGGAAGCTGACATCAAGCGGACTTTGTCTGAGCCTGAGAGAAAAGGAAGAGCCTTTACCACCCATTCCATATCCTCAATCCACTTCTAGGTGAGACCAAAGGCGACAACGACAAGGTACAGGTAGTCTCTAGGTTTAACGCCTGTACGTAGGTCTAATGGCTGGAGTTTGTTGGGTCATAGCCTTCTCGAAATTAATATGCTCTGTCGATGCCGAGTGCCCACAAAAATTCCTATGTCTGGTGGGATGTTGCGTATCCGTGGAAAACAAATAGTCATTGTGCTGGCAACGGTATAGGCTAGACAGAAAAATTGCCGCTTCAAGTACTTAGATGATTGCGCTATGTGAGGTGGTAATCTTCATTTGTTGGTGGGAACCACATTTACTTAGCCCACTATGCAAGTCGACCTTGTGCCCCTAGTCCTTGTAGAACAGCGTCATAATGCTTCAGAGAGCTGCAAATCCACCGTCGACAGCTAGGGCGACACCGGTAATTGCGGAAGCTTTGTCCGAGACAAGGAATAAGGCTGCATCAGCTACCTCATCCATGGTAACGGCCCTTCCTAAAGGTATTCGTCCTATTCTACGTTTCAATTCCTCCTCTCGGCTAATACCTTCTATCTCAGCGACTTTCACATGGCGTGCCTCCGCCCCAGGCGTTTGAACCGGGCCGGGACAAATACAGTTAATGCGAATATTATCTCTAGCCAAAGGTTCAGTGAGACATCTAACTAGCATCACCTGGCTAGCTTTTGCTATCCCGTAAGTCAATGAGAATGACGGCCAATACGGATTTGGCCTTAGCCCGAGCATAGAACTGGTGAATAGGATACATCCACCTCCAATCTTGCGCATTTCACGAATAGCAAATTTTGTGCCGAAGATAGCTCCCTTGAGCTCTATCGCCATTTCTCTATCGTAATCTGCCTCCTCAACGAGGTCAATATGGCCGGGAAGAATCCCACCGGCATTATGCCAAAAAATATCTAGCTGTCCATAAATCCCTACTGTCGTTTTAACCATGCCCTCTATATCACTCACCGAGGTGACATCAGTATGAACGAAGGTTGCCTCGTTGCCCTGCTCCCGTATCCCCTTGGCAGTTTCCTCACCATTCTTGTCGTTTATATCAGCAATGACAACCTTGGCTCCTTCCCGGGCAAAAACATGAGCCCCATTTTGACCTATACCAGTGGCAGCACCGGTAATAATGGCTACCTTTCCTGGTAACAACATAATAAAAAAGCACCTCCTTTAGATCCTCAAGGACATTGTTTAACTCAAATTGTAACGTGGCTTCCAGCAGCGTGTCAATAACGACAGGGCAGGTTCTTGACGGCCTTTGTCAAATGCTGTAGCCTATGGGTGTCAGAGAGTTCCTGGACAGGAATCAGGGATAGTCCTGAGTTCCAGGTAATTATCGGCAGACATTATCGAGGAGGACAAAGATGTCAAATCAGCCTATTGCTGTTTTAGGAGGGGGGAATATAGGGCATACTATAGCCGCTGACCTTAGTCTGGGTGGCTATGAGGTAAACTTCTATGAGCACCCACAGTTCGAAGACGCCTTTAAGACCACCCTAGAGAAGGGGATAGTGGAGATAGAGGACCAGAGAACAGGTCGTCACGAGCTAGCTAGAATTCATAAGGTCACAACAGACATAAAAGCGGCTATCAGCGGTGTACAGTTGATTTTTGTGGCTATACCTTCCTTTGGGCAGGACCTCTTCTTCAACACTATGATTCCCTATCTCAAGGATGGTCAAGTCGTATTCATCATGTCAGGGAACTTTGGTTCATTACGGTTACGCAAACTCTTGAAAGAGAAAGCTACCGGCCGCAAGATTACGATATACGAAACCAGTACTATGCCGTATGCGACAAGGCTGAGCGGTCCGGCAAGCGTGAGGGTAATCTTTGGTTTTGGACCTTGGCTTGGGACTCAGCCTTCATTCCTTGAGTCTTTTGTAAAGGATACACCCAAGAAAGGTCGTCTTATCTCTGCACTACCAGCCAAGGATACTGATGTGGCCCTCAAGGAATTCCAGAAACTGTACCCCCTGTTTTCCCCAGCCAAAAATGTCCTAGTCGGGGCGGCGAACAATATTAACTTTATCATACATCCAATCCCGGCAGTGCTTAACGCTGGGCGTATTGAGTATGCAAATTTGTATTCCAAGGAAGACTTCTATCTGCATCGAGAAGGGCACACTCCATCCGTGCAAAGGGTAGAAGAGGTTGTTGTTGATGAGATAGCTGCATTGGTTAGGGTCTTAGGTGGTGAGATGACCATACCCAGGACATCGGGCAAGAACTACTTTAATCATGCCCAAACTCACCCCAGCCCCGCTGGTCCGAAAACGGTTAAGCACCGGTATATTGCCGAAGATACAGCCTATGGCTTCGTACCCATGTCGCAGCTTGGAGAAAAACTAGGTGTGGCCATGCCGCTAATGAACGCTCTTATTGACATTGCTTCGGTAATGAACCAAGAGGATTACAGAAAAACCGGCCGAACATTAGAAACTATGGGGCTGGACAGGCTAAATAAAGAGCAAATAATCAACCTGGTTGAGAAAGGGTCTTGACAATCTAAGCCAAATTAGGGAGTAGGAGAGAATGGCCGGATGGTTTAAGTAATTTACGGAAGGAATAAACTAAATTACCAAGTTTAAAGGAGGAAGTTGATGGTAAATCTTGAAGTACTAAATCCGGTAGCTGAGAAACCGAAAAGGAAACACGATTTTGCACCTAGATTGGGTGATCTTAGCGGAAAGACTATTGGACTTTACTGGAACGCGAAACCAGGTGGGAATACGCTACTCGAGCGTACCGGTCAATTGCTCAGTCAAAAGATTCCGGGCATTCGTCTAAAAACATACAATGCTGTAGGCTCATCAGGAACGGCTTATGCCTCTCTTGAAGACCTTGAGCGAATGTCTAAGGAGTGCGACGGTGTGGTTGGCACCTCCGCTGACTGAGGGTCATGTACGTCATGGCTTGTCCGTGACATGGTCGAACTAGAAAAGCGGGGCATTCCAACCGTGATGTGGACCAGCGCTCCTTTCGTCAATGATGGCGAAGTCAGTGCCAGATCGTTTGGCTTTGAGACACTAGCGATGGCAACGATGGAGAAAGGTACTGCTGCCCATAGCCCCGAGGAACTTCACCGTATGGTCGATGCCTCCATTGACCAGGTTATCGCTGGCCTTACCAAGCCAGTGGCAAAACGCAAAGCTGAAGCTCCAGTACCCAGTAAAACGATAACTATTCAGGGTAATGACCTGCTTGATGCTGCGGAAAAAATGAACCGGCAGTTTCTGGACGAGGGATGGAGCGACGGTTTTCCCCTGGTACCGCCTACCTCACAAGCTGTCGAACGGATGCTAACGGGAACACATTTGAATCGGGACAAGGTAATATGTGAACTCGAGCCTGGCAACGGCATCGCTACTGTAGAAAAGATTGCAATTAATGCCGTTATGGCGGGCTGCCGGCCGGAGCACATGCCAGTGCTGATTACGGCAGTGCGAGCCATTGCTGAGCCTGTAATGTGCCTGCGTAATCAGACAATGTCTACATCATCCCAGTCACCGTTTTTCCTATTGAACGGGCCTATCGGGAAAGAGCTGAATATCAATTCAAAATGTGGCGCTCTGGGCCCTGGCTCTGCCTCATATGCCAACACCGTAATTGGACGGGTGATGGCTCTTATTATTTTCAACATAGGGCATGCTTATCCCGGAATCATGGCTATGGGTGACCAGGGGTCTCCCCTCAGGTACGGTATGGTTGCCGCCGAGAACGAAGAAGATAGTCCATGGGAACCACTCCATGTAACAAAAGGGTACGATAAGGATACCAGCACTCTCAGTGTTCAGTGGATGTATGGTATGTCCAGTTTCCAGGACTTTACCAGCTATACCGCTGAGAACTTAGCTAAAGGGTTAGCCACAGTGGCAGCTACGGCTACCCTTGCTAATGGAATGTGGATAGCTGGTCGCCAGGGAGACCCACGCCATAATGCATGGGCTAGGGAACAACAACTTGTCTTCTTATGTCCGGAGCACGCTAAGGTTTTCGCCAGAGACGGTTGGGGTAAGGATACATTACAACAATATCTGTATGACCATGCTCGCTTACCTGTGGAACTCATGATGCTTACCAAAACCTCCGAATCGGTAAGGACGACACACCCGGAACTTGCCTGGATATTAGACCACCCAGAGCTGTGCATCCCAATAGTGGAAGCACCCGATTGTTTTCATGTAGTTGTAGTAGGTAGTGCTGGCGCCACTAGCTTTTACTTCGAGGGTGCTCGGGGCATGTTCACCTTACCGGTGAGAGATGAGTAAAGCCAATAACAGCTGTTTATGAGAATGTGTGACCGGCCTGCTCGAGCTACCAAAGGAAAGGTTCAGTCTCTGTACAGCCGGAGTATTGATACGTTGACCCAGCATTACTGGTCCCAAAATGGTTAAGCACTGGTATATTGCCGAAGATATAGCCTATGGCTTCGTACCTATGTCGCAGCTTGGAGAAAAACTAGGTGTGGTCATGCCGCTAATGAATGCCCTTATTGACATTGCTTCAGTAGTGAACCAGGAGGATTACAGAAAAATCGGCCGAACCTTAGAAACTATGGGGCTTGACAATCCAAGACAGAGTAACTTATGGATGGGATAAACTATATTCAAAGGAGGAAGCCAATGGTAAATCTTGAAGTATTAAATCCGGTAGCTGACAAACCTAAAAGGAAATTCGAGCTGGCACCTAGACTTAGTAGTCTCAGCGGGAAGACTGTCGGGCTGTACTGGAATGGGAAACCAGGTGGGAATATAATACGTGAACGTACAGCTCAACTGCTCAGTCAGAAGTTCAAAGGGATTCGCTTAAAAGAATACACACCGGCAGGTGTCTCGATGACGGGTGATGTTGGTATTAACACTGAAGTTCTTGAGACAATCGTTAGGGAGTGTGATGCCATCGTTGGCAACACCGCTGACTGAGGGTCATGTACGTCATGGCTTGTCCATGACATGCTCGAACTAGAAAAGCAAGGCATACCGACCGTGATGTGGGCTGCTTCTAATTTTGCCAATGATGCTGAAGTCAGTGCCAGAGCGTTTGGCTTTGATACCTTAGCGATGGCAACCCTGGAGAAGAATACTGCTGCCCGTAGTCCTGAGGAACTGTATCGGATAGTGGATAATTCTTTTGACCAGATTATCGATGGCCTCACCAAGCCAGTGGCAAGACGCAAAGCTGAAGCAGCAGCACCCAGTAAGATGCTAACTTTTCAGGGTGATGACCTTCTTGATGCTGCGGGAAAAATGAACCGGCAGTTTCTGGACGAGGGCTGGAGCGATGGCTTTCCCCTGGTGCCGCCTACGCCACAAGTTGTCGAGCGGATGCTAACGGGAACGAAACTGAGTTGGGATAAGGCTATCTGTGAGCTTGAGCCTGGTAACGGTAGCGCTACCATAGAAAAGATTGCCATTAACGCTGTCATGGCCGGCTGCCGTCCAGAGCACATGCCAGTGGTTATTACGGCAGTACGAGCCATTGCCGAGCCCATAATGCAACTACGGAACCAGACAATGTCAACAGCATCCCAGGCACCATTTTTCCTAATAAACGGACCCATTGCCAAAGAGCTTAATATCAATTCAAAATGTGGCGCCCTGGGCCCAAACTCCGCCTCATACGCTAATAGCGTAATTGGACGGGCAATCTCTCTGATTATTATGAACATAGGGCATGCTTACCCCGGAGTTATGGCTATGGGTGACCAGGGGTCTCCTCTCAAGTACAGCTTGTGTGTCGCTGAGAATGAGGAAGTCAGTCCGTGGGAACCGTTCCATGTGGAAAAGGGGTATGACAAGGACACCAGTACTCTCAGTGTTATGTATGTATATGGCATGTGCAGCTTCCAGGACATGGCCAGCTATACCGCTCAGTCGCTAGCCAGAGGGCTGTGTACAGCGGTAACTGATGCGGCTTCTCTTGGCAGTGGACTGTGGGTAACCGGTCGTATGGGAGACTCACGCCATAATGCATTTGCGAGAGAAGAGAATCTTATCTTATTATGCCCGGAGCAGGCTCAGGTTTTTGAAAAAGACGGTTGGGGAAAGGATACGCTGCGACAGTATCTCTACGACCACGCTCGTGTACCTCTGGAACTCATACTGCTTTCCAAGACTGCTTTGGCTATGAAAGAGGCACACCCGGAACTTGCCTGGATGCTGGATTATCCAGAACTTCGCATTCCAATAGTAGAGACGCCTGACTGTTTCCAAATAGCTGTGGTCGGCAGTGCTGGTTCAACCAGTTTCTACTTCCAGGGTGCTCGTCAACTCTTCACGTTACCTGTCAAAGATGAGTAACGCCAATAACAGCTGTTTATGATAATGCGTGACCGGCCTGATCGAGCTACTAAGGGAGAGATTCAATCTCTGTACAGCCGGAGTATTGGTACGTTGACTTAGTGGCGCAGATGTAGATTTGCTAGCAGAATGTAATTGTTGCCGGGGCAACAATACCACCAAGCCTATATTTACTCCGCCGAGGATTGTTTTCTAACTTTTCTTATTGCTAAGAAATAAATGAACACGGCGGTTAATATCAAAAATACAATGCTGGCTGGCCTGGTGAAGAATATCGTCCAATCCCCTTGGCTGGTGAATACGGCTTGTCTAAAATATACTTCGGCTATTGGACCCAGGATCATACCCATGATTACCGGAACGATCGGGTATCCGTGCTTTCGGAAGAAGTAGGCTATCACTCCCAGTATAAGTGCAATGGCTAACTGGAATGTGGAGAACTCCGAGGCGTATGTCCCTACCATGGCAATCATGGCAATAAATGTGTACAACACCGCTCTATTTATCCTGGCTATCTTTATGTAGTACGGTCCGAATATCAACAGTGATATGAAAACCAGTACCGCGGTTACCATTAAGGCGGCATACAGCGGAGCTATTACATCGAACCTCTCTGTTATTAAATAAGGACCGGGGACCAGCCCGTGGATTAGGAGCACTCCGAATACCATAGCGGTTACAGTATCTCCTGGTATTCCTAAGGTAACTAGTGGTATTATCGCTCCGCCACACATTGCGTTGTTCGCTGTTTCTGCAGCCGCTATTCCCTGTACTTCTCCTTTGCCGAACCTTTCCGGATGTTTCGAAGCTCTCTTCGCCTCAGCATAAGAAACGAAAGCGGCCATTGTAGCACCGGCGCCGGGGAGTGCCCCCACGGCAGTACCCATTATGGCACTTTTAAGGTACGTTATTATCCCGATTTCCTTTATCGCTTTTAGCCTAGGAATGAAATCCCTTCTCCTTAACTTAGCGCCCGCTTCTTTTTCAGCTATTCCAAATCCTTTCCAACCTGTTTCGACTTGTATTAACACTTCACTGATGGCGAAGGCGCCAACTATTGCTGGAATTAATCCCACCCCCGCAACCAGTGGTTGAATACCAAAACTAAACCTGACTAAAGGGTCCACATGGTCTATTCCTATTGTGCCCAGCATTATACCTAGTGCCGCTGCAACGACCCCCTTAGCTATTGAACCCCCGCCGATAAGAGCCACTACTACTAGGGCTAATAACATTAAAGAGAATCTATCCGACGACTGAAGTAGCAGCGCGCCTCGAGCAACGAAGGGCGCGACAAACATTAAGAGGGTAACGCCGATGATGCCGCCAATCATCGAAGCAAAGGCACCGTGACCTAGAGCTTTGGCGCCTTCTCCTCTTAGCATCATCGGGTATCCCTCAAGTGCTGTCATCATGGCGCTGGGTGCTCCCGGGATGTTTATTGTCGTTGCGGTTACGCTCCCTGAGTATATCCCGGCCATATAAATTGCCATGGTTGTAACCAGGGCTGGAACAGTCTCCATCCCGAAGGTGAGAGGTAAGAGTAGAGCTATCGCCAGCGTTGCCGTAAGTCCAGGCACTATCCCAAAGAAGAGCCCGACAAAAAAGCCTATTATCAAGTAGGGCAATATTGTAGGCTGGAAAACGGTAGCAAATCCGGAGAGTATTCCCCCTATATCAACCAATTCACCACCCCCTTGGCAACCCGATGCCGAAATGGAGTGCCAACATAAGGTAGTCCAGGTAGACCGTTATCATGGTGAGAACACACCTCTTGGTAAGTGGAGGCCAAAAAGCACTTCAAACATAAGGTAGCCCAAGAAGACCGTTATTACAGCGATTATCGCCGACAAAACTAGCACCCTCGCTTTGCTGCTTTTTCCATAACTGAAGAGCAGGGCAACGACGAAGCACAACAAAGATGTAGTTATCCAATAACCGGCTTGTTTGAAGATTACTGCATAGACGCCCATCATGCCAATTACAATGAGAGGTTTTTTGATGACTTGCCAGCCAGTTACCCCCGTTTTTCTCTTCAGTCCTTGGACTAAAGTTGTGATAGACCCGGCGTACATTAGTGCCACCAAGACCAACGGGACAAAACTGGGAC
>SDBV01009461.1_pt1 | contig 12958 bp, 15 predicted proteins | sample 2277081 | NCBI WGS metagenome assembly SDBV01 (sample SAMN10402039, study PRJNA504765) | marine sediment metagenome | isolation source: marine sediment core GS10_PC15, 223 cmbsf | place: Arctic Ocean: Southern Knipovich Ridge | collected 2010
GATTGCAGACGGTAATGCCGAGCTCCCGAGCCGCGTCGAGGTCGATCATGTCCGTGCCGATGGAGCACGTCGTTATCATGCGCAGCCTGGGCAGTTTGCGCAGCACCTCGCCGGGCCAGTTCACCAGCCCCCGCGTGTTGAGCAGGATATCCGCTTCCCTGGCCCTCTCCACCTTCTCGCCCGAGTTTCGCGGGCGATCGGTGTACACTACAATGTCACCGTGGGATTCGAGCCTTTTCAACTGGGGCGATGCTTGAATCTGCGGGGGGTCGTCCCCGGGAACGACCATACGAAGCCTTGGTTCGCTTTGTGACGGCATGCATCAATAGGTACCGCGATCGGGCATCGACGGTCAAGACTGGCTTTTAACGGGCCGTCGCAGAAAGTTGGGCTCGGAGTGGATGTCGGGCGAAACGAGGAAACACGGAATGGCTTCGCATAGAGCCTATTGCCCGGCGTATTCTTTCGCCACTTCGACAAGAGCCATGAAGTTTTCCGCCGCGATTTCCCCGAAGGTACCCGAGCTCGTTCCTCCGAGGATGAAGCCGTCCGGTCCGGCCTGCTCGATGCACCTGGCGCCTAAAGCCTTCACTTCATCAGTGGTCTTTTGGTTATAAATTTCCATATCGTCGATGGGGCCGACTATGCAGACTTTGCCCTTTAGCCGCTCTTTGGCACGGGCTAGATCGATGTTGCCATAAGGTGGGATCTCCAGCGGGTCGAGGGAATCGATCCCAAGCTCGATGAAGTCCTCGAGAAAGCCGTCTACATTCCCGTGATTGTGGTAGTGAACGATGCCGTCGTGCGAATGAATTATCTCACACAGCTCTCGGTCAAAGGGCTTGACCAGTTCGTTGAATCCCACAGAGCCGAGTTGCGTGGTTGCGTACTCCCCCCCCACGATCCTGAAGGCGTCGACGCCCTTCTCGCAAGCCTGCTCCACAAAAGTGTTGATCCTGCGGGAGGCTGTCTTCACGAGCTCCAGCATGAGATCGCGGTCGTCCATCCAGAGCAGGCACATATCTTCAGGTGACAGGATGGTCGCCGGGAAACAGATAGCGTCGGGAATACCCGCGAGCACTAACCCCTGCTCTCCGATCTCTTCCTTCTTGGAGACAAACGCCTCGAGGGTTGGTTGCACCGGCTCGAAGGGAAGAGAGAGAAAGCGCTCGACGTCCGCACTGTCTCTGCAGTAGAACTGCACCACCGCCTGGGTGGTTTCCGTTCTTCGGCGTACCTGCTTGAAAGGCCCTGCTTTAGTGCGAATAGTGGTGACGGTATCGTTGCCTCTCTCTTCCGTGACTGTTTCGACCGACTTGCCCAAGAGTGGGCTCGAAGGTGCAATTCCGGCTGAAACGAGGAAATCGGTTTCTTTCACCATCTTGCGTGCCACGGCGCCGTCGGGATCGAGATTTCCGTATCCCCATGGAGACACGGGCACTCTGTCCGGCGCGCCACATTTCATCGCGCTAAGAATTCTTTCTCGGGATGTCAAAGATGTACCTCATTATGCAAAATGTCCCCACGCAACCTTCAAGGCTCCGCGGGGACAAGTTTTTGTATTTGATTTGCGGCCCTACTTCCTCTCGTCAGCGCCCTCGACGAAGAAGAACTGCTCGGGATCCGGTTGAGATGCCCAGGTAACGTCCCAGACCCACAACCTGTCGGTTTGGTAGTTGCGCAGGTCCTTGTCGATTATAACGGGATGCGGCGCGTGACCGACCGTTCCGAGGATCCAGAGATTCTCAGCTTGAGACTTAAGGATATTGTGAGCAAGAACATCCCTTCTCGCATTATCCGGAGAGGCTATTATTTCGTCGTACCAGCTCTGCAGCTTCTTGACATCATCAAGCAAGGGGATGTCCGCGGGGATGTCTTTACCTCGATGAAAGTGATCGGCCCACACCGGCCAGCAGGCCTGGCCCCAGGCGCCCGGGGCGGTGGTGGGATAAAAAACCGGAAAGGTGATATCCGTCGAACCGATGTCCCCGTACCACACGTAAACGTCCACCATATTGGCGTCCCTGCGAGTTCCCATGAGCTCTCCGGATATGAGCTGGATGTTGGCATCTACGCCGATATCCTTCCACTGCTGGGTGACCAGCTCCGCCTCATCGAACTTCGCGGGGTGTTTGCTCACCAGGGTGAACGACAACTTTTGGCCATCCGGGCGCATGTACCAGCCTTCCGCGTTTTTCTTGAGACCCATCTCTTCCAGCAACATGGCGGCCTTGTCAGGATCGTGCTCGATGTACCTGTTCGCGTACTCCGGCTTGAAATATTTTGTAGAATCCAGAACGGTAAACTGCCTTGGCTTGGCCTTTCCGAAGTATTTTATCTCATTGATTTCATCGCGATCCATGGCAAGGGACATGGCCCTTCTGAAGCGAACATCCTGGAATATTCCCCGCAGCACGGGGTCCTTGTGGGTCAGGTTGAACATGATGGTAATCTGGCTTCCCTGACCACTCCTCCACAGTATGGTCCGGTATCCGCCCTTTTCCTCGTTTTGCCGGAACATCGTGTAGTCTTTGAGAGCGAGGTTGAAGGCCTTGTAGTCGAGATCACCGCTGATGATCTTTCCGTTGATGACCTCCATGCTCTCGATTACGTCCACTTCCAGGCGGTCGATGTAGGGAAGCTGGTTTCCGGCGGTGTCGACTTTCCAGTAGTACGGGTTTCTCTCGAAGGTACGCCTGTTCGAAGTGACCGTGACCGGCACATACGAGGCCGCGGTCGGGCATTCAGGATCAAGTGGCAGATAATGATACCGTTTGTTCTTGTGGGAAAAAAGCTCGAACCAGTGATCGAATCCCGCTTCCTTTGTACTCTTTTCCAACTCATCAGCGGAGGCATATTTGATATGAAATTGCTCGAGGTGATGCTTGGGTATGATGTAGGCCCCGCCCGGCCTTCCCTTGGTCACGGGATACGCCAAAAAGTAGGGTCTGGCTACCGGGGTGACGATCTTGATGGTGTAATCGTCGAGCTTGGTCATGGTGACATCTTGCCAGTAGGGGGATAAGGACGGTGTGATTTCCTTGTTGTTGAGCACATCCTCGAACCAGAACAACATGTCGTCAGCCGTAAGAGGCTCACCGTCGGACCACTTGACTTTGCGCCTCAAAAAGAAGGTAAAAGCGGTGTAGTCGTCTGAAACTTCAACATCTCTGGCAAAGTTGACTTCCACCGCGGTCCCTTCCAGATTGGATCTGACGAGGTGATTCCAACCCACACCGAACATGGATGCGCCCACCGGAACCGAAGTAAACCGACTCGCCAGCCTCGCCGTCCCACCGTAAATGCCGATCTGGTCGACCGGCGTAACGACAAACGGGTCCAGCGGAAGCCTTTCATCCACCGGCGGCAATTTGCCGGTTTTCACCAGCTCGTCCAGCATTGGCGACTGGCTGTACTTGCCTTTCTGTACGGCAGCTGCCGTTTCGGTGCTCTCCGGCTTGGACTCCGTTTTGCCGCTGCCGAAAATCAATACGGCGCAGCACATAAGCATCGCCGTAATCACCAACATACGCATTTTCATCACTAGCTCCTTTCTTATGATTCTTGGCTGTTGATTATGCACCCTGGCTTTAAGGTGTCAAGTCACTCTATCCCTTGTAGGGATCGGCCGCGTCGCGCAGGCCATCGCCGACGAAGTTGAACATAAGCACCGCGATGATGACGAAGAGAGCCGGTATCAGCAACCATGGGTGCGTGGAAACGGTTCTCATGTTCTGCGCCTGCTTTAACATTACTCCCCAGCTTATGACCGGCGGCCGCAAACCGAGACCCAGGAAGCTGAGGGAGGTTTCCGCGATGATCATCCAGGGGATCGCCAGCGTCACCTGCACCAGAACATAGCTCATGAAGTTGGGTATCAGATGACGGACGATAATCCAAGCGTTGCTTGCTCCCATCGCCTTGACTGCCAGAACGAAGTCCTCGTTTCTCAGCGACAGGAACTTGCCGCGCACAACGCGGGCTACCTGGATCCACCCGATAAGGGAGAGCAGCATAGTAATGGCGAAGTAGGTTTTCAGCGCCGGCCAGTTCTGGGGAAGTGCTGCCGCGAGAGCCATCCACAAAGGGATACGAGGGATGGAGATCAGCACCTCGGTGATCCTCTGGATCACCTTGTCCACAACCCCGCCTAACAGCCCAGCGGCGCCGCCGAGAAGCAGGCCCAGAACGAGGGAGAGCAGCACTCCTATCAGGCCAATGGAGAGGGATATCCGTGTCCCATAGATCACCCTGCTGAGAACGTCCCGTCCCAGGTCATCCGACCCCAAGAGAAAAAAAGGCGTACCCTGCCGTGTCCCAAAAAGGTGCACATCCGTCTTGAGTAGTCCCATGAGCTTGTACTCGTCTCCGCGGGTCAAAAAATAGATGGGGTATCGCCGGCTCGTGTCCTCCGCATAGATTCGCGCCCAGGTGTCCGGGTCCATCTCCTGAATCAACTCGTAGACGAAGGGGCGCAGATGAAACCTTCCCTCAGCGTCACGGAAGTGTATGCGCTGCGGCGGTGCAAGTACATGCCTTGACGATCTTGTGTGAGGATCTTGGGGAGCGAAGAACCCGCTGGCGATTGCGACGATATAGAGCATGCCCAGCACGATGACAGCCGCCACGGCGAGCTTGTGGCGTTTGAACGCGCGAAACATCAGCTGCCACTGGGACAGGGTCTGATCGCGCTCCCGTTTTTCCAGCTCTTCGCCCAGGTCCTTACTCCGGTCTTGCCCGGCTTGCTCTTCGCTCTTCCCGAGCAGCTCTTCGGGTTCCTTGTAAGTTCCTCGTTGTTTCATAGCTTGTTCCCGTTACTCGAATTTAATCCGTGGGTCGATCGCGGCCAGTATCATATCGGATACAAAGAGGCCGACCACGGTGAGAATACTCAGGAGGAATATAAGGCTTCCCGCTAGATACATGTCTTGCGTCTCCAGGGCTTGCAGCAACAGCGGGCCCGTCGTGGGCAGGTTTAGCACGATGGACGTTATCGCAGCTCCCGAAAGCAGGGCGGGGAACTGAAACCCGATAAGACTTATGATGGGGTTTAGCGCAATTCTAACGGGATGCCTGAAGATGACTCTCCGCTCCATGAGACCCTTCGCCCTGGCGGTTCTCACATAATCCTTCCCGAGCTCATCCAGGAGCACTCCACGCATGATCCTGATCGTGCCCGCGGTTCCAGCGGACCCCAAAACGATGACGGGCACCCACAGATGATCGATCAGGTCTTTTATTTTCGCCAGGCTCCACGGCGCATCCTGGAACCCGGGGGAGAACAGGCCCCCGATACTGACATCAAAAAAGGATAAAGAGGCAAACATGAGCACCAGCGCCAGGAGAAAGTTGGGGATCGCCAATCCGAGAAACCCTAGGACCGTGAAAAAATAATCCCCCAGCGAATACTGTTTCACTGCCGTGTAGATGCCGATAGGTATCGCAACGATATATATAAGCACGAGTGAAGTGAGGGAGATCAACAGGGTGTAGGGAAGACGCTCCACTATCAGGTCAGCGACCGGCATGTTCCAATCCCAGGACATGCCAAAATCTCCGCGCATCATGGCTGTCACCCATTTGAAGTACCGTTGGTAAATGGGCTGCCCCAACCCATACCGTTTCCGCAGTGACTCCAGCTGATCTTCCGTTGCCGGCTCGCCTCGCGACTCCAGCTGTTCCGCATACGAGGTAATGTAATCTCCAGGGGGCAGCTCGATGATAATGAACGAGATCATGGAGATCAGCACAACCGTAGGAACCATGTAGATCAGCCGTCGCACGATGTACGATATCATTGGCCTGCACCCTTGTTGTCGATCCGGGGCTCATAGCCTGTTAAAGGCAGCTCACCGGCGAAGTGGCATGCCACATAGTGACCCGGTTGGTCGCGCAATTGCTCCAAAGGCGGCTCCTCGCGCCGGCAATTGTCCTGCACGTACCTGCAGCGCGTGTTGAACCTGCAGCCGATGGGCGTGTCGGACGCACTAGGCACCGTGCCCGAGAGGGTAAGCCGCTGCTTCTTTGAGCGCGGATCGGCTACCGGTATCGCCTGCAGGAGCGCTTCGGTGTACGGGTGTCCCGGTTTCTTATAAATGCTGTCTGCGTCCGCCACCTCTGCGATTTTACCCAGATACATGACCAGTACGCGGTTGCTGATATACTCCACTACGCTCAAGTCGTGGGCTATAAACAGGTAACTCAACCCCAAGTCCTGCTGAAGCTCCGCGAGTAGATTCAGCACCTGCGCCTGCACTGACACGTCCAGCGCCGAAACCGGCTCATCGCAGATGATTAGTCTCGGGCTCAGGGCCAGGGCCCGCGCAATTCCTATTCGTTGCCGCTGCCCCCCGCTGAACTGATGGGGATAGCGGTTCATCTGGTATGACTTGAGGCCTACCAGCTCCATGAGGTCACTGGCCCTCTTGATCTGGCTCTGCCCGTCGCCGATATTGTGGATCTTCAGCGGTTCGCAGAGGGTATCCCGCACCGTCATCCTGGAGTCCAGCGATGAGAAGGGATCTTGAAAAACGATCTGTATTTCACGCCTTAATTCCTTCAGTGTCGCTCTGTCCGCGGCCAGAAGATCGATCACCCGGTCGTCCCTGTGAAACCTGACGCTTCCGGCCGTCGGTTCCAGCAGCCTGATAATGCAGCGACCCGTGGTCGACTTCCCGCAACCGCTCTCGCCGACCAGGCCAAGGGTTTCTCCGTCATGGATAAAGAAATCGATATCGTCTACGGCTTTCACATACCCCACGGTCCTGCGAAAAATGCCCTTGCTGATGGGAAAATACTTCTTCAGATGTTCCACTTCCAGAAGGATATTGTTTCCCTTCACGAGCCGGCCTCCTTGCCCCCTGCTTCGCCGTACAGCCAGCATTTCGCGTGGTGGTCCGTTCCAACCTGAACGAACGGCGGTTCCCGCCTGCGGCATATATCCATTGCGCGGGGACACCGCGGGGCGAAGTAACACCACCCTTCCGGCAAGGTTAACAGGTTCGGGACCGACCCGACGATAGGTACCAGTTTCTCCTTTCGCCCGATCTGGGGAATGGATTTCAGCAACCCCTGCGTGTACGGGTGTTTCGTGTCGTGGAATATGGCGTCCGTGCTGCTCTTTTCCACCACTTTGCCGGTGTACATGACGATTACCCTGTCCGCCATTTCAGCGATTACACCCATGTCATGGGTGATGATTATGATCGACATCCCGATATCGTTCTGCAGATTCTGAATCAATTCCAAAATCTGCGCTTCAATAGTTACATCAAGGGCCGTAGTCGGCTCGTCCGCGATCAAGAGCTTCGGGTTGCAGGAAAGAGCCATGGCGATCATAGCGCGTTGACGCATCCCGCCGCTGAGCTGATGCGGGTACTCGTCTACAAGTATTCCGGGATCGGGAATACCCACTCTCCGCAGCATCTCTATCGCGCGTTCCCTCGCCTGCGTGTTGTCTAACTTCTGATGAATCTGCACCGCTTCCACGATTTGGCGCCCGATGGTATAGACCGGATTGAAGGATGTCATGGGCTCCTGGAAGATCATTGCTATCTCGTTCCCGCGGAACTTGCGCATCTGGGGGCTGTAATGATTGTACTTGGTTATCTCGACGATGTTGCCGTCCGCGTAGTAGAGAATATCCCCACCCTCGATAACTCCGCGGGGCGGCCGGATAAGCTGCATGATCGAAAGAGCGGTAACACTCTTGCCACACCCGCTTTCGCCCACCACGCCGAGGGTTTTTTCACTCTCTACAACGAAGGAGACATCATCCACCGCCTTTATCAACCCGTCTTCGGTGTGGAAGTAGGTCTTGAGATTCCTGGTTTCCAGCAAAATATCGCCACTCACGCGATTCTATCCTCTGTGGTTCAAGATCTCTGCGAGCTCAAATGCGGAAATCTATCTTAGCGTAAAGCGCTGGGCTGCACAAGAACCCACGACGGCATTCCAGCAGTTCATAGTTTTAGCCCCAAATGGCCCTGGCAAAGTAAAGGACGAATGCATGATTAAACTGAAGAAGGCCCGTTGCTGCGAGCCGATGTAGTGGGGACAAGGTACCATCTTAGAGTGCAGGCAATTGGGAAAACGGCCCGGAACGGTTGCATTCGCGGCGCTTTTACCGGCCTTGTTCTTCGCCCCTATCGGGAGCTGCAGGAAGCGCGCCGACAACTGTCCCTCGGGAGCTATTCCTTCCGGCGGGAAAACCGTGTCGCACGGTGTGGAGAAATGGCTTCTCGATGAATCCAAGTGCTACAGGTACTGGCGCGTGGCCGGCAGGCGACGATCTGTTCTACGGCAAAATGCTGAAACCCCGGCCCTCATAGAAGGCGACCCGGTTGCCCAGGAACTGCCGCAGCAGCCGGGTGCCGTGGCAAGATCTTGAATTGTCCAGGCGGACCTTCACGCTTTGGCCATTCTTTTTTCGAGCTCTCTCAGGCGTGCGGATATAGTGTTTACCTGAAACTCGATAGAATTCAGCACCCAGAACTGGAAATGATCGATTTTGGTTTGCATGTGAATCATCCAAACAATTTTCAGCGAGACTAACAGTACGGCCAACTCAACCGATATAAAGGGCGGTAATTCCGGAAGGGCGACAGGAACAAAGCTTCGAAATATATCAAACACAAACAACAAGAGGACTATCAAAAGAAAACTGATATTGATTATCTGGTCTTTTTTCTTTGAATTGCTGCCACCGATCTCCCCAAGGATTTTCCGAACCCTCTCTTTTTCATGCTTGTAATGCTCCAATTCCTGTCTCAGGATGTCAGTTTCGTTCATTCCTGAAAACCTCCTAACTGACTGATTGATAAATGAATAAAATGCAGTCAGCATCTACCAATCATCGGTTTAGTACCGCAATGACGCGGCTGTATGTGTGCTTTTCTGCGGAATTCCGTAATGGCAAATCAATCCTGGCGCTGCCAGCTTCTGATATACGCAACCACATCGTTTATCTCATCCCCGGACGGCATATTGGGAATCTTCATTCTGTTTGACAGTATAGTAGCTCTAATAGCTGTCTGTCGCAAGTATTAGAAAATCCTGATTGTTTAGTTGGGCCGCTTTGTCACTGCCGGCACCGTTGTCTGCGTGGCATTTGCTGCAGCTTTCGCTCCTGTGAAATATTGCTCTGCCATTTTCAACATCTCCCACAAGCCTGGACTTATCTAGATCCAGATTCTTTCGATCGGTAATGTTGTGCTCTTCTCGCCACAGTCCTATAAACTCTATCAGTTCGTCGATTTCCTCCGTAAAAAGCCCGGAGTTTTCGAATGTAAAGGCCGGCATGACTCCTATTCCGCTCCTGCCATTAGTTGGGCTACATCCTGCCCAGCCTCATTTCCGGCGCCACGATTACCGCGGTGGTGCTCAGCCTGCCGACCGCCGGTCCCCTGCTGCTGGGGGCCCTCATGAACCAGGACATGTACCTGGCCGGCAGCTTCGTGCTCATCCTGGCCACCCTGACGGTTGTCGGCACAGCTATCTCGGACATCCTGCCGGCGGTGGTCGACCCCAGAATTCGATTCGAAGGACTGGAATCATGAGCGCAGCCAGCGGTGTTCCCCCTGCAGGGACCGAACCGGATCTGAAGGGCCGCCGCATCAGCGCCGTAACCGCCTGGTCCACAAGGGCAAGCTGCAGGCCCCGTTCGTGTACGGCCTCAGAAAAGAAGTCGACATGGAAACCCTTACAAGTTCTGGGGGCTTTTCGAAACAGACATTCACCTGTTCGGGGCGGACGAGGGCGGCACGGTGTTCCTGCTGGGCACCGACCGCATGGGGCGCGACGTGCTGTCGCGCATTCTGTCAGGAACGCGCATCTCCCTGTCCATAGGGCTCTTCGGCGTGCTCATCAGCTTCTTCCTGGGGCTGCTAGTCGGCGGCATCTCCGGTTACTACGGCGGAGTAGTTGACACCGTCTTGCAGCGCATCATAGAGATCATCCGTTCCTTTCCGACGATCCCCCTGTGGCTGGCCAGGGTCGTGCGGGGCAAGTTCCTGTCGCTGAGATGAGGAAGATTTCGCCACCGCGGCGGTCGTGGCCGGGTCCTCCGAGCTCAGGATCATCTTCCGTCACCTGCTGCCCTCGTTTCTGAGCCACATCATAGTTTCTCTTACGGTTTCGATTCCCTACGTTATCCTGGGAGAGACGTCCCTGAGCTTTCTGGGGCTGGGATTGCGCCCTCCCATCCTGAGCTGGGGGGTGCTGCTGCAATCCGCCCAGAACGTGCAAGTCGTGGCTATCTATCCCTGGTTGATGATTCCCGTCTTCGCGGTCATCATCTTCGTGCCGGCCTTCAATTTCGCGGGCGACGGTCTCAGGGACGCCGCGGACCCGTATGCTGTCTGAGCGCGGCGAGGAGCCAGAGATGACCGACGACGTAATTCTGCAAGTCGAAGAACTCAAAAAGCACTTCCCCATCAAACGCGGCTTTTTGAGGAGCGTGGTCGGGCACGTGCGGGCCGTCGACGGTATCAGCTTCTTCCTGCGCAAAGGCGAAACCCTCGGTCTCGTCGGGGAATCGGGTTGCGGAAAGACGACCACGGGCAGACTCATAGTGCGGACCATGAAGCCGACCTCCGGTGACATTTATTTCCTAAACAATGGCAGCACTTTCACCCTGGCCAAGATCGACAAGAGCGAGCTCAAGGGACTGCGCAGGAGCTTTCAGATGATATTCCAGGACCCCAACTCATCCCTGAACCCGCGCATGACCGTGCTGGACATTATCGGGGAACCGCTCGTGGTAAACGGCATGGCCAGTGGCAAAGAGCTCGAGAACCGGGTCAAGGAGCTCATGACCCACGTCGGCCTGAAGATGGAGTACCTCAGGCGCTACCCGCATGCCTTTTCCGGGGGTCAGAGACAGCGCATCGGCATTGCCCGCGCGCCGGCGCACAACCCCAGGCTGATAGTGGCGGACGAGCCCGTCTCGGCGTTGGACGTGTCTATCCAGGCCCAGGTGCTCAACCTGCTCATAGACCTGCAGCGGGAGCTTAGCCTGAGCTACCTGTTCATCGCCCATGACCTGAGCGTCGTCAAGCACATCAGCAACCGGGTGGCCGTGATGTACGTCGGCAAGCTGGTGGAGACCGCGACTAAAAAGAACATTTTCCCCCGCCCCATGCACCCCTACACGGAGGCACTGCTCTCCGCTGTCCCGATCACGGACCCCCGCACGCGGCTCATCCTGCCGGGAGAGGTGGCCAACCCGGCCGAACCGCCTCCCGGATGTATATTCCATCCCCGCTGCCGTCACGTCCGGGATGTCTGCCGTACTCAGGAGCCGGAACTGCAAGAGGTGGAAACAGACCACTTTGCGAGCTGCCACTTCGCGCGCAAGCTGAATCTCGAGGGGGTCGCCCTGTGACAGCGTCCCAGCCCGAAGAAAAAAGCGATGTTACTAACGGCAGTCGGCAGCGGGCCGGCGCCCGGCAAGGGCAGACTCTGATAGAGGTGCGCGACCTCAGAACATACTTCTACATGGACGAGGGCGTGCTGTTCGCCTCGCTCCAGATCCAGGAGGCTTTCGTGAAGGGGTCGCTCATGACCGTCTCCCACAGAATCGCTGGGGCAATTACCTCGCCGGCTGCGACAGCATACAGCACGGATCGTATCCGCAAAAGCGGCGGGGCCGCCTGTATGATGGTATTCGTTGCTTGACAAAGCCGTTTCTATTGTACTACATTATGTAACACGAGGATGAAGATGGCAAGCATCAGGCTTCCGGCAGAGCTCGAACATAAACTGTCAAAGGTAGCAGAAGCGGAGAAAACCACCAAATCAGAGATTGTGAAGCAGGCACTGACTGACTATCTGGATCGCTACGATGAATCCATCTCGCCGTTTGAATTGGGAAAAGATCTCTTTGGCAAACAAGACAGCGGCAGGGGGAATTTGTCTAGAGACTATAAAACGCTCTTGAAACAAAAGCTACATGGCAAGCACTCTCATTGACGCGGGCCCACTGATCTCTCTTTTTGATAAAAGTGATCGGTATCATAATACTATCCTGTCGTGCCTCGCCGGGTATCAAGGCCATCTTGTCACCACTTGGCCTGTGATTACTGAAGCGGCTCACATGCTGAGCTTTGACGTTGGAGCCCAGATTAACTTGCTGCAATGGATAAACCGCGGGGCTCTTCAAATAGCTTATCTGGGCGTACAGCATCTGGGTCGATTGATAGAGCTATTGCATAAGTATTCCGATCTGCCCATGGATTTGGCCGACGGGTCTCTTATCGTAGTTTCCGAGTTCATGAATCTCGCGGACATTATTACTATCGACGCTGATTACTACGTTTACAGAGCTCACGGGAAAAGAGCATTCAACAACATACTGTCGGAATACCTGTAAAATTGCCGGCAGTTCGAGGCTCAGCTAGCGAAAATTGAAAATTTGATTCAAACCACAGGATGTAAAACTTTAGCTTCCTGCCGGCGAAACAACCGGCGTACAGGCGAACCGCACGGCACAGCCCGGTGCGCCGATGCTCGAAGGAGACGAGGAATTATCGATGCACAACCCGCGGAGTCTCACATTTTGCGTTGATTTTCAGAAGGCGGACGGGAACACGGTAGACGGAGCCGGCGGCCGGCTTGCCGTCGGATCCGGCACGGCCGGAACGTGGCACGTGTCGTTGCGGTGCACGGGCGAGAGCATCGCGGCCGGATCGACGATCGTACTGCGGCGATACAATTTCCAGCTCACCTTCCAGCTCCAGTGCCGCCACCCCCAGCGGCGGGATTACGTCGTGCTCGACGTCTCGGCCGCCCCGGCCGCGGAGCTCGAACTGGAAATTCCGAAGGGTGACAAGCATCTGCGCATTTTCGTCAAAAAGGGCGAAATACGGCCGGGAGATGAGATTGCGCTTCGCATAGGCGACAGGGCGGGCGGCTCGGTCGGCAGCGAGGTGTTCTGGTCGGCCACCCGCGGCCGCCTGGC
>SDBV01009462.1_pt1 | contig 12958 bp, 14 predicted proteins | sample 2277081 | NCBI WGS metagenome assembly SDBV01 (sample SAMN10402039, study PRJNA504765) | marine sediment metagenome | isolation source: marine sediment core GS10_PC15, 223 cmbsf | place: Arctic Ocean: Southern Knipovich Ridge | collected 2010
AAAGAATAATAGATTATATGTAGGAAGAGGATGTTATTAGACAAAAAGATTAGACATAGTTATCAAATTGTCTGAAGAGATTTACAAAAAAAACAAAGATTATGAATTATTAGTCATCGGCCCAGATGAAAAAAAAGTTGAACATCTCATAAATAAAAAATTTGTAAATTTTTTAAAGAATATCCCAAGAAAAGACATGCCTTTTTATTATTCGATGTCAGATATTTGCTTTTGTTTATCAAGATATGAGGGAGGCGCTCCAACATTGGTTGTTTCTGAGGGCATGGCATCTGGATGTTTACTTGTTTGTTCAAAGGATTCAGAACAAGAAATTTTAGAGGATGGCAAGAATTCTCTAATTATTGAGGATTTTGATAAAAAAGATGTAAGCAAAATTTTGGATGTTTTGGAAGATAAAAAACTAAAAGATGGGATTATAAAAAACTCAATTAAAACAATAAAGAAACTTTCTATTGAAAAATGGGCAAAAGAATATTTGAATGCTTTATTGAATTAAATTTAATCTTCTTTATCTAATTGTACATAGGATTTTACAAAAAGTGCTCTTAATTTTACAAGAATTTCTCCAAAAAAAGGTATTCTTTTTATGGTTTCTCTAATACTTCTCCAACAAATCCCCCCATGTAAAAAAGACCATTGAGGAAACGTATCGTATTGGTGAATCATAGTAAAAACCTTCCCAGATTTGGATCTTATCTTTTTATCTTTCCCCAAAATAAAATCGCTCTTCTTTGCTTCAGAACAAGTTAATAAAAAACCATCTTGGTTATGTAAAACAATCGCATTCTTTATTTTATTTGTATGTATCAAATAATTATGATTTCCTTGTTCAATAGTATTTCCTTTAAACTCATCAATAAATAAATCTAAATAGCCCATCATGGGTTTTATTCCACCAATAAGGGTTCCAGTGCAACAAACATTTTTATCCCAAATCTTTTTAAGAATTTCTTTTCCATAAATATCTTCTATCCATTCTGAATCTTTCTCAGAATCTTTTATCTTATTATCTTGTAAAGAAAAATATGCTTTATTTCTATCAAAATCTTCTTTAAAAGGATTTTTCTGAAAAATTACATCTGCCGTATCTGCTATAACCACTGCACCATATTTTTCTTTATTCTCTAATAAATAGATATATGGTAAAAATTCTCTCATATGAAAAATGTTTAATTTTTCGTTTTTGAATTTTTTGAATTTATTTAGAATAGTTTTATTGTTTTTAAGATATGGATATTCAAAAGAATAAGGAATTATTTTTATTTCCTTTGATTTGAAATATTTTTCAGTTTTCTTAGAAATGTTATTGGCAAATATGACTATTTCGCCATCATAACCAGTTTTTCTAATAGTCTCTACAAAAGGTTTAAATTCTCTAGTTGGATAACTTGCAGAAGATTTCATCACTGACAAAACAATATCCTTTTTCATGCACTAATCAAAAAAAGATTATTTAAAAAGATTGTTCTAATAAAAATGCTATTTGCTTTTGAGAAAATTATGTTTTGAAAAAAATCATTGAATTTGCTTCTGTTTGAATTATCTTCTCACCAAAACCTAACCCCCTTCTAAGAGACAAGATATTGTTGTGGATTTTATTTTCTTTTTCTCTTGAAGAAGTAAAATAATTTATCTTTTTTTGTTTTAACCAATCAATCACCACTTTTCCTTCAGTATATTTCCCAGAAGGATCATTTGTATGGAACACGTCATGAACACTCACAAGAATATCTTTTCTCAACAAAGGAAATAATTCTTTAGTATACCATTTTGAAAATTCTTTCGTATGTTCTGCGTCTATAAAAAGGTAATCTATGTTTGCTGGTAATTTTTTCTTATTTCTTTTTATATCTCCTTTTATAAAAACCCATCTTCCCTTAGATAATTCTTTTGGGATTACTTTTGTTGAATCATCTACCAAATCATAAGAATATAATCTACCAAATCCGTTATCTTTTAAAGCATTCAAAATCCAAGTTGTAGACCAACCTCCGCAAGGAGAAATCTCTACAATATTCTTTGGTTTAAATTCTCTGATTAATAAATAAGTTATTTCCGATTCTAAATCGTCTAATTGGGGGTTGATATTCATTAAAAGAGAGTTTGAGAGTCCAAGTTTTCTTGAAAGATATCTTATTCCTCTGAATAAAATAAATTTTTCGAAACGAGATTTTCCTTTTTTAGATAACAATTCTCTTTGATATCTTCTTATTTCTTTTAAATCTGAAGAATATTTCTTGTAGAGATTGAGTATAAAATCCAAATTTAATTCGTCAACCATATCAATTTAAAATATTTGCTTTTTATAAATTTATGTTAAATTGGTTGTTATCTTGTTCTAAATTGTTAAACTTTCAAAAATTAAATAAGATTAGTGTGGTAAACAGGATAAATTCTTTTTCAATAAAAAACAATATTCTCTTCAGCCAAAGGAAAGATTATACATTGTTGTTTCCTCATTAATTCTTCTGAACCATCCTTGATAAAAATTTCTCCATGCAAATATCTTTCTAATTTTATGTCGGCACTTATTACAATTTCTGAGGAAGAGTTCATTTTTTCAAATGAAACATCTTCAAAAGAAAAAAAAGCCTTGTTAGTTGGTATAAAAAGTATTTCTTTTAAAATGAGTTTGTTTCTATTTAATTCAATTCCACCTAAGTTTTATAAAGATTTGGAATAAGAAATATTCATTATATATTCGCAACTATTATCAAAATCTTTATCTATTTTGGAATTAATTGATATTTTTGAAAAAGATGCCTCTTTAAACCAAATCATAAGTTTTTTGCTTAATAAAGATTTTTTTAGACTTCTTTTAATATCTATTTTGAGGCTTACTTCTTCTGAAGAAAATATCTTTTTATTCGATTTGAATAATTCTATTTCTGAAAAGACAATTTCACTTTTTAGAATTTTTATTTTAAAATCTTCCATATTTGTTTCTATATTAAATTTAGATTCTATTAGATTTTCTATGTTTGAGGGAGCTGTCAAAGAATTGTAAACCAAAATAAAAAATAAAATTATGATGAGAAAAAATAATTTCCATTTATACCTTCCTATAAAATTAAAAAACTTTTTGAAATGGATTTTGTGATATAATTTTTCGATTTTTTTTCTGTAACACAAACAAATAATTAAAAATAAAATCAAGACTAATGAAATAAATACTACGAAAACGAAGTCCTTTGGAAAATAATAAAATTCTATTTCGTTTTCTCCTTTTGGGATGAGAATAAACATTCTTCCAAAAGGGTCTTCATAGAATGGAATTTTCTCCCCATTGATCTTTGCTATGTAATTTTTCTTGTAAAGAAGATTTATTGTTACATTTTCTTCTTTTTCAAAAATAGTCTCAAAATAAAATCCATTACTTTTTCTTGAATAATCCAAATTTCCCTCTTCATTAAAAACATAACCTCTAACATTTTCTTGTTCTAAGACGACAAAAATTTCATTTTCATATATTTGATTTAAGTCCTCCAATTCAGTGTGAAAATTTATAGATTCTTTGGGCACAATGAAATATTTTACTCCATATTCAGAAAGTGTTGATAAATTAAGATGCTTATTTGACACCCCTGTTGCTGGAAAAGGTATTTTCTCCTTTGTTAATTTATCTTTAAATGGTTCTTTTCCTGAAAAATGGTCTAAATCATAATAACTTGCAAAGTTCTTTGTTAATATATCTGCTTCGGAAAATTTGTGAATTGCTATAAAATTGCTATCTATTTTTGGGGCATAAGAAGTATTTGTTAAAACTGTTATAAAACGTTGATCTTCTAAATTTAAACCATTAAATAAAGATTTATTTATTGGACTTCCATTATTGAACTTATGTGTAATTTGATTAAACATCAAGATTGTGTTTGAGAAGAGCAATATTAAAAACAAAATAATTATTAACCAGATAATTTTTTTAACATAAGTTTTCTTAATTATCTTTTGAAAAATTATGGCTCCAAAACAAATCATGAAAAAATTTACAAAAGGAATTATTTTATACGGTCCTTGAAAACTATTAAGAAAAGGGATTAACAAGCCAAAAGAGTATATTATTCCAAAAACCCCCCAACTCAAAACCATTGCAATAATTCCGCACCAAAAAAGAGGAGATATTTTTCTTAGAGAATCTTTTTTATATTTCTTAATTAAAAAGATTCCTCCTGCAAAAAACAGCAGAGAAAATAAAGTTCCAGAATAACTGAGAGAAGCAAATCTAAATAAAGTATTTGAAAAATTTAGCAATGTTGGAAAAATCAAAGTTCCTAAAAAAGAATCGGTAGGTAGGGCTGGACGCGATAACAAATATTCTAAAGGAGAAACATTACCTCTTGAAGAAATAATTGATGTTTTTAATTGTGCCCAAAGCAGGGGAATTGCTAAAATTATTGTGATTAGCCAGGAAAAGAGATATTTCTTAAATTCGTTTGAAAAGTCTTCCCAGTTCTTTTGATAATTTCTAATTAAAAAGTACATCGCTTCAAAGATAATTAAATAAATAAAATATTGTGCATTTCCGGAATAGAAAAAGATTCCCCTAACAACTCCTAAAAAAATAGGGAATTTGAAACCTTTTTTATTCAATTTATCGTTTAATAAAAATATCAAAGGTAAAAAAATCAATATGGGTGCAACATAGTACCAACCCTTTATTAATTGGAAATATCCTGAGAAAACAAATGCAAAAGATGCTAAAAGACAAATTAGATTATTTTTAATTTTGGAATTTAAAAAGATAAAAGTTATAGCAAATCCTATAATTAGGTGAATAAGTGCAAAGATTTCAAATATTAACAAATCATTTCCAAAAATATAATGTGCAAAAAAATAAGAAAGAATTGTTGGAGGATAAAAAACAGCATAAGTGCCATTCTCCAAGATTTTAGTTCCCATTAATTGATACAGATTTATTGAAGGTATTTGTCCTGAAAATAATTGTTCCATCCCTTCTAAAATTGTTGGAGCAAATTGTACTAAGTTATCATCATGTAAGAAAAGATGGGGATTAATTGATTCTAATGAAAAAAATGCCAAAACAACCACTAAAATGCCCAACCAGAGATAAAATTTCTTTTTGTTCATCAAAAAATGGATATTTGGAGGTTTATAATTATTTATTTACTTGAGAAGGACTAAAAATTTTTCCACTTATCAGCATAATTTATGTTAGTCATAACAGCATCCAATTTAAATCCTAAAGATTTCATTTTATCTATATATTTATCAATGTCTTCAGGTCTCCCCCATCTTTCTGGACAAACTAAGCAAGTCTTGAATTTTGAAAGCCTTCCTATAATATTTTCATTTAAAGGGAGTTTTGTATTGGTATCTATCCAAACCCAATCTAATAATGGCTCTCCGTAATAATTTGTTTGATTTTCAACTAATTCGATAGGCTCTGCTTCACTATAACGAACTGCAATTTTCCTAATACCCTCTTTTCTTGTGGACGCATATAAATATGGAAATTCCACATCCAACAAAAAATAATCTTCAACACCATATTTCTTTGCCAAATCTATGACTCTTTGTTCATATCCTGCTTCTTTTACATTAAAAATGATGAAGGCATGATTAAAATTTTGTAAATATTCTTCTAATTCATCATATCTCCCCTGTTCATTGACTGGATCATGCGTTAGGACGATTTTGCTACCATATCCCCTTATATCAATTTCAACACCATATTCTTTTGGAATTCTCTTTAGCTCTTCAATTGTATTTATTCTGTGGGCGATTATTTGCATTTCAGAGGATGATTTAATGATTTTATATAGATTGTTGCAAAGCATAATAATCTTTAAAAAAGGACATTTCATGATGGGAGCATGAGTTATGAAAAATTTTTAGAAAAACAAAATAATATTTATCAAGATTTTGATAATGGTTCTATAAAAGAAAATGGGGCAAATCCTTCAAAGATTGTTCTTGATGGAAAAAAAGAATATATAATTGCATTCAGATACTCAAACCACATAAATGAATTAATTTCTAAATTTTCAGGAAGAATTGGAAAAGAAATTCCCATTGTTGCATATAATCAAGAAGATATTCATACTACAATTTCATGCTATAATCCAAAAGAAAAAGTAGAATTTGAACCAGAAAAAGAAATTATTGATAAATTGGCTGACATAATTTCGCCAATTAAAGGGTTTAAAGCACCAAAGATAAACTATGGTTCATGGTTAAATAATGAGGATACAATAATTGTATCTGGAAATCCTTCATTTAAATTTTATGATCTATCAAAAAAGGTAATTGAAGAAGCAGAAAATCAGGAAATTGAATTAAGAATGCCCTGGGGATCTTATATAACAGCTACCAGATTTAAAGAAAAAATGAGTCCAAAAGAATTGGAAAGCTTTTTCAAACTAATGAAAGAAGCACCAAAACTTGGAGAAATTAAACCATTGTTTGTAGATATTGGATGGTATGCTTTAGATAAGGAAAAATTTTCTTTTAACACTCATAAAAGAATTAATTTAAGGTAATTATAATTTATCTCTTTTCAACATTTTCTTCAATTCAAAAGTAAATTTAATCGTTCTTTTGATGAATTTTATTCTTGCTTTCCAGCCAGTATTCCAAGCACTTTCTCCGTGAATTCTTTCGCCAAAAAAAACAGGAAATCTTTTTACTTTATATTTGTGGATTTTTGCAAGATAATAAACATATAAATCAAAAGAGAAATCTTCTGGAGGATTTTTCATTTTTTCTAAAAGAGATTTGTGAAAGATATTTGGCTGGGCATTTATATCATACAATGGTTTTCTCAAAACCAATGTTTCAAAAGCAGACATCCCCAAAGTATTTACTACTTTATCTGCTAGAGGTCTCCCATAACGCTTTCCTTTAACATAAATATTTTTTGGGTGATTTAATTGTTCAATTATTTTGAGAGCAGTTATAACATCCTTGGGATCTGTTTGTAAATCTGCATGAGTCCAACCAATGTAGTCTCCTTTTGCAGATTCAAGACCTTTATAAATTGCTGCCCCATAACCGGGTTCTGGTTGAAAAATTGTTCTTGCGAAAGAATATTCTTTTTTCTTCAATAATTTTTTCAAAACTTCTTGGGTATTGTCCTTTGAATTATTGTCAACTAAAATTAGCTCTATTCCTGTTTTGGATTTCCTTGAAGAAATTGATTTTCTAAATTTTTCTAAAAAAAGGGGGATGTTTTCTGCTTCATTATAACATGGTATTGCTATTGATAAATAAGGTTTCATTTTTCAAAATATCTTTTCCAAAGAGGCATTAGTTTTTTGTGTTCTTCTGGAAAATCTTCCGGGACAATTCCATACTTTGCAACAAACTCAACCATCTCATAATCATGTAAATCATCTGGTTTTCCCCATCCGACATATAAATCAACGTCAAAGATAATTGATTTTTTATTCATTTGTTGTAAAAATTTTGGAACAGCGTCGACATAATACTCGTTATTGATTTTATGTTCTTGTTCTATCATTGAATTTATTGAGCGTTTAAAATCTCTTGCATGTTTGAACCAAAACGTTGCAACAACTGCATGATCGTTATATGGGTCATCAGACACTGGAACTTTTACTGAAATATCTTTTATTGTTTCTTTATCTTCTTCTAATTTATACCAGCCCCAAGCAGTGGGATTTTTCTTTAGAGTTTCTCTTTTTGTAAATGTCCAGATTATACAATCAGTATCTGATTTTTGTTTTAATTGATTGAATTTTTCTTCATCGTAGAGAAATCCATTATCACATGCTGCAATAAATAATTCTTCATCTGTGTCAAAATATTCTTTTGCAACCATGCAACTTCCTGCCTGTCCTGTTGGAGCTTTGTCAATTAAGAAAATAGCATTTGGAATTTCTTTTCTTATTAAATCATCCACTCCAAAATCAATATGTTCCTCACGTATTACAAAAATCCATTTATCTGCTTTTGGAAGATCCCTTATAACTTTTAGAATCATTGGAACACCTGAAACTGGAATTAAAGGTTTTGACAAAGTGTAGCCTTCATTTGTAAATCTTGTTCCAAGTCCCGCCATAGGTATTAGATTTATCATTTTTTAATATATGCAATTGTATTTAAAAGATTATCTGTGATTTATTTAATTTATTAAATTAAATATTTCCTTTGTGTAATCATAATTCTTTTTCAATAAACTAACATCTGGGTTTCTTTCTTGAAATTCTTTTGCAGCTTCGGTAAAATAATTGTGCAATTCTTTATTCGGGGATAAAACATATCCTTTTGTATGGTGCATATCCTGAAGTTCTTTATTTGCTGCATTTTCAGTTAATTTTCCCCCATAAATATCTGTTCTTTTTGGAAGACCTAATGCGTTTGCAATAACATCTGTGGGATTAGTGTCCCATGTTTTCCAATCTGGTTGTGCATTAAATAAAACACTTATTGATTCCAAATCAGAAAAACCCTTTACAAATTCTTTGGGTTCAATATAATTTCTAAATAATTGCAATCCAAGAGTTCCAGCACCACCAACAATTGTTCTTTCAATATTCAACCCATTCTTTGACAAGAAATCCATAAAAGGCCCATCAAAAGTTAATTGAGGATAACAAACTCTTCTGTTAACCATCAATTTATCATCTAGAGGGGGATTGAATTCTTTTACATCATATTTTATATCTTTTATTTTTCCATCTTTGTCTACTTTGTATAAACCAATATCTTTTCCATCACTAATTAAAGCAATTTCATTTAAAGTGTCAAAAATCATTCCTGAAACAGGAGAAAATTTACTTTCTAAAGAATTTCTTTGTAATTTTGATACAAGAGTCGTTGGGCCAATTATGTTGTTGGATTCATAAGTGTCTTTAAAGTCTCCTGTTCCATCAAGAGGATCTACTTGATAAATTGTTTTGCCTTTTAATCTTTTAGAAGAATCATCTTCTTCTGAAAAAGAGCCAGGGTAAGATTCTCTTAAACCTTGAATTCCTTCAATTCCTCCATCTAATAAATAAAGACTAACTTTTTTATCTGCTTCTGTAACAATCATACCATGATCTTCGCCTTCATCAACAACTTTCAAACCTGTTTTATTTTCAATAAAAGGTCTTGTTACTGCCCTATTAACTCTAGCTACATCTTCAAGGACATGAACCATTTCAGTGTAATTATCTGCCATGAAAAAACCCAAAGAAAGTGAGTTTATAAGAATTGTTATATAAAGATATATATATTAAAATATATTTTGGATTTATTGTAATTCAAAATCTCTAATTAATTCTGTTTTATCATCTTCACATAATTTATACAAAGAAAGTTTTGAAAAATTAATTGGCCCAGAAAATTTTTTGCTCTGATAAATTTCCTTAAACTTTTCTGCATTTTCTGGAAGATTAAAACAACAAAAATTTATGTGTGGAATTAAAATTGGTTTGTTGTTCTCTCCATTCACAAAAGGAAAACCGTATTTTTGTATGCTTTCTGACATAGAAATTGGAAGCTCTGCATTTTTATATCTTGGATGAATTTGTCCATTTCTTAATTCGTTTAAAACATCAACAATTCTTTTTTGTAATGATTGGATTTTTTCATTTGCCTCTTCATCAAATTTTAAACCGATGCTCGTTCCTCCTCCTGCTAATTTGTCTTCTTTAAATTCTATATATTTGTTTTGAACAATTGTGCTAATTGAACTTTCTTTTGAAACCAAATCTTCTAATCTTTTTTCAACTTCATTTAAATCTTCAGTTAAAGAAACATAAAGCGTTGAATGAGGGGAATCTTTTAAGAACTTCTGATCTCTAAATTTTTGGAAAATTTCTTTTTTTGCTTCGGAAATTTTGGAATAATTTTTTTCGTCGGGAGTCAATGCTACAAAATATGCTTCCATTTTATAAATTTTTTAATATCCTCCCTTTTTGTTCATTGTTTCCTTTGTAAAACAGTTTATTCTCATTAAATTCAAATTCTATGGCTTCAAAATGTGGGACTGAAATTTTAAACCACTCTTCCATTGGAATGTTCAAAGAATCTCCCAAAACAGTTCTCAAAAAAACATTGTGTGTAGAAACTAAAATTTTATTTTGTTTGTGATTTCCTAATTCTTCTAAAAAGGATTTGTAACGATTAAGAACATCTTTAGAATTTTCTCCATTTGGGAATTTAGGATCTTCTCCATTTTTCCAGCCTTCAAATAAATACCCATATTTTTCTTGCATGTCTTTTAAAAATAAACCGTCTGCATCTCCATAATTTATTTCAAACAATCTTTCATCTTCTTTTATTAGATAATTTGTTATTAATTCTAACCCTTGTTTACATCTCTTAGTTGGGGAAGATAAAACTAATGAATAATCAGAAACTAAATTTTTTAAATATTCAATTTTATCTTTTTCTAACGGAATTATATTATAATCTCCCTTTCCCCCAATAAACTTTATTCCTCTTTTTGGATCTGTAACATTTCCTTCACTTTTGGGGTGTCTTAAAAAGATTATTTCTTTTATCATTTTGCTTTGACAAGATAGTCTTTTATAAAGATTATTATTTAAAAAAATTACTTTATTTCAAATAGTTGTTTAAATTGATATTCAAAGTCCTTTACAAATCTTTCTACCCCCCTATTAAAAAATATCTTTTTATTAAATTCCCTATTCTCTTTTATCTTGAAAATTTTTTCTATCAACTTAATATGTTTTCTTTTATTGTCTGGAAATATTTGGAAATATCTTTCTACTGATTTTTTAAATGATTCCTTGTAATTTTTATTATAATACACTTTTAAAAAATTCATTATTAAGAATTTTATTATGTGGCACGAGAATTCAATTTTATCCCTATTGTTCATAACTTTGTATTCCGTTTTCTCAATCACATTATTCCCTTTAAAACCATAAATTCTATAAGAAATTTTATTTGATTTCAAATCTTTAAGATATTCTTCAGCACTTCTTCTTGCACTAAAAAAATCTTTTAATTGCAAATCCCAAACCCTGTAAATTTCAGACATTGGTTTTTTGAAAAAGAATTTTGATGTTTGCCAATCAAAACATGTAAATGGGCTTTTAATGCAATGTTCTTTATGGGTTTTTTTATCATAAATCATTAAATGAAAAACTATGTTTTTTGCATTGAATTTCAAAGGTCCTAAAGTATTATTTATATAAACTGGCCAAGCATATTTTGATTCAATATCTTCTTTTAGATTTTCAAATTTTTCTAGGATTTCTTTGAATTTCTTCTTGGTTAATTCATCCACAATAACAATCATGTCTATATCATTAATCCCTTTTAATCCCCTGCCTTCCGCAAAAGAACCAACAACTGTTGCAGATTCTACAAAATCCATCAATTCTATTGTTTTTTTCATACCTAAAAAGATATCTCTTTTTATGCTCTTATAGAAAGATTTATTTCTTGAACTTGATTTCAATTCCATAAAGGCATTTATTGGGTCGTTTGTTTTTAACATTCCAGAAGCAGATACAACATATTTGGCATTTATTCTATTTATGTTTGTTGGTTTTACCCCCCCATCAAAAACAATTTCAAAAGAATATCTCTTTTTTAATTCATTCAACCTATTAACTTTCTCCAAAGAAGAGAGATTTAGTCTTTGCCCAGATTTACCTAAAGAACCAATGCCCATTACCTGAACGAAATCTATTTTCGGAAGATATTTTAATAAATCTTCTATTTTAGAATTTTCATTTAAAACTAATCCAACGGATTTATTGTGAGATTTGCAAAGAGAGATATTTTTTTCTATATCTTCGTTTATTTCTAGATGAAAAAGTATGATATCAACTCTTGATGCTAATTTATTTATCCAAATTGATGGTTCTGTTGACATTATATGGAGCATTTTCTTTAACCCCCATGTTTTATCTATTCCGTCCATTAATTTTAAATCGATTTCTTTGGCATCTTTTTTGAAAGTTTTGTCCACAAGATCTATATGTATGAAATCAGAATAATATTTTATTTTAGAATATATTCTTGAAATATCTTCTTCTTTATTTAAGTAAACTGCCAACCCTACTTTTTTTATAAAATCAAATGTGAATTTTCTATGAGCCGTGTAACTTAATGTAAAAATTATCGCTGCGGTTATTAATCTAAGATAGGCATAACTTATTTGGATTGTTTCTCTAAAAACCCAAATTAAAAGAAGATTGAGGGTGAAAGCGATTACAGATATTGTCAAAAATAATAAAAAAGTTTTGACATTCTTGGATTTTGGAACCTTAAAATTTAATTTTGCATTAAGAAAAAAGCTAAATAAAACTCCCAAGACAAATCCAAAAATCATCTTTATTTCAAAAAGGACATTTATTGGTGAAAGAGATTTTACAATCATTATTTCTAATAAAATTGCAAAAAACCCTATTATCATATAATTTATCAAATATTGGAATCTATAAATTAGAAAATTTATTTTCTTTTTTAGTAATTGGAATAATTTTACCATTTTGCGTTTTTGAATACGAATATTTTTGTTCCAAAAAAATTTATAATAGTTGTCAAAGCAAGAACAGGTATATTTGCTATAATCGGATTCAATTCAAAACTATTTACTAGAAATTTGATAAAAAATATTCCAACAATTAGAGAAATTGTGTAAATCAAAAAATAAAGGCCAACTTCTTTTTTAGATTCTCTTTTTGATTTAAAAGACCAAATTTTATTGAAAATAAATCCAAAAAATGTTCCAGCGATAAAACCCCCTGCAAAAGCAAAAATATAATTTACTAAAAGAAAATTAAACAAAATTATGAAAACTAAAAAGGTTAAGACTGCACTTTCTATCCCCACGAAACAAAATCTCATAAACTGTTTACTTATTTCTTTTTTCAAAAGATTTTTTATCATAAAATGAATGACCTAAAAAACATTTATAAATTGGATTATTCTACGAAATATACTTTAAAAAAACTATTTTAAAGTTAAACCACCACAACACATATAAGAG
>SDBV01009463.1_pt1 | contig 12957 bp, 15 predicted proteins | sample 2277081 | NCBI WGS metagenome assembly SDBV01 (sample SAMN10402039, study PRJNA504765) | marine sediment metagenome | isolation source: marine sediment core GS10_PC15, 223 cmbsf | place: Arctic Ocean: Southern Knipovich Ridge | collected 2010
TGCAGTAAATAATGACCTCCTCATATTTGAGCAGTTCATTCCTCCTGTCGGCAACTTCGGGGTATGGGATGGTCGTGGCCCCCTTGATCCTGTACTTGTTTCCATTGAAAGTGCCTATTGTATCGACCAGAATAAGATTCCGGCCGTTGATTAATTTTTGTAACAGGGTCTCCTTACTCACACAGTCCAAAGGGATGTTCCAGTCTAATTGATATGACATTTTCAGCTCCTGTTAATACCATGCTGGTGATGTTACCCTGCTACGCTCATTCATCACTTCAGCCACCATCTAGCTCAGTAAAAACAGCTCTTTAAGATTGACACTCACAATCGTGCCTCAAAGCCATTCCTATACTTATTGTCGCCCCTTCCTATACATGACTAGCCAACAGTTTATGGGAATATTCCCCTGGCTTCCATAGCACCTGCTATTCGCTTTATTGCCAGCATATAGGCGGCATTTCTCATATCTACTTTCTCGTGCTGGACCATCTCTGACACTTCGGTAAAAGCATTAACTATAACCGTCTCCAATTTACTATTTACCTCGTCTTCACTCCAGAAGAAAGATTGTAAGCCCTGTACCCACTCAAAGTATGATACTACCACCCCGCCGGCGTTAGCTAGTATGTCAGGAATAATTATCTTCCCATTGTCACAGAGAATCTTGTCTGCCTCAGGGGTGGTTGGGCCATTAGCACCTTCTACAATCATCCTTGCTTTCACAGATTCAGCATTGGCAGCACATATTGAGTTTTCAAGAGCAGCTGGTACCAATATGTCACATTTTAGCCCCAAAAGCTCAGCGTTAGTTATGGTTTCGCTATCCTTGAAACCAACTACTGAACCTGTTTCTTTTTTGTAACTGAGCACATTCTCCACATCCAGACCCTTCGTGTTAAGAATGCCACCTTTGGAATCACTTACTGCTATGATTCGACAGCCTTCTTCGGCAAGCAGCTTGGCACTTATGGAACCCACGTTACCAAAGCCCTCCACTGCAACTTCAGCCCCCTCAAGATTCATACCCAGTTGCTTGGCTTGCATTCGAGTACAAATCATACAGCCACGGCCTGTCGCCTCAAATCTACCCTTACTACCACCTAACTCAATAGGTTTGCCCGTAACCACACCCAGAACCGAGTAGCCTTTATTCATACTATAAGTATCCATAATCCAAGCCATCACTTGAGGGTTTGTCCCAACGTCAGGGGCAGGAATATCCCTTTCAGGACCGATGACAGGCATGATATCACTGGCATAGCGCCGGGTTAATCCCTCCAGTTCATTTTGAGACATGAGCTTTGGATTGCAGGTAACGGCTCCCTTAGCTCCACCATAGGGTATATTGACAACCGCCGTCTTCATTGTCATCCAAACGGCTAAAGCTTTGGTTTCGTCTAGGGTAACGTCCGGATGGTAACGAATACCACCTTTGGCTGGTCCTCGGGTATCACTATGCTGAATCCGGTAACCAGTAAAAACTTTTACCCGTCCATTATCCATTTTTACTGGGAAGTGAACTGTGAGCTCCCGCTCACACTCTCTAAGTCTTAAATGGCATTTTTCACTAATCTGCATCCTTTCGCAAGTAGTATCAATTTGCTGTTGTACTGATTCGAAAGGGTTAGTTGTTTCACATATTTGGTCCGTGGATTGCGCCTTTTGTGTCATTGTTGGTTACCTCCTCATAATATCTTATATTGTTACCAGTATGCCTGTCTCTTTCAGGTATCTTTTGAATTCGGGGATAGATATTTCTCCCCAAAATAGAAGGCTGATGCCGCCAGAACTGGGGACACCTTACCGGTCAACACAACAGCATAAAGGTTCTCTAACTTACCAGCGCCACCTGAAGCAGTAACTGGAATACTAATCGTCTTGGCTATTGCTCTGGTCATCTCTAGTTCCTTATATAGCAAGGTTATGAAATTTTACTAAGCTTTGATATTCAAGCAAGGTGTTCACAGCTTTATTTTCTGACGCTGCCCCATGCTCATTCAACTGTTAGGCAATTAGTCTGACTCCTAGAGGATAGGGTGACTCTATGAAAATTTCAGGATGGAGATAACTTTCTTTCAACTTTACGACTATAAGAACCTATCATTTTTTAGGCTATGGAAATAGGTAACCGTTTTCCTATTATACAACTAATGACATCTCTTGCCAACCTCTTGTTCTATCAAAATAAAGTATCCGACTGTTGCTGCATGTTAAAATGTATGCTATACTATCTAGTTAATTCCTAACTATTAATAGTTTGAAAGGGGTTTAAGCTTGCCAGATAAAGTTACTATCAAGCAACTTCTAGAAGCCGGGGCTCACTTTGGTCATCAAACTGGCCGCTGGCATCCCCATATGAAGAGTTACATTTTCACCAAGCGTGATGGCATTCATATTATTGACCTGGAGCAAACTGCCACTATGTTAGACAAGGCTTGTAGTTTTGTTCGACAAGTGGCCGCAGACGGCGGCACAATCCTTTTTGTCGGCACCAAAAAGCAAGCTCAAGATTCTGTAGAACAAGAGGCACAACGCTGTGGCATGTATTATGTTAACCAACGCTGGATAGGAGGCGTGTTGACTAATTTCACTACTATCCAAGCCCGTATAGACCACCTAGTCCGCTTAGAAGACCAGCTAGCCAAGGGGGAGTTTAACCGCCTACCTAAAAAGGAAGCCCTGAAACGTCAGGAGGAAATTTCACGCCTGAATAGACAGATGGGTGGTTTTAAAGAAATGACTAGCTTACCAAGTGCTCTATTTAGTGTTGACCCCACCAAGGAAAAGATTGCTCTAGCTGAGGCTAAGCGTGTCGGGATACCAGTGGTGGCTATCGTAGATACCAATTGTAATCCCGATGATATAGACCACCCTATTCCAGCTAATGACGATGCTATCAAAGCCATCAGACTCATATGCTCCAAAATCGCTGATTCGATTATTGAAGGTAAAGCCGGTGAAGGAATAATTTCAACAGAGGCAGGCCAAGAAGAGGGCTTGGAAAAACTTGGGATTACCGAAACTACCGAACCCCTCATTTTTACTCCTGATGATGAATAAAAGACCATTAAAAATCGCAACCACCAGGGTCAAGGAATTAAGAGACCACTCTGGAGCCGGCATTATGGAGTGCCGGAATGCCCTTTTTGAGGTGCAAGGGGATATAGAGAAGGCGCTTCATGTTTTAAAGAAGAGGGGACTCCTCAAAGCAGAGAAAAAAACGCACCGCACTACCTCTGACGGATTAATTGAAACCTATGTCCATACTGGCGGATGCATTGGGTCTATGGTTGAAGTGAACTGTGAAACCGACTTTGTTGCCCGGACTGACGAATTTAAGGAATTGGCTCACAATATAGCAATGCAAGTAGCCGCCATACCCCCAAAAGTCATCTCAAAGGAAGAAATACCTGACGGAGCTGATATAGAACCTCAGACAGCTTGCCTACTTCTTCAGCCTTACATTAAGAGTCCCGATAAGACCGTTCAAGATATTATTACGGAAACTATTGCTAAAGTGGGAGAGAATATCAAGGTAAGTAGGTTTGTTAGGTTCGAGTTAGGCAGATAGCTGGAAATAACCCTTATCGGGTTATTAGGGATCATCGAAGAAAGAAAATGACTACCACCAAATATAAGCGTGTTCTACTCAAGCTTAGTGGCGAGGCTTTCAGTGGCGAAGCTAAGTATGGCATTGATGCCCCCACCCTAACCAAAATAGCCAAGCAGATTAAGCAAGTGATGGAGATGGGGGTTAGTATAGGTATCGTTGTCGGTGGTGGTAACATCTGGCGGGGAGCTAAGGCTGAGGCAGAAGGAATGGACAGGGTTACCGCTGATTATGCCGGGATGCTAGCTACAGTAATAGATGCCCTGGCTCTCCAAGATTCATTAGAAAGAGTAGGAGTAACTACCAGAACACAGACAGCTATATCTATTCAGCAGGTAGCTGAACCTTACATTAGACGCCGGGCTATTCGTCACCTGGAGAAAGGTAGAGCGGTTATCTTCGCTGGAGGTACCGGCAATCCCTATATGACCACTGATACTGCAGCCGCTCTGCGAGCCATAGAGATTGAGGCAGAGGTCCTACTTATGACCAAAAACAATGTCGATGGCATTTATAGTTCTGACCCCCTCAAAAATCGTGATGCTAAGAAGTTTGATAAACTCACTCACTTTGAAACACTAAATATGCGTCTGGAAGTAATGGATGCTACCGCACTCTCCCTATGTCTGGAAAACAAGCTACCAATAATTGTTTTTGACCTTGATGCACCCCGTAGTATAGAACGGGCTGTACTTGGTGAATCCATTGGCACACTAGTAACCGGTGAGTAGTAAAATGGTTAGTCGCACCTTATGGAATATTGAGGAAAAGATGCAAGCGTCTATTGAGGTTTTGCGGCGAGAATTAACTACTATCCGCACGGGGCACGCTACACCTGCCTTAATAGAACATCTCAAAGTAGATTATGCCGGTGTTCCTACCTCACTCAATCAAATTGCCGGGATTTCGGCATCTGGAGCCAAGCTTCTTGTTATACAACCCTGGGACCAAGGCTGTATCCATAGCATAGAGACAGCTATCCTGAAGTCTGACCTCGGACTAAACCCAAGTAACGATGGGAGCATAATTCGGATAAATATCCCACCACTCACTGAAGAACGGCGCCAGGAGCTAATTAAAATAGTGCGAAGAAGAGTGGAAGAAAGAAGGGTAACAATACGCAACCTAAGGCATGAAGCTATGGATGAACTAAAAAAGTTGGAGAAAAATAAAGATATATCACAAGATGAACATAAACGTGCCCTAAACCAGCTACAAAAGCTTACTGATAGTTTCATAACTAACGCCGAGCAGATTGTACGAGACAAAGAAGTAGAACTTATGGAGCTATAATCAAAACACAGAACGAGGCGATATTTTGGTAGCTGGCAGAACAAAAAGGATTTCTCCTTTCCCCAACCACGTAGCCATTATTATGGACGGTAATCGCAGGTGGGCGGAACAGCGAGGATTATCCCAACTTGAGGGACACCAGGCTGGGGTAGAAAATATGCGTTCTGTAATCGAATGCTTTAGCAAGTACCAACTAAAATACCTTACCGTCTATGGCTTCTCCACAGAAAACTGGAATCGTCCTGAAGATGAAGTTAGGGGTCTCCTTCACCTGTTAGTAGAGACGCTGGATAAAGAGACTCCTGAACTACATAATAGGGGGGTTAGACTTCGCCACATTGGTCGTCTTGACGAACTTTCACAAGGTCTACAGCTAGCAATAAATGGAGCGGTAGAGCTTACTAAAAACAACCCTGAAATGACTTTTAGCTTTGCTTTCAACTATGGAGGGCGCGCCGAGATTTTAGATGCCGCCCGACGCCTTATAACTGAAAGCATCCCACCCCAAAACATAGATGAGAAGTTATTTAGTAGTTACCTCTATACCGCTGGCTTACCTGATATTGACCTAATCATTCGCACTGGCGGTGAAGTCCGTATTAGCAACTTTCTAATCTGGCAAGCAGCTTATAGCGAATACTACTTCACCAAGATTCTATGGCCTGACTTCAATAAAAAAGAGGTTGACAAAGCGCTATTATCCTATAGCAAAAGGCAAAGGCGCTTCGGCGGAGACTAAAAGGATTGTTTACCAACTTCTATCCACAAGTCTCTCAAAACGAGATTTTTAGTATAAAAAAATCATGTCTTACATAACTATATGCTCAAGAAAAGAGTCATAACCGCAATCTGGGGTATTCCTTTATTAATCGCCGCTGTATGGTTTGACCAACCATTACCTTGGTTCACCATATTAGTGGCTATCTGGGGACTGCTGGCTGTCTTTGAATTCTACAAGATGGTCAACACTTCTGGGGTATCACCACTTACCTACTTCGGATTAATTTGGACTCTACTCTTTATTCTTAGCCGCAATTCAGATATTTTATCCATTCTTGAACCTCACTTTGACCTAAATTTACTTACGCCGCTTCTATTAACGTCAGCCCTGATACTATCTTTAATCTGGCTCCTACTACGCCCACGGAAGGAAGGGGCTTTCCTTGGCTGGGCATGGACAATGGCAGGAATCCTTTATGTGGGATGGCTGCTAAGCCTTTTAGTTGGGTTAAGAGATCTGGACGGTGGCAGAAACTGGGTATTTTTTGCCCTGCTTATCACCATTGGTTCTGATACCACCGCCTTCTTCATTGGCCGTGCATTAGGTAAACACCATCTTGCCCCACATATCAGCCCGGGTAAAACCTGGGAAGGAGCTATAGGTGGAATAGGTGGGGCTATTCTGGTTAGTTTCCTCTTCTCCTCAAGCAGGCTCTTTACCTTAGACAATCCTCTTTATCTTCAGGATTTTAGTTACTGGCAGGCAATCCTCTTGAGTATACTGGTTAGTGTTTTTGGTCAACTTGGCGACTTAGTAGAGTCGTTACTTAAACGCAACATGGGAGTAAAGGACTCAGGCAAGCTAATACCAGGACATGGGGGTTTCCTCGACCGCATAGACAGCGTTATCTTTGCTGGCGTAGCAGTATACTATTATGTATTAGCATACAATGCAGGTTGGCTTAATTGGCTGACATAACTGGTGTTAAATTTCAGCAAATAAGCTTGCCTTGATGTACAAAAAAAGGGCACAAGCCACCACTTATCACTTAGCGGTTCCAGTACCCTTCTTTGTATCTTTACGCCAATGTCAGTTGCACTGGCTGTGCCTTATGTTATTCGCCTTGCGGCTCAGCAAGCTTCACCTTAACCGCCTGCAGACGACCATCACGTCCCTGACCCTTCTCAAATTCCACTTCCTGCCCTTCCTTAATGCTAGAAAATTCCACTCCCTCAATGTCGTTGCGATGGAAAAAGAGGTCCTCTTCCCCTTCTCCCTTGATGAAGCCATAACCGCGGTCCATGAGCCGTCTGATTGTGCCCTTTGGCATAGCATACCTCCTTCTGAGTCAGCTTTGACCCTATACCAGCACTACAATTTTGTTATTCTCAGTCTATTTCATATGTCAGGACTTGAGTGTAGTCCTAGTTAATGGGTTTGTCAATACTCATAAATAAGTATGAATCATTGGATGTGCGGAATATAGTTACAACCTTGGAGAGGGAGGACTGAAAGACGATTTAGATAAACCTATCCCTTACATACTGTCTTTGATGATATGGTTTCTCAATGTACCTATAGACTCTATCTTTACCTCTACCGTATCACCGGGATACATTGGACCAATACCACTGGGGGTACCGGTAGTAATAATATCACCCGGCAACAGTGTCATTACATTAGATATGAAAACTATCAGTTCCGGGACACTATAGATAAGGTCATTGGTGTTACCCTGCTGTTTAAGCTTCCCATTCAGGTAGGTTTCCAGAGCAACATTTCCCGGGTCAAGTTCGGTCTCAATACACGGCCCAATAGCGGCGAAGGTATCAAAACCCTTAGCTCGAGTCCATTGCCCATTCTGGTGCTGGAGGTCGCGAGCAGTAACATCATTGAAGCAACTGTAGCCTAGAACGTAGTTCATGCAATCTTTAATTGATACTCGCCATATCGGCTTTTTTATCACTACGGCCAACTCGCCCTCGTAATCAACTCTGGCTGAGGAGGATGGATAAACAATATCAGCTTCAGGTCCTATGACTGCTGTTGGCGGTTTTAGGAAAATCAAAGGGGCGTTAGGCAGGGTAGCCTTAATTTCCTCAGCATGGCTATGATAGTTAAGCCCCAAAGCCACTATTTTCGACGGTGTGCACGGGGATAGGAGTTCAACCTTTCTTAGTTGGTAATGATGGTCAGTAAGTCTGATGTAACGGAATGGCTCGTCCTCAATGGCTTGAATGGATTTACCATTTAATATCCCGTATCTAACTTTACCATCAACGGCAAAACGAACAATCTTCATGGGTTGGAAATAAGTTTACCTGTATCAGTCATATATTGCAAGCCCCAAAAAGGGCACTAGCCACCGGCTATACTACCCAGTGGTTCCATTATCCTTATCATCTCCTTATTCCCCTAAGCCATTATGCTACTTTAAGTTCATTTCACATGTTGGAACCTGAGTTTAGTGCTAGTTAATGAGTTTGTCAATACCCTCTTATCGCCCCATTTACCCTCCAATAGCCTCTTTAGTTGTAGCTTACCTCCTGAATATCTCTGCCAAAGGTTTCAACTCAGTATTAGTTGTATGATAATATGTACTATGGGCAATATGATAAAGCAAATAGCTGTTCTGGGTTCCACTGGCTCCATAGGTCGGCAGACACTCCAGGTAATCCGTGCCTTACCTCAAAAATTTTGCCTGGTCGGATTGGCAGCTGGGGGAAACACTGATTTACTAGCCGAGCAAATCAATGAGTTTAAGCCAAGATTGGTCTATTACCATGATAAAGAAACACAGACTCGCCTGACTAATACCGAATATGAACTCCTAACAATGGAAGACATTGCCAGCCATCCTCTGGTGGACACCGTTGTTATCGCTACATCGGGAAAATCAGGGCTATATCCGACACTAGCTGCTGTAAAAGCGGGCAAAAATGTTGCTCTGGCTAATAAGGAATCATTAGTTATGGCTGGTGAGATTATCACCAGTGAGGCGAGGTTAAATTCAGCCCAGCTTCTACCTATTGATAGTGAGCACAGCGCTATATGGCAATGCCTCAACGGTGAAACACAGCCGGTAGCCCAGCTTATTCTGACTGCCTCTGGGGGTCCTTTCCGTCAATATTCATTGGCTCAACTACAACAGGTTACTGCTGAGCAAGCCTTAAAGCACCCATCGTGGCAAATGGGAAGAAAGGTCACCATCGACTCGGCTACCCTGATGAACAAGGGGCTTGAAGTAATCGAAGCCCACTGGCTATTTAACATGCCCTTTGACAATATCAAGATCTTAATCCACCCGCAAAGCATTGTCCACTCTATGGTAGAATTTATTGATGGCTCAATTAAAGCCCAGCTGAGTTACCCTGATATGCGTTTACCCATCCAGTATGCTTTATCTTACCCTGAACGCCTGGCCAACCCGCAACTTCACAGGATTGACTGGAGTCAGATTAATAATCTGACCTTTGAGCAACCCAACTTTGATACCTTTCCCTGCCTCAATTTAGCCATTGAAGCTGGGAAAAAGGGGGGAACCTACCCGGTAGTGCTTTGTGCTGCCGATGAGGTAGCTGTTAAACTCTTCCTGTCACAACGTATCAAATTCGTTGATATCGTCAATTTGGTAGAGCAGGCGCTGGAACAGCATCAGGTTATAGTCCACCCCACTCTAGAGGAGATCATAAGGGCTGATACCTGGGCTAGAGAAAAAACTTTGAAGCTCGCTATTGGAGATACTTTATGACAATTACCATACTAGCTTTCCTCGGTGTTCTTGCCGTGATTATTATTGCCCATGAACTGGGGCATTTCTCTATTGCCAAGTTCTTCGGGGTAAGAGTGGATGAGTTCGGCCTGGGGTTTCCCCCACGGTTACTATCGATAAAATGGGGTGAAACACGCTATTCCCTAAATGCGATACCTTTAGGGGGATTTACCAAGATGGCTGGTGAAGAGGACCCTGAAGTGTCAAGGAGCTTAGCTAGTAAGGGTATTGGCGTCAGGCTATTCGTCCTCAGTGCCGGCTCACTGATGAATCTCCTGCTGCCTCTCCTGCTGTTTTCCATTGCGTTTATGGTTCCCCATGATGTAGTAATCGGGCAGGTATTGGTGGAGGACGTAGCCCTTAATTCACCCGCCGCTAGAGCCGGCATTAAACCGGGAGATATAGTGCTGCAAGTAAATGAGAAACCGGTGAACAACAATGGTGACCTCCACCGTTATATCCAGCTCAATCTGGGTAAAGAAATTACCATACTGGTTAAACACAGTGATTCAACTACAGAGAATGTTCAGGTCATACCCCGATGGAAGCCACCGGAAGGTCAGGGGGCAACTGGTATTGTCATCAGTACCTCAAATCCAACCATCGTTAGCCAGCATGAGCCTTTCTGGAGAGCTATTCCTCTAGGGGTAAGGGAATGTATAGAAACCTTCGTTTTATTCAAAAATGGAATAATCAGCATGTTTATTGGGGCGGCACCTGTGCAACTGACAGGACCGGTAGGCATCGCTCAAATCACCGGAGAGGTGGCTAAAGCCGGGATTGGCCCATTACTGGAGTTTGCTGCCTTTCTCAGCATAAACTTGGGCATAATCAATCTGTTCCCCCTCCCCGCCTTGGACGGCGGTAGAATTGTCTTTGTCCTCCTGGAGTGGGTTCGCAGGGGCAAGCGCATCTCACCGAAGAAAGAGGGGATGGTGCATCTTATTGGTTTCGCCCTTCTAATTGGAGCCATGCTGGCGGTTACCTACCAGGATATAATACGCATTATAAGTGGAGAAAGCTTAATACCATGAACCCTAGACGGGTTAGTAAACCGATTAAAATCGGCAAGGTAACTGTTGGTGGCAATGCTCCTATCGTAGTGCAGTCTATGACCAATACAGATACCCGTGACATTACCGCAACTATTAACCAAATTAAGGAGCTTGAGGAGTGCGACTGCGAGCTGGTGCGAGTGGCTGTGCCTGATACTGAAGCCGCCCAGGCGATACCAGCTATAAAAAGAGGTGTTTCAATACCCTTAATCGCTGATATTCACTTTGATTATCGGCTGGCTTTAATGGCACTGGAAGCTGGTGCTGACGGGCTGCGCTTAAACCCGGGCAATATCAGCGACCCGAAGAAGGTTGCCACCATAGTCAAAGCCGCCAAAGAAAGAAGAGTCCCTATCCGCATTGGGGTAAATGCCGGTAGCCTACCCAGAACGACAAATCGACAATTATCCATTGCTCAACAGATGGTAGAGGCTGCCTTACAGCAGATAAGACTGCTGGAGAACCTTGACTTTGACCTGATTAAGGTCTCCTTCAAAGCCTTTGATGTTCCCACTACTATTGAAGCCTACCAGGATATTGCGCAAAAGATACCCTATCCATTACACATTGGTATTACTGAAGCTGGCCTCCCCAGAACAGGCATTATCCGCAGCACAGTGGGCATTAGCACCCTGCTCTACCTTGGCATTGGCGATACCATAAGAGTTTCGCTCACCGCCCACCCCAGAGAAGAGGTTATTGCTGCCTATGAGATCTTAAAGAGTCTGAATCTGCGCCAGCACGGTCCAATTCTGGTCAGTTGCCCCTCCTGTGGTCGGGCTGAGGTTGATATTATAGAGCTAGCCGAGCAGGTAGAAGAAGAATTATCAAAGATTGATAAGCCGATAAAGGTAGCCGTAATGGGCTGCGTGGTCAACGGACCCGGCGAAGCCAAAGACGCTGATATCGGCATCGCCTGCGGCAAAGGCAAAGCCATCCTCTTCAAAAAAGGCAAAAAGATTGGATTGATTGAGGAAAAGGATTTTATAACGATTTTAATGGCAGAGGTGGAGAGGTTCTAGAATATAGAGTTAGAACTGGAAATAAAATGAGTAGCGTTCATGAGTTTGATGCAGATAAGTACCTAAAGGCCTCAAAACATCAAAAGGAATGGGGGAAAAAGTTAATTAGTGAGTTAAGTCTTACTGGAAACGAAACGATACTCGATTTAGGCTGTGGTGATGGGTTACTCTCCAAGATGATTGCAGATAAGGTTCCTAATGGAAATGTTATCGGGATTGATGTATCAAAAGCAATGATAAACAAAGCCAATGAATATAAGCAAGGTAATTTGCGCTTCAGATTACTGGATATATATGACATCGATTTTCAAAATGAATTTGACATTATCATCTCTAATGCAACATTACATTGGGTGAAAGACCACAAGAGATTGGTTAATAATTGCCACAGAGCTTTGAAAGAAGACGGAGTCATTAGATTCAATTTTGCGGGCAACGGAAATTGCTCCAGCTTCATCAAGGTAATTAAAGACGCCATGAATGATAAAACGTACAATAAGTTCTTCGTAGATTTTGAATGGCCTTGGTATATGCCAAGAGTTGATGACTATAGGGAAATATTAGCCAATAGTAATTTCAGAGAAATAAGAATATGGGACGAGAACGCAGACCGCTATTTCGAAGATGTAAATGAAATGATCAGGTGGATTGACCAGCCATCGCTTGTTCCTTTCATTACAAAAGTTGATGATTCTGATAAGGAGAGATTTCGAAAGGCGGTAATTGATGAAATGGTCAGTATTTCAAGAGAAAATGATGGAAGATGCTTCGAGACCTTTAGAAGGATTAATGTTTACGTGAAGAAATGAGAATCTCAATAAAAAAACACACTCCCCCTCTCCTTTGAAGGAGGTGCGTACAAAATCTTATGTTAATATTATGGGCACACAGTGTAAAATAGGAAGATGGATAAACAAGAGTTGAAGATTCTCCAAATCCTTGATGCAATTGCCAGGCAGGAATCTGTCAGGGCAATGGTTGATTCAGTAGTCTTACGAGTTGAACAAAGGCTAACCCAAGACTTTGGAGCTTTGCTGGCTTGGGAGCCTGTGCCACTGGATACGTATGGCGAGAGTTTACCGAATATGATTCGCTCAAGTTGGGTGTTCGTTGTTCGTGCCCAAGCAAACACGGGGGCTGAGAGGCATCCTAATAGCCGCCAACGTATGATGTCATATAGAGGTTCAGGTGACCTTCAGATAGGGAATGGTGGAAGGTGGTGCTCCAATCCCCTTGTTAGCGATTCAGAAGTGCCGATAGAAAGCAGATGGATATCCATCTCACCAAATGTGTGGCATCAGGTCGTGGTTCCTAAAGAGAACTGGGTAGTCTTGTCATTCCACACTGCCCCTGAGAACGAACTCATTGAAGAGCGTCCAGATACAACCGATAACAAGTTGACCCATCGGCGCAGGTATTCGGATAAACAAAAATAGTACAGTATATACTAAAAGAATCGGCAAACTTTTGACATAACATTT
>SDBV01009464.1_pt1 | contig 12957 bp, 11 predicted proteins | sample 2277081 | NCBI WGS metagenome assembly SDBV01 (sample SAMN10402039, study PRJNA504765) | marine sediment metagenome | isolation source: marine sediment core GS10_PC15, 223 cmbsf | place: Arctic Ocean: Southern Knipovich Ridge | collected 2010
GGTAGGATTTTCACCTTCTCCTCAAATTCAGTAAACGTTTCTGACCGCGAAGGATCTGAAACTATGGCCGAAGCTCCATGGAGAACCTTCTTCAACAGGTTCCCCAGCCTACCGGCATTCAGGAACTTCTCTATGTCGCTCCCACCATGACGGATTATGTAGGGGACACCGCTGATGCAATGGAAAAAATACGCTACGATGCCATAGGGAACCATGTACCCCGCATCGACAATATCGAGGGGACTCTCCTGGTGGACTTCAATGAGCCTGTCTATCAATCGGGCGATGGAATGTTGTTCATCGAGAATGTGCCAGGGAAAGTCATTCGCAACCTCATGGAGGACGATCCCTTTCATTTCACTGATGTGCGGGTAGCATCCTTCGATGCGATATTCATCTTCGACGATGTTGCCGTTGCTGACGACCTGGACGGAGAGCCCCGCTTCGGCGTAGCCTCTCGCGAGCCAGTAGGACTTCGCCGCGATACCGCCCTCGATAGGGGGGAATTTGCTAAGAATACAGACGTTCATGGCCGCCAGACTCGAAGAATTCGGTCATATCGAAGTCATTCTCCAGTTTTCCGCTCTGTGCCATGAAGATGTGTTGGAAGAGGTCGAACATGACGGCATCGACCTTCCCTGAAAGGAAATGTCTGAATGGGTGGTTCTTCAGATGGCTGTCGCTGACACGTTTATCAGCCCATTCCAGCACCTGGGATTCCAGATTGCGGACTGCCCAGGGCATGCCCAACTTCTGCCTCGTCAGAACTGATTCGATGCCCAGTTTTCTAAAAATCGGCCTGGCCGCCTCTTTAAGGATGCGCTTCGTCTGTCGGCCGTCCTCTCCCAGTTTGAACTGGATGGGGATCCTGAGAGCTTCATCCGCTACTTTCTGATCCAGGTACGCGGGTCGAATCTCGAAACCGAAAGCACCACAAGACCTATCTACACTACAAAGATGATAGTTGGACAGTCCTCCGCGCATAAGCCAGTCGAGGAGGTTTTTCCGGTAAAGGGGTGCGTCCTCCGGTTGGGGGAAAAGGCTGTTGACAGCCGCCTCCGCCGATCCGTTCACCCCGATGTCGGCAAGTCTTCCCCTGATCCGGTCGGCAAACCCAAGGGGATGCGTGTAGGTCCAGTAGTATCCCCCGAAGAGTTCATCGGCCCCTTCCCCAGAGAAGGCGACCTTGTGGTCTTTGGCGATCTCCCCGGAAAGGATATGGAATGCGACACCACCGTATATGTCGAACACGCCTCCGGCCATAACCTGTTCGTAATGGTGGATGTAATCAGGGATGCCCTTCAGCAGAGCGGCCAGGTCGACCGGAACCTCACGGTGTTCGGCTCCGATGGCTTCAGCTACCTTTCGGGCGGATAAAAGATCCTCCGACGATTCATCGTCGGCGAGAGTATAGGCTACAATGGGATTGTTGGAGTTTTTGGCGGCCAGCGCAGCCATGAAGGACGAATCCACTCCGCCCGAGAGATAGAAGGCCTTCGCCTGGTCCCCGTGGTTGACCTGTGTGCAGACGGCCTCCTCCAGGAGTTGGCATACCCGTTCTGTAGCGTCCTGAAATGCCACATTCTTCGAAGCTCCGTTACTATAAGCAGCAGGAGGCGCCTCGTAATAAATGGTCTCCCTGACGTTCCTCCCGTCGAAGATGACCGTTGAACCGGGCTTCACCTGGCGGATGCCTTTGAAGAGCGTCGATTCCTGTTGATAGACATATCCGAAGGTCATCAGCCCATCAAGGGCGTCCATGTCCATGTCCGGGTTAACAATACCAGCCTGGAGCAGACCCTTGATCTCCGAGGCGAAGGCCAGTTTCCTGGATTTGACCGTGTAGTAGAGAGGTTTGACGCCCAGGTGATCTCTGGCGAGAAGGATCCGGTTTTCCCTGGGATCAACCACAGCAAAGGCAAACATCCCCCTCAGCATGGATGGGAATTCATCGCCGTGTTTGAGGTACAGGTTCAGGAGAACTTCAGCCTCACCGGCAGTGGCGAACCGGCAGCCTTCTGTTTCTAGGTTTTTCCGAAGCTGCCGGAAATTGTAGATCTCGCCGTTGAAGACAATAGCGACACCGCTGTCCTTGTCCGCCCAAGGCTGAACGGCAGATGAGCCTCCCACGATCTCCAACCTGGCCGCACCTAGAGAGTGTTCACCGTCGGACCATATCTTCGTACCATCTGGCCCCCGGTGGTCTATGGCCTCCAGTATTCTCCGGACGCCGGCAGGGTCATTATTTCCAAACCATCCACAGATTCCGCACATTAGAGACGCCCGATCCTCTTGAGGTACTTCATGCCTTCAACAGCCCCCCAGTAACAGTAAGCGGAGCCCTCCTCAATGTAATGGCACGGCCACAGCCCATTCGGGAGCTGGTTTCTGCCCAGCCAATCGAGTGTCCTTTCCACGACCTCCGGTTTCACCAGGTCAGGAAAGGCCGTCAATCCCAGGAGGTCGATCCCCGTGCTCCAAGGCTCACTTCCAACTGGGTGTCCTTTCCAGGGTGCGAATCCCCCGTCCTCGTTCTGCTCAGACATGAGGTACTCGACGGTTTCCGGGAGCAAGGATTCATCTTTAGGATTAGCCTTTGTGGCAGCGAAAGCCATAAGGGTCAAAGCCCCCTTGTAGGTGAGCTTAGTTTCCGAGTTCAGATCCTTCTTCCATTCGCTTTCCAACCAGAACAGGGATTTCTCATCAGCCAGTTCAGGCAGTAGTGTCAGGACCCATCCGGTAACCGGAATTCGGGGCATGTCGCGTGATGAGCGTCCCCAAGCACCATCGGAGCCTCGCTCATTCTTTAGCCAAGCAAGACTCTCATGTCGTTGTTCGATTGGATGAGCTCCCCATGTTCCTAACTCGTCCATGCAAGCCACGGCCCATGCCGTTTCGGTTACGTCCGTCCATCCCCCGTCCGGACGATGGCTCCAGAAGTCGTCCGGAAAGAAATTCAAGCCGTTGCGCAACTGCCCTGCCCTTGCCAGACACGCCAGGACGCGCAGTCCTCGCACCGTTTCCAGGCCAGCCCGGCACATCTGCAGAATCCCAGAGCCGGCGCAGGCCAAATTAGGACTCATAATCGCAATTGTATTCTGCTTAGTTGTTGTCTTCACTTTTTTCTGCTTCCGAGATTGCATGGGATCGCAGCACCGGACGCCCCGAATCGAGGATCGATTCGTACGTGGCAACCCGGATGTCACGTGACTTGGAACGATAACATGGCCCACAAACGTAGAACATCGCCTCTTCCCTGCCGTGCGGAATCCATTCCATGTCCTCGGGATCGTGGAACCGATCGCACAGCACACAGTGGACCACAGGCTCATTCCCATCCCGGACTGAAATCCGAAGTCCTATGTCGGCTGGAATAGTGCGAATATGTTTACCGTTATGTTCTTTTTGATCTTTATGATGACCTTTATGTTCTTTATGCTTCTCATCGCAATGTACGCAATAATCTTCTTTCTCCCCTCCTTCTTTTCCTTCCTCTGGTTCTGAGTTTTTTGTCTCTTCTTTTTGTATGACGAAGTTTTTCCAGCAACCGTCTAAATCCAAGCTCATGCAGCGGTTCAGGCGTTCGCAGATATCTTTGCGAATGAGCCCCTTCAGTTCCTCGCCGAATTCTGAAAGGACGACAATTCGTTCATTTGGCGATTCGTCCAGCTTCCGTAACTGTTCCAGGAAGAGAACCTCCCCAGGGAGATAAGGATGGTTCTTTTTGCGTATCATGGCCTCCCAGTCCCCCAGATGCTGATCTTTTTGGTAATCATCGACTTTGTCGCCCAGGACGCTGCCAATGTGGGAACAGACCATGTCGCATTTCTTAAAGGCTTCTGCATATTCCGGGAACCATTGAGAGTCCCCAGTGAATCCGATGGTTCCAAATACATCTGCTTTCTTCGTCTCACTATTCTCTGTTTCTCTGGGTTTTTCACTGAAGGTCAGAACATAGCCGAAAGAACCGGGCCGTTCACCCGCATGGTCGTCATGGCTGGCGGGAACACATTCGATTTTGAGACAAGGACCATCGCATTTCACTTCATTTTTCCCGATGATTATTCTCGGAGGGGAACTCTCATTTTCTTTGGGCAGTTCCAGGGTGAATATCTTTTTATTTTCTGAAAGGCCTTCCTCCACGTCCACAAGAACGGTGTCATAGTATAGACGACGATAGGATTCATCGGTGATGTATCGTTTTAGAATCTTGTGTGCATTACGGGGAATGAAATTATAGATTTTTTTCGAGTCTTTCCCAGGTTTGCTGCGCACTCTGAACAGGTCAGCTAACCCAGCATAATCGTTGATGTGGTCGGCATCAGCGTGAGTTATAAGTATTAAATCGATGTCGTCCAGGGTAAATCCCTGGCTGAAAAAATTGTGGATGAAGTCAAACCCGGGATCGACCGCGATGCCGAGCTTGGTTGCTCGAAAGATTCCGCATTGCTGTTCATTGTCCCTGTCGCCAGTGTTGGAGTCTTTAGGGATAAAGACAAAATATCCCCCGCCCTTGGAAAAAGAGATCTCCGGTGTATGCGAATTCCATCGTCGCAGCGCCACGAACTCCACGCCGGTTAGTTTCTCTTTGTCGCTGTTAACAAATAAATTTATCGGATGTTCACTGCGTCCAGATTGGAGGTGTTTGCGGAAATCGCTGTCACCGATTATTCGAGAGTAATCCGCCACCCGCAATGTTGACCAACCAAGTGGGCGATCCTCTACCCGTAACGTTGAATAACCATTTGGTTTTGTTTCCACAATTTTTTCCTTTGCATTCCATGCTTTATTTAATTGCTTAAGGCAACAGTCAATTGGTTTGTCCTTCCCTTTTTTTGCCACCTCTTCTGCCAACCAAAGTAATTCACTCCCTCCATCGTGCTTATTCCCGGCATTATCAATATAATGTCGCAGGACCTTTCCGCGGCGCATGGTGTGACGATGTTCAAAGGTGTCCTCTTTTGGATAGACTTCTCTGGCCTTTCCTTTTTCTTGTGGAAATTTACCTTTTTGATTTAACCCAATAGCCATCAATTCAAATTCGGCAAGGCTTTTAAGAAAAACTCCCAAACTTACAATAACAAGCGGAAAATATTTGCTTTTATCTAGTTTTTTAGCATTAATTTCTTTGAGTTTTCGGGAGAATCCTTCCCAGAGATCGGTGCGTTTGGCAAGGATGCCAAACAAACGTGAGGCAGCGTCGGGATCGAACCTTTTGAAATGATCCCCCCAAATATCATTGGCGATATTATTGTCATCCGAAAAGTGGGGATTTTTCCTTTTAGGATTCTTGCCCAGGCATTCTAGGATTATTTCACTTTTTTTAAGTCTCTCATTGTTAAAGATATCATTCATTTCATTTTCGTCTTCTATGAATGGAGTTGCTATTTTCAGCAATAAACTTTCTATAAACACGAGCTCATCCAGCCAGTCCACTGCTATTTCCTTTAAGTTCTGGCGCTGGAAGCGGTCTGCTTTGTGTATCGTAATGAAGTTTTTTAGATTTTCTATATGCGAAAATAATATATCAATCATGTCTTTCATTTTCTTTATTTTCAACTTCGCCACCGCAAGTTCATCCAAATCTTTTACGGACCCTATGTCATTAATTGAGATACTTTTCCAGCGCTCTAGATCACATTGCAGAATCAGCTTGACAGCATCCGTATTCAGAGTTGGTTGTTTAACGAGAATTTCACTATATTCTTCAATGGTCGTTACAACATCAAGTTTATATATGGTATTTCTGCAACGTTTCAATTCAGTTTTAACTTTATTGTGAAGATATTTTACGCTTCGCCCAGCATCTTTTAAGTAATTCTTAATGGATTGGGATGCTTGCTGTTGATCTCCCATATCGAGCCAACATGAAGCTTCCAAAAGATCCGCTTTAATACGTTTGTATCGAGAACATATGTTTTTCCCATTATCAAGATAGGCTCGAGTTTTGAGTTCATCAAGAGTCTCAATTGCGTTGAAACAGCACTGCATCTTGTAGAGGAGGTCCGCCTTTAGATGTAGGGCAGGAAACATAAGATAGAGGCACAGTTCCTCTTGTGTGAGGGTAGTGTCAATTTCTTTGTATTCAGTCTCGTATTTTTTTTCCTCGATTTTAGTAAGTTGAATAGTGTTTTGCACGCTTTCTAGTGCCTGATCCTTACGCATGGTGTGATCATAAGCGATTGATTTATTGTATGCGATCAGGGCGTCAAAAAATGGAACAACAACATCGAATTCATTTTTGAAGGTGTTTCTATTACCTCTGGATTTCTTGGGAGCCGTCGAATCTGCCAGGTTCAAAAAGCCGATCGTCGCCTCAGGCGAGGCACATGCTGCGCATTCGAGCAGGATAAGGATCTGGAGGTAAACGGAATCCTTTTTGTTATTGGGGTCGTATAAATATGACATGTTCGCAGAAGCGAAACGTGTTAGTGCATCCTGATCCTCTGAGAGTTTTTTCAGCAGTGGATTACTCTGGAGGAGGGCCCTAGTATACTTCGTTATCAGGAGAAGACATAGCCCCTTCAGCTGGAGGGTTTTGATTTCATTTTTTTCAATAGTTCTCTTCCAAATCTTATGAAGCTCTATGTCGAGGGGTTTATATTTCTCGGTTTTCAGGCACTCCGAAATATCCTTGATAACGCCGATTACTGTTTTTTGGTATTTTTGGGAATCACCATTGGATAGGGCAATCTTGAGATTTTTTCTGATGAGCCTTTCATTATTTCTCTGGGCCTTTTTTCCATCCTCATCCTCATCCTCTTCCGGTATCCACTGAAATTCCTCTTCATCTATGTTTATGTCGAGAAGAGCGTTAAAACGGAACAGGTTTTTATAGAATCCTTTTCTTTCCTCTTGTTTGCTGTGCTCCACAGGATTTTCCCCCACACCCCGCCCTAATCCGTGCGCATGGACGATAATTTAAGTTCGATTTCAAGTCCCCATAATTGTATTCGTGAGAATCAAAATATCATCTACAACCATGACACGACGAGCACTGGCGGCAGACTACTTTCTCCCCCTTGGCGTTGATGATCTCCACAGGGAAGGTCATCTTCTCTTCCTTTTTCATCTCCGGTTTCTCGTATGCTCTTTTCTCCCTTTCTTTCATCTCCTACCTCCTTGTCAAAATTCCTTCAGTCAAATACTCGGAAAGTATCTCCAAAACGTCCTTTCCCCCGGTTCGCGGGAGGACGTCAAATTCCGCCATGAAATGATCAAGCACTGTTCCCACTGATGTCGGCTCGCCGAAATGGCTCAGGACGAAGTACGCTGTCTCATTAAGCGTGTAATGATCTCCTGTCTCCATGTTGTAGGCCCAGTATTTGTCCAGCTCCGAAATGGCGTGAATAGCCGCGTCCTCGGCCAGCACCAGAATATCTTCCCTTTTTAAATCCAGCATTGCGGGTCCTCGGCCAGATAATCACCGGTGCTCGCATAAGCTACTGCCCTGCACCCACGACAAATAGGAACCAGCTCGCATCCCTCGCACTTACCCTTCAGGTTGGAGGGATTCCGGACTTCCCACAGGAGCGGTGAGTCGTACCAGATTTTATACAGGCTGTCCGACAGGATATTCCCCAAGGGAACTGGAAGCCGCCGGCAGGGTAGGACCGTCCCATCATGCATGATAGTCAGCGCGTTAGTCCCCACAGAGCACATGGCCCCGATGGTCGGATCATCGTTATCCAGGATACCGAACAGCGGACGGTACATCAGGACTCTGATATCCCTCGGTACCTTTCCAGCTTCATAGACAGCTTCGAATACCTGTCTGATCTCTTCTGAGGACATGGCCTGATCACCGATGTCTTTACCCTGGCCCTCCGGGATGAACCGCTCCAAGGCGAAGGTATCCACGCCCTCTTTCTCCAACAGGTCGATGAGCGGCAGGATCTCACCCGCATTGGCACGGCTGACTGTGGTCATGACGCTTACTGTCAAACCGGCATCTTTCATCATCCGGACGGCCGCCATGGTGCTGTCAAAACTTCCTTTTCCGCGGATACTGTCGTTGGTTTCGGGATTCGGCCCTTCGAAAGAGAGCTGGACACGCCTCAGTTTCCTCAGTCCGGGCAGTTCCGATACTATATCCTCGTTCAGGAGAGCGCCGTTGGTCAGGATGTCGTAATAGGCGGCTTCATCGGCGCCATCGAGGTATCGGGCGAGGGTCAGCAGATCGTCCTTCCTGACGAAAGGCTCCCCTCCGGTGAGGGAAAAAGACGCCTGCTTCCCCCACTTCCGGGTCGCGGCAAGCATCTTGTCGGCTGATCGTAGGAGCTGCTCCAAGTCCAGCTCATCGGCGCTATCGTAGGAATCGTGGTAACAGTGGACACACCGCTGGTTGCACCGTTCCGTAATATGCCACTGGAAGTAAAACTCGTCTTCCAGATGCAGCTCTTCGGAACAGGGATGCTCACATTTGTTTTCTTGATGTACTTTTTTCAAGAGGGTCGGCATAACTTCCCCAAATATATATATTTATCGCCGATTCTGGAAGGAATTATTATTTAACTATACTCTTGTTTTACCATTCGGGTCAATACGGGCAAGAGGACAATTTCCGGTAGTTTGTTTTCTCTATCACCCTTCAGCACCCACGGCGTCTCCATAAGCAGGGCTCTGTTCACAGGAAACGTTGACTGTTCTACACTCATGGACCTTCTCTGGCTGGCGGTGTTTAGTGTGTTCTTCTTCACTATCGCCGTGAGAGAGATACGCAAGCGGCTGATACTGTAGACAGGCAGCACTAGCGAGCATACCGTACAGGACTCACTACATGACGCCGTGACGGAAGTATGAGGGCGGATCATATTGTAACCGTTTCATCCTCCAGACCATCCGCACCAACCTGATGGTCTAATAAGTTAATAAAGTATCATTCTGGAAAATTATTTGATTGTCATATCATTTTGGTTGTTTATAATAAGCGCGTTTACCATCATTTCCATGCTAAGTCCGTGAAATGCGGCCGGTAACAAGGGCTTTCGTTGTTCGGATCAGTAATCTGAGAACCGTGGATTTCTTTCACAGTGGAGGTTGCCTCGGATTTCTCCCCAAAAGGAGGTTCCATAATGAACAGAAAAAGCATAGTGGTAGTGACTTTCACGGCGATGGTTTTTGCCTTGGGAGCCCTCATCTTGCACACTCCAAAATTGGCCATGGCCGAAACTGTCCCCCAAGGGTATACGACGGCAGACATCCAGAAGGGCGCGCTGCTCTACGACAAATGGTTCAAAGTCCTTGACAACTTCGTCGAGGTCCCAGAGGGAAACCACCCCCTTTACCCTTCTGAGGCTAAAAAATCCGGAGGCGATACGTGGCGCTGTAAGGAATGTCACGGCTGGGATTACATCGGGAAGGATGGGCGCTACAAAAAGGGGTCTCATTTCACTGGGATCGACGGGCTTTACAGTGCGAGAACCAAAAGCCCTCAACAACTTTACGACATCCTCACCGACAAAAGCAGTGCCCACACGATCAAGTCTCTCGCGGCAGACAGTAATAGTGTATGGGCTCTGGTGAAATTCATCCGGGAAGGTCAGATAGACATAAGCAATGCTTTAAACTCCGACGGCACTGCAAGAGGCGATGTTGGGAACGGAAACCAGCTTGCAGAAAGGCTATGCACTATGTGCCACGGAAAAGATGGGAACAAGATAGACTTTAAAAAGGACAAGGATGGCCTCCAGGGTGTTGGATGGCTCGCCAATGACAACCCCCAGGAGACTCTCCACAAGATCCGCTGGGGGCACCCAAGATCGGCGATGCCATCCTCAGTGGCAGATAAAAATCTGTCCGATGCTGCAACGGTTGACATCCTGACCTACTACCTGACACTCAAGTAAGTCCGAATCTTCTCTACCATAACATGCGGAAAGCCTGGCTGGAGCAACACTCCAGCCAGGCTTTTTTCTGGATCAGATATTTATATTAAATATCATATATGAATTTTAGTCAGACACCTTCCGGTCGCCTCCGGTAAGAAAATCCCGTAAAATAGAGATATTAGGGACCCATTCTAGCGATCGGAAAGCGATATGGGCAAACCTCTATCAATTTCAGTTCTGCTAATCATAATTTTTCTAATCGCCGGCTGTGCCAGCACACCCACTGAACTACCTATGGATCCAAGTGTTGTCGAGCCTCCTGTTGTCTTTGAAATGCCCGAGATCATCTGTGTCGCTGAAAAGGAAGGTATCTCCTTCGTACCCGACCTGCCCATCGACATCTTTAACTTCGATGGTGTGTGGTTCTGGAAGGTCAGGGATACCTGGTACTGGAGCCGCACCTACATGGGGATGCTGTACGAACTGACCGAAAAACAGGTACCCAAAAGACTCCGCAAGTTCGGCGACAATTATCGAACCGACCTTCCCGACTGCAGGGAGTTCATTTACGACGATTGGTACCGTCGCGTCAATCCGCGGTAAAAGGCATTGAGAATTACGAATTGAGAATTGAGAATTAAAGTCAACGACCTGCCTGAAAACTTATCTTTCCATTCTCTGATGCTCAATTGTCGAAAGGGCTGTTTTTCCATTCTCAATTTTCCATTTTCAATCCTCAATTGCCTTCCCGGTAACCGATCGGCATGACCAGGAGGGGTTCCGTTCCGGGTGGCCCCCCGGTCAGCTCACGCACCCTGTCATCATCAAAAGCTCCAACGATGCCCGCCCCCAGGCCCAGTGACTCCGCCAGGAGAAATACGTTCTGGGCCGCGCAGCCTGCCTCGATATCAGCGTATCTGACCCCTCGTTTGCCGTACTTCCTCGTCGTTCGACCATAGACCGCCGAGATCACCAGGCTTAAGGGGGCCTGTGCGACCCACATCTGGGACAGGCAGGCCCGGGCCAGCTCCTGCCTAAAATCCTCATCGCCCACTATCTCCGCATCCGTCTGCTGAGGCCGGTAATGATAAACCCCTTTGCCCATACCGACCACCGCCCGATCTCCCAGGAAAGCGTAGATCTCCAGGGGGTAAAGAGCCCCAGCTGAAGGTACCGCCCTTAATCCCTTGATACTGTCGGTGACACCTTGAGCTGCCCAGAGCACACTCATGAGCTGATCCTCCCGGAGGATTTTCGAAGAAAAACGGCGCACAGTCCTGCGCATGGACATTGCCTCTCTGACCGACATTTCTCTACGGACCATATCGCCCACCTGACCATTTCCTGCTCGTTCGAAAATCTCCGAATACTGCAATGCCAGAAGGGAAGCCAGTCCTCCCTCCAGGAACCTCTTTCTAGTGATCATCTTCGCACCCCCACAGGAAAATCACCCGTGCAGACCTGAATGGGATTTTTCTGTCTGATTTACCACGGTGATCGTTGTCACCCATTTTCTCAGGACAGGATTTAATTGGAAGTATAGCAGGAAGGAAGAACACTGGACACGGAGACACCCTTCGACGCGTTTCACATGCTCAGGGCAGGCAGGCAAGCCCACTGGTAGACCGCATGTCCCGCCAGTCTTCGCTGAAGCTACGCCTTGGCAAGCAGGGTTACGCAGTAAGTCTAAATTCCAACATTACCTGGTTTAAACTGCGGCTCTCTGCCATTCGACAAGCTCATGGTCCTGAGCAAACGCAAGTGCGTCGAAGGGCGACAACGCCTGGGAAGCGGCGCTACCTGCCTGCCCTGAGCCTGTCGAAGGGCGGCCCTCTGCGTTATGGCTCTTGTCTCTGTTTATGCACTAAAAGCTGAAATGCAGAGCAATTCCCGGATCTTGGATTTCTTGTTACGGCGACTTGTCACGGCGTAGCTGGTCGGCAGGCGATTGCGAAGCCGGAAGCTGGACGATAGGCGTTAGCGAAGACGGATAGATCTTGGATCATTACATTGGATATTGGATTTTGGTTCTTGGATCAATCCTGTTACACTAAGTGGTGAAAGTTCCACTCATCGTACCGGGGGGGTCGTCATGGGAAAACCTGTCCCAATATTTCCGATACTGGTCATCATCATCCTGCTGTTTGCCGGCTGCGCCGGCGCTCCGAAAGAACTACCCATGGATCCCAGCGTGGTGGAACCGCCCGTGGTCTTCGAGATGCCTGAACTCATCTGTGTGGCCCAAGAGCAGGGTATCGCCTTCGTTCCAGACCTTCCCATCGATATATTCCATTTCGACAGCGTCTGGTTCTGGAAAATCCGCGACACCTGGTACTGGAGCCGCACATATATGGGAATGCTCTACGAGCTGACTGAAAAGCAGGTGCCGAAAAAACTCCGCAAGTTCGGCGACAGCTATCGAACCACCCTCTCCGACTGCAAAGAGTACACCTACGACGACTGGTACCGTCGCGTCAATCCCCGTCGTTAACGCGACGGAAGTGCCCCCTCATCTATCGCAGTTTCAGCCATTGCGAGCCCCAAGTCTTCTTCCTGGCGCGGCAATCCCGATTCATGCTGAACCCAGAACGTGGAAGAACAGTACGGGAATATGGGCGAAAGCCTGCATGGGAGCGTGGGAGCGTGGGGGAAAGGCGAAACGAAGAAAAACCGGCTGACACAGGGGCACCCTTCGACCCTTCGACTAAGCTCAGGGTGGTGAGCCTGTCGAACCACATGCTCAGGGCAGGCGGGGACACGGTGACGCGGAGACACGGGGGAAAGGCAAAAAGATCTTGACTGAGCGACGGGGCGAACAACCTAAAAGTCTTGACCCACGACCAATCACTGATCACTGCTTTTTACCAATCACGAATCACCCATCGACGCGCTGCGCCCTTCGACCAGGCTCAGGACCTTCGGCTTGCTCCCCTCGATCCCGCCATCGGCGGGACTTGGGACAGGCAGGGCAGGCGAGTTACGAATCACGGTTCTTCCCGAGATCTGAGATTCGCTCTTATTCGCTCTTATCCTCGCTCTTATCCTTGACAGACAAGGCCATCTGGCATAGATAAAAGGGTCTGATTAAGCCGAGGTAGCTTCCCGCCGATGGCGGGACTAGAGTCAC
>SDBV01009465.1_pt1 | contig 12956 bp, 6 predicted proteins | sample 2277081 | NCBI WGS metagenome assembly SDBV01 (sample SAMN10402039, study PRJNA504765) | marine sediment metagenome | isolation source: marine sediment core GS10_PC15, 223 cmbsf | place: Arctic Ocean: Southern Knipovich Ridge | collected 2010
ATCCAATATATAAGGAAATCGCGCTGTTCTACCAAGACTACTTGGTCAAAGATCCGCGACCGGACAGTCCCCATTTTGGAAAACTGGTGACGGTGCCCTCGCAATCGCCGGAAAACTATTTCGTGGGCGGGATCGAGCCGGTCTCGCTATGCATCGGGGCCACCATGGACTTTCAGCTGATCCATGAGGTCTTCACCAACCTGCTTGAAGCCAGCGAAATCCTCAACACCGACGTTGATAAACGCGAACAGTGGCAGCACGTGCTTGACAATATCCCGCCGCTTCAAGTCGGTAAGCATGGCCAGCTCCAGGAATGGCTCGAAGATTATGAAGAGGGGGAAATCAACCACAGGCACATTTCCCATTTGTATGCTCTCTTCCCCGGTGACCAGATTACTCCGGAAGGTACGCCCAGATTCGCCCGTGCTTCACAAGTTGCGTTAGATCGCCGGGTTTCGGGCGGCAGAGGTTCAGGTTGGGCAGGGGTAAAAGCGTGGTACGCCGCGTGTTGGGCCCGGCTGCGCAATGGCGAGCGGGCCTATGGATTGCTGCATAGTGTTCTCGAAGACTCGGATGATGGACGTCTGTTTGCTATCTCCAACGGAAACCAACAGGTTGATGGGAACTTTGCCTTCACCGGCGCCGTTGCCGAGATGCTCCTCCAGAGTCATAACGATCAGATCCGGATCTTGCCTGCCATGCCGAACGCGTGGTCGGCCGGACATGTCAAAGGTCTGCGCGCCCGCGGCGGTTTCGAAGTCGATATCGAGTGGGATGGCGGTCGGCCGACCCAAGTCACGATCCGGTCGTTGATCGGCAATAGGTGCACGGTGCGCAGCGCGGTGCCGATAACCGTCATCTCAGGAGAAACGTCGATCCCCGTCAGGGAAATTGAAGCGGGAGTCCACCAGTTTGAGACCCAACCAGGCGCAGTCTATGTTCTGGGATACCAATTCAACCAGCTTTTCTGAGACCGCTCAGAACGAGGGCCTATGAATGGTGCGTCGTTATTGGGAGATTAGCTTGATGCGACAACGGCAGAGGCTTGCCACTATCAGCGTTGCGGGCCCACTGTGGAAAAATCGATGGGTTTAAATCCGATATCAAAGGCGGGGGAACCCGGTTTCAGCGTGTAGTCATCATTCCTGACGTCGACTAAGAGAAGGTCCTTGACGATGGAATTCTTGTCGAAGCCCAGGCTCTGCCATTCCTCCATATACGCGGAGTCTCGGAGCCCCCAGATAACCGGGTTGAGCCAAATGCAGCCTCTCGGGTTCCAGAGAGCATTGTAGTTGGACACTGCCGGAAGTGATCGTTCGCCTCCTATGCTGGCCAGATCGGCGTCCGTCGCTTCGTAGTAAAACACATTTCGTTGCACCCTGACGTTTTCATGCATTGCATCTTTCGGATTGTTCATCTTCAGAAGAGCATCCGTACATTTCATAAACATGTTGTTCTCGATAGTAACGTTCTTGTTGCCGTGCCAGACGTGCACGCCGCCGTCGGTCTTGTACACAAGGTTGTTCTCGACTTGTGCGTTTCTCGTGTTGTGGCCGAGATAAATGCCGAAACCCGGCGCACCCCGGCCATATGAAGCCACGTCATGGGCGATGTTCTTGCGGATTGTGACATTGGAGCCGCCAACGAAAATAGCCCCGCCGTCATTCATGTCCTTCATTGCGCCGTAGATTTCATTATTCTCGATAACGAGGGGCTGTTCCTGGTTCTTTCGCTCACGTTCATTGTAGTCCGTGACGGCGTGACGGGCGTAGATACCCGAATAGGAAATGTCGTGGATCAGGTTGTTTGCTATTATCCCCCCGCCATCATCGATGTTGATTCCGACCGCGCCGGGGAAGACGCGTCCACACTGGTGAATGCGGTTGGAGGAAACAAGGTTCTGTTCGGACCCGTAACTCCGAATGATTATCCCGCCGCCGCCGGTATCATAAATCTCATTTCCGACGATCGAGTTGCCGTGACCTGCGACTTCCAACGCATAGGTGCCCACGTTACGAATCTTATTGTCCGTGAAAGAGCAGTTGACAGCGCCTTCGAGAGTGATGGCAACAGGGCTGAGTAGGCCGCCGAATGCGCGCGCTCCTGGAAAACCCTCCTTCGGAAGGTGGTAGGCTGTATCGGAAAACGTTAATCCGGCAAATTCGACGTGCTGAACATACTCCTTCTTCTCGATATCGCCCTCAAATCGTAGAAGCTGATCCAAGACAGGCGCCCGGAGATCCGAAAGTTGGGCGCCCTCTGTAGGCCAGTAGTAAATATCACCCGTACGTCTATTCAGGTACCATTCACCAGGTTGGTCCAAGCCTTCCAATACATTCTCTACGAAATAGCGATTGGCGCGTCGTCCCTTGCTGAGGTTCCTGCCAATCGGACCGGAGAACGTCACGGTTCTGGTCTCTTCGTTCAGCTCCGAAACAAGAAGACGCGATACATCGGAGGAATGGAAGAGAACAATCTCCACATCATTGAGATTCTGCCAATTCCTCAGGTCATTCTCTCTGAATTCAAAAGCCGATTCGCCGGAAGGTCCTTGTATCTTGAGATAGTCTTCATTGGGGATGCGCGCTCGGAGCTGTCGCTCGCCATTGAGAAATAGCTGTCTGAAGGCCCAGCCGCCCTCTTTCACTTCCGCAAGGGAGCAAACCCAGATGTTTTCATCGTGCTTTTTCCACTGGCCATCTATCCTTTTGCCCCCGCTGAGGACCGGTTCTTCGTCCTCATATGCGCGATATGTGATAGGGCATGCTTCTGTGCCTGAATCCTCCGGTGTGAACACGAGTGTTTCTGAGAGCTCATACTCGCCGCCTCGAAGATACACTGTCACAGGTGTCGCGAGATCTCCCCGCTGCTTCAGTGCGCGTATAGCGTCGCGGGCCCGCTGCAAAGTTGCATACGGTTTGTCGGGAGTGTTTCCAGACGAAGTGTCATCCCCGCTGGGAGAAACATAGAAAACCGATTTCTCAGCGGCTTCCTGGGCATCCGCCACCCTGAAGGGTGAAACGAAGATGATCGTCAGTGTTATCAGTGTTAGAAGAAGAGTTCTACTCATTCTTGGCATCCTATAATTAAGGGTTTTACTCAGCCGTAGCTGTGGCCAGTTCCCGGATATCAGGCATTCTCTTCTTTGGAGCAGCTTTCGTCGTTGCGAATAACCAGATGCAGCCGAGGAGTATCAGAATTTCCTGCCACAATGATCCCCAGACCCTCGAATCGCCTGTCGCTTCCGTAACGAAGCAGCCGCAATGCAGCTTGAGGCCGATGGCGATGGCATAGCAGATAAGCCCCAGGCAGATCACACAGAAGCCGATGAGCAGCATTGAACCGGGGCGAAGCCAAAAGCCTGCAATGACCAAAACGCCAATGAACATCTCAAAGCAAACCAACCACATGGCCATGAAATTCACCGTGCTCCACGGCAACAGATTCAGCGCAAGGAGATTCCCTGCGACTTGGTCCGAATGGGACAGCTTGGCGTAACCGGCATAAAAAAACAAGGCGCCCAGAATGATTCGCAGCAGCCTCTGGGTCCAGGGGTTCTGGTTCACCTTTTGGATCAGATTAGATTCCTTGGGCATAGCATCCATCTCCCAGGCCTCCTATTCTATAGGCAGGTTTAGTGCCTTCCACTTCTCAAAACCATGTTTCCATACGGCCACGTTGGCATATTCCTCATCCAAGAAAAGTTTGGCCACACGCTCACTTTTCCCGCAATTCACTCCTTCACAGAAGAATATCAATTCTTCATCAGTAGAGACTTCATCAAAGAAGTCGTCGAGCAAGTCCCGGTACTCCTCATAAGGCAGGTTGACCGCCCCCGCCGCATGCGCTTCCTCGAACTCCTCGGCGCCCCGCAAGTCGATCAGGGTCGCCTGGCCTGATGAAGCCCTCGCGGACACCTCGCCGATTCCGATGTATGTTAAGTTCTCTTCCCATCGTCCGATCGGCACGGCCGGCCGTTTCCCTTTGCCGAGCAAGAACGGCATCTTATCGGGGTGAAATGCGTTTCCGATAACCGTCACAACAAAGGACAGAAAAAGTATTATCAGCAAACGGGTGGAATCCCGCTGCAGTATTGTATGCACTTCTCTGATGGCCAAGAAACCTCACCTCGCACAACCCGAAAGCGAGCCGTCCGATTTCAACAGAACAATCAGTTCCCCTTTCTGCCTCTCAGGCCCACATTCGAGAGATCAATGGGCTTGAATCCCAGTTTGAACGCGGGAGAGTCAGGCCTCAAGGAGTAATCGTCATTTTCCGGGTCTACAAATAACGGGTCGGCAATTATGGAGTGTGTGTCCAGACCGCGTTCCTGCCATTCCTCAAACGTAGTAACGCCTGGAACTCCCCTAATCCTGAGTTCTTTGCCTTCCGTGTGGAAGATGAGATTGTAGTCTGATTCCATAGGAACAGACCTTTCACCGTCCGCATCGTACAGGACCGCGGTGGGACTTGAAAAACATATTATGTTTCGGAGCAGCCTGATTCTCTCATGACCATGGTCGCCTGGGTTGCTGTAGTTGTACTGGATGTTTCCACCATCCACAAAGATATTGTTGAAGATGGTGTTGTTCTTGTTGTTTTGCCATACAAGCTGGCCGGCTTCAGCCCTGTAGACAACATTGTTCTCGACCAGGGCGTTCCTCGTATCACAGCCAAGATAAATCCCCCATGAGGGACTTCCCTGGCCTTCAGGGTGCGACCAACAATCGTGAATCAGATTGTTCCTGATGACGACGTAGTCGTCGCGAATGAAGATCCCCGCGCCATCGTTTATTTCATGCATCACATCAAAAATCTCGTTGTATTCAATAATCAGCCCCTGTTCCTGGTTTCGCCTCTGGAATTCCTGATCATAGTCCGTGGCGAAATGACGCGCGTATATGCCTGAATGCGCTGTGTCGTGAACCAGGTTGTTCGAAATTAAACCTCCACCATCGTCAATATTGATTCCCACGGCGGCAGGAAACACGGAACCGCAGTGATGGATGTGGTTATACGAGATTATGTTGCGGTGGCGTCCGTAACTTCGGGTGACGATGCCGCCGCTTCCGGTATCATAAATCTTGTTGCCTATAACGTGGATCGCATCACCTGTCAGATCCAGACCGTAGGTGCCGACGTTTCGAACGATGTTGTTCTCAAATGTACAATCGCTGACGCCCTTGAGTGTAATAGCTGCAGGGAACCAGATGTCGCCTGGATCCCGGATCGAGGGGATGCCTTCGTCCGGCAATATGTATCTCGCATCGCAGAAGGTAAGACCGCGGAAGGTGATGTATTCAACGTAGTTTTCGTTTTTCACGTCGCCTTCGAGCCTGACGATTTCGTTCAGCATAGGCGCCCGCAGTCCTGAAAGTTGATCTCCCGCGGCGGGCCACAAGTAGAGTTTCCCTTCATGCCGGTCGAGATACCATTCTCCCGGCTGGTCCAACAGTTCCAGGGCATTCTCGACGTAGTACCGGTTTCCACCAAGCCGCTGTCCGATGGGGCCCGTGAGTGTTACAATCTGCTCTTCTTCGTCGATCTCTTGAATGATCAGTCTGGATTCGTTCCATTTGTGGTACATGAGGATTTCAACATCGCCGAGATTATTCCATTTCTGGATGTCGCCCGGCCTATATTTGAAATCGTCCCGACCCACTGCGTCCGCAATCCGAAAATAACCGTCATTCGGGGCGCGTGCCCGTATTTGCCTTTCGCCATTCGAAAAGAGCTGTCGGAACGACCATTTGCCGGCCTTGACATCGGGAATATCGCAGACCTTAATCTCTCCTTTGTAATCCGTCCATGGTCCGGTTATCTTCCTGCCGCCGCTGATAACCGGTGATTCGCCGGGGTACGCGGCATACGTTATGGGACTTGCTTCTGTCCCGGAATCTTCCGGAGTGAGCACAAAGGTTTCCGAAAGTTCATAGATGCCGCCGCGCACCTTCACGGTAACTGGATCGTCTAATCCGCCCTCGGCTTTCAACGCACGGATCGCGTCGCGAGCTCTTTGCAGGGATGCAAATGGTCTGTCTACTCTCTCTCCCGTCGACGAGTCGTTGCCATTAGGAGAGACGTAGAAAGTCGTTTCTGCGGCAACTGCCATTTGAGCGAACGAACAAAGCAATAGCACCGCAATGGCAGCGACCCACATGTGAGAATTCTCTAAAGCTTTCATGACAAATACCCCCAAAGTTTCTGCCCAAATGGAACTAACACCCGTATCTTATCACACCCGTCCTTTGATTCTCCGCCTTTCAGACCAACCGCAGAAAGGTTAATTGGCCTAAATCGCAATACTTATGCAGGATAATCGGATTCCGACGAGTAGTTCTCATGCGCCGGATCGACGACAAGCCCCTCCTGAAATCAGCATGACCGTTAAGTCAGACGTTAGACTTATGCATCGAGCAAAAAGTGCAAACTATCGGGGACGAATGACCGCCACGGCCTCTCTTCATTGGAAGGCCAGTGCTCTCCCGTGGCCTTATCGACATAATATTCTTTGGAAGGGCCGCGGGAGGAGAGCGCGTTCAATGCCTCTCCCAGCTCCCCCACGTCCTCGGGAGTTGTAGACAGACCGCAGGACACGCGCACGATACCATACAATGAAGACCTATCGCCTCTTTGAAGATCTTCTATCAACTGCTTTTGGGCTTCCGAATGGATTCCGAGTTCCCTTTGAATGAACCCATATTGACAAATCAGGCCGTGACGAACTGCTATCCCGTATTCATGTCCCAGCGCCGCAGCCAGCAGCCCGTGGGAGAAGCCGTTCATATTGAAAATGAATATGGGAAGCCTGTCCTCCTCTTGGGAGAGCATTTGCTGTCCATACAGGGTAATTCCAGGAATCGACGTCAGGAAACCGAGAGCTGTTTGCACCAGCTCTCGGTCGTGGCTTTTGATGGTATCGAAGCCAATAGACTCGATCATGTTCATTGCGGCGCTGATAGCAACCAGTCCCACTGCGTTGGGAGTGCCTGGAACCGCACGAGCGGGAAACGGAGCCCACACTTGATCATCGTCCGTGATTATCTCGACGGTTCCGCCCCCTGGAAGATCAGGAGGGATCTGTTCGAACGGCCATCGCCTTCCCACCAGGACGCCGACGCCGTAAGGCGCGTACATTTTGTGTCCGGAGAACGCCACATAATCCAGGTCCTCCTCGGGATTCCCCGATCGAATCTGCAGAGGGCGATGCGTTACCAACTGAGCACAATCAACGAAAACCTCCGCGCCATGCGCATGGGCGATCCTCGCTACCTGGCGGATCGGAGGCATATAGCCGCAAACATTTGACCCTCCCGCGATGGCTACCAACCGGACGCGTTGACCATACCGTTGAAGGCAGTCCTCGAGCGATTCGAGGCTGACAGCTCCTTCGTCGGTCGATTCAATGCAAACGACGGTGGCATGCTTTCGCCACGGAAGCAGATTGGAGCTGTGCTCGAATTCCGACACCAGAACGATGTCGTCTTTCTTGAGTCGGAGGCAGGTGGCAAGACGATTTACTGCGGTCGTGGTATTCGAGGTTACAATTACCGCGTCATCATCGTCCGCTCCGACAAATCGCCGGATTGCCAGAAAGGTCTTCTCGTAAAGCTCGGTTGATATTTGAGCCTTGAGGCCCGAGCCGCGATGAACGCTTCCGTAGGTTTTCAGGAAATCATCGACCGCTTGTTGAACACAAACGGCTGCGGGTGTGGTTGCTGCGTTGTCCAGGTTGATGTCTTTCCATGGCATACTCCCTGGTGCGGGGTCATCTCCGACTACTTCGACCAACCGTGTCGCACTCACAGCCACGCCCTTATCCTCCATGAGAGCTGACTCCAAGCGCTGCGCCGCAGCATCCGTAAAACTGGGAAAAGCCGTAGGACTTTATTCAAGAAGGCGCAAAATCGCCATCGGCAACGATTGGGCCAGCAATATAAAGTTAACATTTGGACGCCTAATTTGCAATTCTAGATCATTGTCTTCATGGGGGGAGGAGGGGGACGGTTGAATGTCCTCTGGCAAACAATACTGCAGCAATCACGAAAGCAAACGTGAAGATGATTAGTATGGGGCGTTTGAGTTTGGGCTTCGGAGGAGAGGATAATTCGAGGTCTTCACTCATGTGCCGGCTAAGCTCGCTCTTTAGTGAAGCCGAAATTTCCCATATGGAGCAACCCACGGCCACCGCAGCGTTGCTTTCGCTTCGTGCGGTTGCTCTTTTGACCTAAAGGTTGGCGCGTCACCTGCGCGCGAAGCGTGTCAGGTGGATGCGCGGGCTAGAGGGCTGAAGCACCTTTGCCGACAACCTGAGAGAGAGCTTGATATAGGTGGTACGCATTACATCCCAAACCCGCCAGCCTAATCGGCTTGCGAGTCCCTATGATGAACAAGCGAACATCTGGACTTCTTCCCCTGCCCTCGCTTTGGTAGACCCCGGTGTCGATCTTCACGGCGTCTACCTCTGAGGGCAGGAGCCTTCGCGTGACGAGCGGGTAGGAAATCTCAAGCCCGTCGGAAGTCACGACCAGCTTGAATACGGTAGTTAAGTACTTACGCAGAAGAAAACCAACGGCCACCACGGTCAGACCATACATAATAGGATCGTCCGCCACATACCACAAACAGAATAATGCAGTGATACATACAATGCCTGCAACCATAAGAACGTGGTAAGCTCGAGGCTTGCTGAACGTGGCAGGTAGAAGAGGACGCATATGTTCGCGAGGCATTCTCTCAAGCGCGAGAGCGACCAACCGGTCGAATCCCGAAAGTTGGTAGGGGAGTCCGATAAGGGATTCGCCGTGGTCATCGAGGAGTTCGATGCCGTGCATGACATGTCTTTCTTTCACCGCCCTTATTGAACGCCAGGGCACCAAGCCTCTCTCTTTCGATGTACGCGCGAGCCAAAGCCCGTCGTTATCGACGGTTACTGCAAGGAAAGGAATGCTCTTAAGCGAGCGATACATCCATACGGCAACTGATCCGAAGATCAGAACTCCGAGCACAATGACGACGTAGGTTTCGGTGCGGCTATTGAAACCCCAGGGTTCTGGAAACAATGGCGCCGCGGCAATGAACACGGTGAAAAGCGCAATTCCCCACGACGTGATCCGCCAGGATCTGGCAAATCCTGCATCAATTTCGAACGTTTCGGTCGGCGTGTGCGTCAAATCAGCCCTCTGACGTCTTTCAGATGTGCTGCTCGGAGCGTCCGATGATCCGCGTGTTAGGCTCCATCGCTGGACGGCATCCATTTCATCATCGATGAAGCCGTCTGGATCGGCGCAGACGTTGGGACGCCAAATTGTTTGAAGACCAGAACCTTCTGTTTCAAGGTATTTTGCCACGCCGATCCTCGAGCTACCTCCTGGACCATGGGCAGACCAGATAGCCACACCATAGAGAGAAAGACCACAGAATAAAGGACAGCTGGGAATAAAACCGACCCTACTGCCCTGGTTGAGGTTATCTCATGAGCCTGGCGTAATCCTATGATCATCACGACTATTCCCCAAATTCCGGAAAGTGGTTCGCCGAATAACGGGATGATCAACAAGGTGAGTGCTGATCCTTGGGCGTAACAATACGTTCTCCAAGTGACTTCGAAACCTTTGTGTGCCCCTCGAAAGATTACTAGGAAAAGATGCATTAGCCCGGCAACAACGAATCCGACAACTATCGCTACTATAGTGGGGTAGACAATCGCGTAATAGATGGTCGTGGTCTCGATTGCGAGGATTATCCCCGTAATTACGGCCATGCTCAGAAGGTATAATAGTGGGTTGCCCAATCCTCCGCTCCGTCGCATCTGTTGAAACGAGGGAGCCGGACGGAAAAGCACACCGAGGACGGTTTGCCAGAATGCCTTCACAAACCCGATTTCCCGCCGGCGATCCCACGGCAAACCGAGTTCTACAGAAATAGGTGGGGAAGGACTCGAATTCAAAGTTTCTGCACCTCTTGCTCCCGATGGGTTTAGGGTTTCCGTCTAACTAGTTCTTATATGGTTTCTTGTTAAGAACCTTAAATCTAGAACCGAAGGTCGATTATTGCGTGTTAAGCGGAACAAATGCAGCAAGCGTACCCCTTTGTAGTCATGCAGTTATAGAACATAGACAACTTGTCAGGGGTCTTATCTGGTTTTCTGTATGAGCCAAGATTTCCCCTATGGAGCAACCCACGATCACCGCAGGTCGCCTCCGAACCATGTTACGCCGCGTTCCTCGGGTGATCAACGTGTAATTTGCCAACATGGCCTCGCCCCTGGTCCCCCTGGAACCGTGAAATTCCAGCTTCAAACTGCGCTCAAAAACAACTCGTAACGCAGTTCTTCCCGCTTCACCCATTGGATTTCCCTCTATTCCTTGCTGTCATCTTGAGAACACCTCCTGTTTGCAGGGCCAAACGACAATCTATTCCACACAAATTCATCCCTTATCTGGGAAATCCGGATTTGAAATACTGCATGGATCTGGCAAAAAGGTTGAGGTATAGTATTGAACACACTGAAATGATAATCACCGATTGACAGGAGGATTGAGATGGCAAGCAAAAGCTTTTTCAGGTTGACAGTTCTGTTGGTGTTAATGGGCCTTATCAGCTTTTCGGGATTTGGGGCTTCCGAAGATTCTTCAGTCAAGATCTGGGAAGAACAATCTGTGATTCCCACTTATGCAATAGGTGAACCGGACCCCAATCCGAGATTCTATAACGGCAGGACGCATCAAGGAGCGCAAGGCAAGGTGTATCCATATCCGATGCTGGATGTACTGACGGACGAGCGCGTGGATAAGGCTTACACAGAAGTCTTCCTCGAAAACGAGTTCGTCCGAGTATCTGTCATACCAGAACTTGGGGGGAGGCTTTTTTCTGCACTGGACAAAACGAACAACTACGATTTCATTTATCACAACCACGTAATTAAACCAGCTCTTATAGGCATGCTCGGTGCCTGGATCTCAGGCGGGATAGAGTGGAATATCTTCCACCATCACAGAAACACCACGGTTATGCCGGTTGATTACACCCTGGAGGAAAATCCGGACGGCAGTAAGACTGTGTGGGTGGGAGAGACGGAACGGAGACATCGGATGAGGTGGATTGTTGGGGTAACTCTTCACCCGGGCAAATCCTATTGTGAAGTGACCGTAAAGATGATTAACCGGACGCCGCTGGTGAATTCCATTTTGTATTTCGCGAACCCAGCCGTTCATATAGACAAGACTTATCAGGTTATTTTTCCTCCCAGCACAGAATACGTCACCTATCATGCAAAAAGGGCATTTACAGAGTGGCCAAATTCGACCACTCGGTATCAAGGCCGTGATTATGACGGAGCGGATATTAGCTGGTTCAAGAATCTGCCAAACGCGGTTTCATTCTTCGCCTGGAACTATGAAGATGACTACTTTGCGGGGTACGATCACGGCAAAGATGCCGGCACGGCTTACTACGGAAATCACCATATAGTGCCGGGCAAGAAATTGTGGACATGGGGTCATGGCGCCACAGGCGAAAGATGGGATAAGAAGTTGTCCGATGAGGACGGGCCCTATATTGAAATCATGGCTGGCGCCTATTCGGACAATCAACCTGATTACAGCTGGATACAGCCTTACGAGGTTAAGATTGTCAAACAGTACTGGTATCCGATTCGGCAGATGCAGGGCATGAAATTTGCCAATCTCGACGGTGCTGTCAATCTGGATGTCACCCCGGATCACAAAGCGAAGATAAGACTCAATACAACTTCGCAGCACGAGGGCGCAAGGGTTGTTCTCGAAGCCAGAAACAGAACGCTTTTTGAACAGACCATAGATATAGGTCCAGCGAATCCCTTTCAAAAAGACGTCGACCTTTCTCAGGACATAAAGTCGGATGAGGTCAAAGTGTCGTTGTATTATCCGGATGGCAGAGAGTTGTTGAGTTATCAAGAAGTAAAAAAGCCCGGCGAGCCGATGCCCGAGTCTGTGACACCTCCTCTGGAACCCAGTGAAATTGATTCAGTTGAAGAGCTGTATCTGACAGGCTTGAGATTGGAAGAGTTTCACAGTGCCCGCCGTGATCCTTTACTCTATTATGAGGAGGCATTGCGAAGAGACCCGGGTAATGCGCGGGTCAATGCCCAACTTGGGATCTACTACTGCAGACGTTCCCTATATGAGAAGGCCGAGGAAAACCTCAGATTGGCCGTCAAGAGAATCAGCAAGAATTATACAAATCCAAAGGATGGGGAAGCTTATTATTATCTGGGAATAGCCTTGAAAGCCCAGGGCAAGAACAAAGAGGCATACGATGCCTTGTACAAGTCAACGTGGAGCTTTGCGTGGCATGCTGCGGCGTATTACCAACTGGCGGAAATCGATTGCCTGAAAGGCGATTTCGCTATTGCTTTAAAGCATCTTGACCGCTCACTGGCGACAAATATGTTCAACACCAAAGGCCTGAACCTGCAAGCTGCAGTTCTCAGGAAACTGGGGCAGTTGGAACAGGCTGAAGAAGCAGTCAGGCAGGCTCTTTCCGATGACCCGCTGGATTTCTTTGCGGGTAACGAACTCTATCTAATCAAATCGGCGAAGAATCTAAGAAGCGAAGCGTCAAAGCAGTTGCAGACATTGAAGTCGACCATGAGAGATGAAGTGCAGTCCTACTTGGAGCTGGCAACAGACTACGGCAACAGTGGATTGTGGGATGAGGCAATCGACGTCCTCTCGAGGATGGACGCTTCAGGCGGCAAAGATGGCAGTACTAATCCACTTGTCTACTACTACTTGGGTTATTACTCGCACAAAAAAGGAGAAGATGATGACTCCTTGAAATACTACCGACTGGCAAATAGAATGCCCGCTGAGTTCTGTTTTCCATTCCGCTCGGAAACAATTGATGTACTGCAACACGCCATGACGCGCGTCCCTACAGACGCTCGAGCACATTACTATCTCGGTAATCTCATC
>SDBV01009466.1_pt1 | contig 12955 bp, 12 predicted proteins | sample 2277081 | NCBI WGS metagenome assembly SDBV01 (sample SAMN10402039, study PRJNA504765) | marine sediment metagenome | isolation source: marine sediment core GS10_PC15, 223 cmbsf | place: Arctic Ocean: Southern Knipovich Ridge | collected 2010
CTACAGTACTGAGGGATGCCCGCCCCGCTTCGCGGAGCGAGGCCGGGGAGGGACGAGTGACAGGTTTTCGATTTCGGATTTCGGATTTCGGACCTTGCCTACCGGCAGGCAGGTTTCGGATTTTACGACCTATGCCTTTAAGCAAGTCTGAATCATCATCAATTGTCAGCTCTGCTCTTCCGTATTCTCTTTTCGCTGCTTTTGAAACTTTGCCGCCAAGACAGTTTGCCATAAGCTGCATCCCGTAACATATACCTAAAACAGGGATACCAAGCTCAAGGATTTTTTCGTCAAGGGAAGGCGCTTTTTTATCATAGACACTAAAAGGTCCTCCTGAAAGGATTATCCCTTTTGGAGCAAATGCTTTAATCTTCCGGAGGGTAACATTAAAAGGCAGTATTTCAGAGTAAACCTTATTTTCTCTAACCCTTCTTGCTATAAGCTGGGTATATTGAGAGCCAAAATCAAGGACAAGGATTTTTTCACTTAGCTTCATAACTTCTTAGCTTCATAACTTTTCGCTGTTCCATTACCTTTCAATCCTGTAATTCGGAGCCTCTTTTGTAATAATGACATCGTGGACGTGGCTTTCCCTTAACCCCGCAGCGGTTATCCTTATAAATCGTGCTTTTTTACGGAGCTCTTCTATGTTTTTACAGCCGCAGTAGCCCATTCCAGACCTGAGTCCTCCTATAAGCTGGTGGACACTGGCAGAAAGTAATCCTTTATATGGAACTCTGCCCTCAACGCCTTCTGGTACAAGTTTTTTGGCTTCAACCTTTTCCTGGAAATACCTGTCTCTACTGCCAGATTCCATGGCACCGAGTGAACCCATTCCACGGTAAACCTTGTAACTTCTTCCCTGGAAAAGGACCAATTCTCCGGGACTTTCTTCTGTACCTGCAAAAAGCCCTCCTATCATAACAGAGCTTGCACCAGCAGCAAGCGCCTTTGCCACATCACCGGAAAACTTAATGCCTCCGTCAGCAATAACCGGTATACGGGCGGCGTCAGCTACTTTTGAGCAATTTTTTATTGCCGTTATCTGCGGAACCCCTGCACCGGCAACAATCCTTGTAGTACAAATGGAGCCGGGGCCTACACCAACCTTAACCGCACTGACACCGGCAGATATAAGGTCTTTTGTTGCCTCTGCAGTAGCTACATTGCCTGCTATGATTTCAATTCCAGGAATTTTTTTTCTTATTTGTCTGACAGCCGAGATTACAGCCTCTGAATGTCCGTGGGCAGTATCTACAACAAGGACATCCACACCGGTTTCCGATAGAACCTCTGCTCGCATAAGTTCGTCTTTTCCAACTCCCACAGCAGCGCCTACTCTGAGCCTGCCGAGTTTATCTTTACATGCTATTGGATATTTTCTTCTCTTTTCAATATCTTTTATGGTTATAAGTCCAATAAGATTAAATTCCTTGTCCACAATGGGAAGCTTTTCAATCTTATATTTATGCAGTATCTTTTGAGCCTTTTCAAGCGTTGCACCAATATTAGCCGTTATAAGACCCTTCCTTGTCATAACTTGAGAAATTTTTTTCTTCATGTTTGTTTCAAACCTCAGGTCCCTGTTAGTCAGTATTCCAACAAGTTTCTTGCCCTTTGTAATGGGAACTCCGGAGATTCTATATTTTTCCATAAGAGCAAAAGCTTTAGCAATTTTCTCTCCTGGATGCAGGGTAATGGGGTCAACAATCATACCGCTTTCTGATTTCTTTACCTTATCTATTTCAGATACCTGTCTTTCAATAGACATGGCGCGGTGAACAATTCCAATACCGCCCTCTCTCGCAATAGCAATAGCAAGATTGGCCTCTGTCACCGTATCCATAGCTGAACTGACAAGGGGTATATTTATTCTTATCTTTCTGGTAAGGCGTGTGCTAATGTCAACATCTCCCGGCATGATTCCGGACTTAGCCGGGACCAGAAGCACATCATCAAAGGTAAGTCCATTTCTTACTTTATCATCTAGCATAACTTCACTCCTGCCCCGATGCATCGGGGCTGATTACTCAGATTTTTTTCGCCTCAGCGAATCCCGAAATGACGGGAAAAGACAATTGCACAGATTTTTCCTCTCTACTTTCTACTTTTTTTATTTCTGTGTAATCCCTGCCTGCCAGCAGGCAGGTTTGCTTTTTAATCTGTGAAATCATTTACAATTTTATTTCTATATATGCTTCTTCTCTTAATTTCTTTACCCACTCTTCAAGTTTTAATTTAAACGCCTCCTCAATAAGAATACCTTTTATTTCATTGCGGATTTCTTCAACTTCACTGCCTTCTCTTCTGTCTTCGAGCTTCATTATATGAAGGCCAACGGAACTCCAGAAAGGTTTACTGACTTCCCCGCTCTTCATGTCAAAAACCACATCTTCAATCTCTTCAAGCACACTGCCGCGACTTACATATCCCAGGTCTCCCCCAACCTCTTTACTTGAATCTTCGGAAAACTCACTGGCAATTTTTGCAAAATCCTCTCCTGTCTCTATCATCTGCATTACTTCCTCAGCCTTGGCCTCAATGTCAGTCTTTTGTAAATTATCCTTTGCGTCTCCTGCAAAGAATATCAACCTTATCCTGACCTTTTCTTCTTTGCGATATTTCTCTTTATTAACTTCATAATATTCTCTGATTTGTTTATCTCCGATAACTATACTGGTCTTAACTTCGTATCTCACTACCTTGGTAAGAAGAATCTGTTCAGCAAGCTGATTTTTGTACTCTTCCATGTCAAATCCCTCTGCTTTCAGCGATTCGGCTAAACTCTCATCCGTTAAATTATACTTTTTCATGATTTCAGCAACAGCTGCATCAGTCTCTGCAAGCCCCACGCCAAACCCAAGCCGACGAGCTGCCTGAAGCTGTAGTTTCAAATCAATTATGTTATTAAGAAAGGGGGCTTCTATTTCATTTATTTTTTTCTCGCGGGCCTTGCCTGTAAGGTCTTTCAGGAGATTTTTATTTTCAAGCTCAATCCTCCTTCTGAGTTCGCTCCAGGTTATAACCTCGCCATTTATTGTGGCAACAACCCTGTCAAACAAAATGGCACTGAAAGACAGCGGGCAGAGAACTGTAAACAGAAAACAATAAATAATGGCTAAAAATATAAGTTTCTTCATCAATACTTTCTCAAGATTATTAAAGGATATGTTCCCTTGAATAAAGGCCTACAACTCGTTGAGGAATTATGCCATTGTTTAAAATTTTAATCAACCCTTTGACAGGCCATTCGAGACTTATGGCCCCTATTTTCTACGCATATTTTAAAATGTTGTAATACATATCTCTCTGGGCAGGCTTAAAACCAGTGTCTTTTATAGCATCTAAAATACCTTTAATTGAAACCATGTATTTTACGCCCGTAGAAGCAACAACATTTTCCTCAATCATTGTCGAACCAAAATCATTTGCACCAAATCTCAGGGCTATCTGGGCAAGTTTAAGTCCCTGAGTTACCCAGGACGCCTGAATATTGGGGACATTATCAAGATAAATTCTTGACAGTGCAAGCACTCTTAAATACTCAACAGCAGTAGCTGCGTGAAAAGAGGTTGAGAGGTTAAGAGGTTGAGAAGTTAAGGATTTCTTATCTTCTGACTTTCGGGCTAACTCCGTATTCCCCGGCTGAAAACTCCACGGTATAAAAGCTGTAAAACCATGAGTTTTATTCTGTAAAGTGCGGATGGCGTCAAGATGTTCTATAATGTCCTCCGGCTTTTCTATGCTTCCAAACATCATTGTTGCAGTCGTCTTCATGCCAAGGTTATGAGCCTCTTTCATTACCTTCAGCCATCTCTGTTTGCCTATTTTTTTAGGGCTTATCTTTTTCCTCACCCTGTCCGAGAGTATCTCGGCTCCGCCTCCGGGAATTGAGTCAAGACCAGCCTCCTTTAAAGTTTTTATTGTGTTTCTTAGAGTAATATCTGCCTTATCCGTTATGTAACAAATTTCAGGCGGAGAAAAGCCGTGAACATGGATATCGAATTTTTTCTTAATTGATTTCAAGAGCTTAACATAATAATCAATGTCAAGCTTTGGATGAAGACCGCCCTGTATAAGTATCTGGGTGCCGCCAAGATCAAGGGTCTCTTTGATTTTTTTAAACAACTTTTTTTTATCTAAAACATATGCTTCCGGATTTTTTTTATCCCGCCAGAACGCACAGAATGTACAGCGATTTATACAGATGTTGGTATAATTGATATTGCGGTCAACAATAAAAGTGACAGTGCCTTCAGGATGCAGCCGCCGCCTGGTTTTATCTGCCATCATACCAAGACCAAGAAGGTCTGCGTTTTTAAAAAGATCTAATCCTTCTTTTTTGGTAATTCTTTTCACTTTCAGCTCTAATGTTCCCTTTGGTCCCGATGTTTCGGGAGAATGTAAGGATTTCGCTTATTATTTATATTCGTTCGCCTTCGGCCTACCTGCCGGTAGGCAGGCTCACTATTTCATTCTAACAGGTTGGTAGAACGAATCTCTTTCCACAGGAACTTTACCTGCTGTTTTAATTAAATTCACCAGCTCAGCTTTTGACATTGCACTCGTGGAAAGCGCCCCTGCTGAGCGGGTAATCTTTTCTTCAATAATTGTGCCGTCTAAATCATCAGCTCCAAACATAAGGGCAAGCTGGGCAATCTTCTCGCCTAACATCACCCAGTAGGCTTTTATATGAGAAAAGTTATCCAGGAAAAGCCTTGAAACAGCTATTGTCTTAATATCATCTATCCCTGAGGTATAACCCCAGCCTCGCTCTGCTAAGCGGGGCGAGCTGCTTCTGTTTATCCTTGTATTTTTTGGATGAAAGGCTAATGGAATAAAAGCCTGAAATCCTCCTGTCCTGTCCTGAAGGTTTCTGAGCTTCAACATATGATCCACTCTGTTTTTATGTGTTTCAATGTGTCCATAAAGCATTGTTGCATTTGATTTAATGCCAAGTTTATGTGCCTCCTCCATAATTTTAAGCCATCTTTTACCGTCTATTTTTTCAGCGCAGATTTTACCTCTGACACGTTTATCAAATATTTCAGCGCCTCCTCCGGGGATGGAGTCAAGCCCTGCATTTTTTAAAGTCTTAAGAGTATCAATAAGACTCCAGCCGCTTATTTTTGTAAAGTAATCTATTTCAACTGCGGTAAATGCCTTTATATGTATACGGGGAAAAGACTTTTTGATTTCTTTTAACATCTCGAGATAAAAATCAATGGGCCGGTCAGGATGAAGGCCGCCGACAATATGAACTTCGGTAAAACTTTGTGCCTTTGCGCCTTTGTGCCTTTCCCCCTTCCTTGTTTCCACAAGGAAACTAGGGGGACTTTGTGCCTTAAGTTTTTTAAGAATCTCTTTTATGCTTAGTTCATATACCCCTTTTTCACCCTTTGAACGGCTAAAGGCACAAAACCTGCAGCGATTAACACAGATATTGGTCGGGTTTATATGATGGTTCTGGATAAAATATACATTATTCCTGTTCTTCCTGTGAGCAACAAGCGAAGCAAGCCTGCCTATAGTAAAGATATCATCACTCTTAAAAAGCTCAAGGGCAGCTTCAGGAGAAAGGCGTTCTTTAGAATAAATTTTTTTTTCGATTTTTTTAAGGGACATAGCTCAATATATAAAAAGACAAGTTATAAATGTTAAACGGATAAATTAGTGTTACATAGGATCTGAGATATTGTAGCGGTTCAAACTGTTGAAACCGTTCAATATGCTTATGTCAGTTTAGTATTTTAACACTTTTAAGTAAGATTTTGAAGCAGTCACAATATGCAGAAACAGGTTATCGCCGATCGTTTTAGAAGTGCAAAACAAAACCAGGGATTTTAATGTTTCAGGTGTCAATAATAATTATTAATGAGACCATGAGTCCACTTGACATTGAAATTAAATAAAGGTTAACTATAAACGTTTTGCTTAATTATTAAATTAACAGAATGTCTTATAATAGTTATAACTAAAATTTAAGTCTCTGTTTTCTTTAATTCTGTTTCAGACTGCATTATATTTAAGGAAGTCGGAAAATATATGGCTAAGACCGCTACTTTTGAAAGGGGAATACACCCGGAAGATGCTAAGGGGCTAACTAAGGATAGCCCTGTTGTAAAAGCGAATCTTCCCAAGAGAGTTGTCATTCCCTTAAGCCAGCATATAGGAGCGCCTGCAAAGCCTGAAGTAAATATAGGCGATGAAGTTAAAAGAGGACAGACTATAGGTTCTCCGGCTGGCTTTGTCTCTGCCCCTGTTCACGCCTCTGTGTCCGGGAAAGTGATTGCTATAGCTGATTTTCTTCACCCATCCGGCAGGATGATATCATCAGTAGTCATTGAAAGTGATGAAAAAGACGAGAGTGTACCATTCAAAGACAATCCTGATTATCTGAATTTAAGTGCAGATGAGATTAAAACTCTTATAAAAGATGCGGGTATAGTTGGTCTTGGAGGAGCTGCCTTCCCTACCAATGTAAAGCTCTCGCCTCCGAAAGAAAAACCTATAGACACTGTAATAATTAACGGTGCTGAATGTGAGCCTTACCTGACCGCAGACCACAGACTGATGTTGGAGCGTCCTCAAGAAATTGTCAATGGCTTGAAAATAATTATGAAGGCCCTTGGTGTAACAAATGGATATATCGGGATAGAAAACAACAAACCAGATTCAATTAAAATTATGGAAGAAGCTGTGTCAGGAGAATCAAATATTGAGGTCTGGCCTCTGAAGTTAAAGTATCCGCAGGGTGCAGAAAAAATGCTGATAAAAGCTATAAAAAACAGAGAAGTACCGTGCGGGGGACTTCCCATGGACATTAAGGTTGTTGTACATAATGTAGGAACAGCACTTGCTATATACGAAGCTGTACGGTATAGCAAACCGTTGATAGAAAGGGTCTTAACTGTTACAGGTGAAGGAATAAAAAAACCCAAAAATATGATGGTGCGAATCGGAACTCTTATATCAGAACTTATTGAGCAATGTGGCGGACTTACTAATAATGTCATTAAGGTAATAGTCGGCGGTCCAATGATGGGTTTTGCCCAGTGGAGCCTTGATGTCCCTGTTGTAAAGGGCACATCAGGAATCCTGGTTCTTACTGAAGATGAATATGTTCCTTCTGAAGAATATCATCCATGCATAAGGTGCGGCAGCTGCATTGATGTATGCCCCATGGGACTTAATCCTTCAATGCTGAGCATACTGTCTGAAAAAGGACACTATGAAGAAACAAAAGAATACAATCTGTTTGATTGCTTTGAATGCGGCTCATGTGCCTTTGTCTGCCCTTCTAACAGACCAATGGTGCAATTTATAAGGCTTGCTAAATCTCAGGTAAAACCGTGATAGAAAAATTATCAATTATTATTGTTAGGGGATTAGAAATTGGCTGAAAAGATAGAACATCCGTTGATAGTATCAGTCAGTCCGCATGTTAAGGGCGAAGAAACAATCAGCCGTATCATGTGGACAGTTAATCTTGCCCTTTTGCCTGCCTTTCTTATGTCAGTATATTATTTCGGTCCAAGGGCGTTATATGTTACAGGACTCTGTATTGTAACGGCTGTTCTCTCAGAGTATATTTTCCAGAAAAGCCTTAAAAAGAAGATTGTCATAAATGACGGGAGCGCATTTTTAACAGGACTTTTGCTCGGAATGAACCTTCCACCGAGTCTGCCGTTTTATATTCCAATAGTAGGCTCTTTTGTGGCGATTGTTATTACAAAACTGCTTTTCGGTGGTTTAGGTTACAATATTTTTAATCCCGCTCTTATAGGCAGGGCTTTTTTACTTGTATCATGGCCAAAAGCAATGACCATATGGACAGAAGCCACTCCGATCTTTGCAGGCATAGATGCAAAGACCGTTGCAACACCTTTAGGTATTTTAAAAGAAGAAGGATTAGCAAAGCTCCTGGAACTTTTTGCCGACAAGACTGACCTCTATATAAATCTGTTTACCGGCAGCAGGGCCGGTTCACTGGGCGAAACCTCGGTAATAGCCTTGCTTATTGGCGCTGCCTTTCTCCTTTATAAAAGATACATAACGTGGCATATCCCTTTTTCATTCCTGGCGACAGTCGGGATGCTTGCATGGATTTTCGGCGGGGAAAGTGGATTTTTTACAGGGGACCCTGTTATACATCTTCTAAGCGGCGGCCTTATGCTCGGAGCATTTTTCATGGCGACAGACTATGTTACATGTCCTTCTGTGAGAAAAGGTCAGATAATCTTTGGAATCGGATGCGGCGCTATTACCATGCTCATAAGATTAAAAGGCGGGTTCCCTGAAGGTGTAATGTTTGCAATACTGCTTATGAACTGTTTTGCACCACTGATTGACAGAAGTGTGAAGACAAGGATATTTGGAATGGTTAAGGAGCAGAAAAAATGACGCCAAAAGAGATGGTAAAGATAATTATTAACCTCGTAGTAGTATATTTAGTCGGAGGACTTATACTTGCTGTAGTTTATGGAATAACATCCCCTATAAAGTTTCAGAAGGAAAAAGCGGAGAAAGAAGCCGCTCTTTTGACTATGTTGCCAGAGGCTGACAATATAAAGAAACTGGGTGACTGGGAATCCCATCATAAGCATGCTGAATACTATGTTGGTCAAAAATGTGCTGAAGTCAGGGTGAAGACTGTTACAGATGATAAAACCGGAAAATCAAGGGAAGAAAAAGAATGCATCAATCCAGAAGAGATCGGGTATATTGTTGAAGGTTTTGGCAAGGGTTATGCAAGTTACATACATGTGCTTTCGTCAGTTGATAAAAACTTCGTATTAAAGAAGGTAAAGATTCTGAGACACGGAGAAACCCCGGGATTGGGTGACGAGATAGAAAAAGATTATTTCCTTGACCAGTTTAAAGGCAAAGGTATTGATAATCTTGTAGTCATAAAAGCTGAAACAGCGGATAAAATAGAGGCTATAACAGGGGCAACAATATCCAGCCGGGCAGTTACAGAAGACGGCGTAAAGAATGGTATAAAAATGTTAAAAGAAAAAATGTCCGGTGAGGTGCAGGGATGAACCATATTCATCGAACAAACTGGGAACTTATAAAAAACGGGGTATTCGGCGAAAATACCATTTTCAGGATGGCAATCAGCTTATGTCCATCAATCGCTGTTACAAACAGTTTAGAAAACGGAATAGCCCTTGGGGTAGCTGTTTTATTTGTCCAGACTATGGTCAATGTAACTATTTCAATGATGAGAAATTTCATTCACCCCAAAATCAGAATACCCATATTTATGCTTGTTATCGCGGCATATGTAACCATTATAGATATGCTTATGTCTACATATTTTAGGGCTATATATGCTCAGATAGGTCTTTATATACAGATAATTGTTGCTTTTGCATCGATATTTGCTCGAGCTGAGGTTTTTGCAAGTAAGAATAAGCTTGTGCCTTCTTTTATGGATGGTTTTGGAATGGGAGTCGGCTTCCTGTTAGCCATGATAGTTATAAGTTTTTTCAGGGAATTTCTCGGCAGGGGGGAACTGCTCGGATTTAGTATAGTGGCTGGAAAGCCTCTGCTTATTATGATACTGCCTACAGGAGGTTTTTTAGCCGTTGGTTTACTTATGGGATTTTTCAACTGGATTGACATCAAATATTTTGGAGGCAAAGGGGCTTCTGGTGTTTAACGGTATTGTAGTCAATGACTTGTAGAGGGGCAATATAATGGAATTTGGAAAACTCTTTGAATTAGTAGTGGCAGCTTCACTAATAAACAATTTTGTGTTTACCAGGTTTCTTGGCCTTTGCATTTTCTTCGGGGTCACAAAGAAGATGGAAACAGCAGTTGGCATGAGCATAACCTTTACATCTGTCATGGTTGTAAGCGCGGCCTTGAGCTGGTTGGTTTTTACCCAGGTAATGCTTGAAAATTCCCTGTATGAAGGTTCACCTGATCTTACTTTTCTGAAGATAATTATATTTATAGGCATTGTTGCGGCATTTGTTCAGTCTGCAGATACAATTATGAAAAAAATAAGTCCTATGCTGTACTACAAACTGGGTGTGTATCTTGCTCTTATTACAACAAATTGTATAATTCTGGCTGTTCCTCTGATAAATGCAGGGGAGGATTATGGTTTTCTTGAGAGTATTGCCTTTGGTTTAGGGTCTGGGCTAGGCTTTGCACTTGCCATGGTTATAATGGCCAGCATTCGCGAGAAACTGGAATTGGCTGATGTCCCAAGACCATTTAGGGGATTACCTATATCATTTATTATTGCAGGACTTATTGCGCTTGCTTTTACAGGTTTTTCAGGACTGATAACACTGTAATAAGACAGAAGTTGAGAAATTGAGAGGTTAAGAAGCTGGGATGAACAAAAGAGGTTTTAAAATGCTTAGAAACTTAACATCAATAAAAGCTAAATCTTTTATGACGGTTATCTGTTACATCCTCTTATCCTCTTATCTTCTTATCTTCTCCGCTTCGCCCCTTTATGCCGGTGTTGGTGCAGGGGTTGAGGCTAAGGAGTCTGTTGACATTGTTGAAGTGCTGAAGTTCTCTGCAATCTTTCTCCTGGGGATCAGTACGCTTTTCGGCCTTGGTCTTGCCTTTGCTGCTAAGAAGTTTGCAGTGAAAGAGGACCCGCGCGTTGACCAGGTCTCAGATTTCCTTGCTCACGCGAACTGCGGTGTATGTGGTTTCCCCGGTTGCCGTCAGTATGCAGAAGCAGTTGTTCTGAACCCGGAAGTTGCGGCAAATCTGTGCACACCCGGGGGAAAGCCTACTGCAGAGGCTGTTGCAAAAATTACCGGCAAAACAGTGGTTGTAACAGAGCCAAAAATTGCCAGGGTATTCTGTCAGGGCGGTCTGTCAAAATCTGCAAGAAAGTTCAAATATGAGGGTATAGCAGACTGCCGGGCTGCAATACTCGCAAGCGGAGGAGACAAATCATGCATTTACGGCTGTCTTGGCTATGGGACGTGTTCAAGGGTCTGCCCTTTTGGTGCCATAACTATGAGTAATGATTTTCTGCCGATAATAGACCCTGTAAAATGCACATCCTGTGGAAAGTGTGCTCAGGCATGCCCTACAAAAGTTATTGAAATTTTACCTTTATCAAAAGATGTGCTTGTACGGTGTCATTCAAAAGACAAAGGTGCAACTACAAGGAAGAATTGCCAGGTGGGATGTATTGCCTGCGGTATGTGTGTAAAGGTTTGTCCTTATAATGCGCCCGTGGTTGAGAATTACTTCTCAATCATTAATCTTGATAAATGCAGGGTATGCGGTCTCTGTGTAGCAAAATGCCCCACAAAAGCAATTATGGATTACATACCGCATAGGCCAAAGGCATTTGTAACTGATAAATGTATTGGCTGCGCCATATGCACTAAAGTTTGTCCTGTGAATGCAGCATCTGGTGAGCCTAAAAAGCTTCACGTCATTGACCAGAATAAATGCATTGGCTGCGGTATCTGCACTTCAAAATGCCCTGTGGTTTGTATTACCGGCACACTCAATTATCCTGAAGTTGCACAGGCTGCTGCTGCCAAAAAGGCAGCCAGAAAAAAAGCATCTAAGGAAAAAGCGGCCCAGGGAAAGGAAACCTCTGCCAGCGCCTGATAGACCGTTGAAAAAGTCATCAACGCTCTTGGTTATACAGATATTTACAATGTAATAATACAAAAACTTAAGAAAAATCAATTGTCTTTTTGATATAATATTTTTTTGGAATGATAGAAAATTTTAAAGTAAAATAATGCCGATATCAGAAAAAAAAGTCCAACGAAAAAGTTTCTTAACACGGAAATATTTCGTAGCTAAGAAACTTCGCCCTGCAATCGCACTTATAATTCTTTTGGCACTTTTTTTTATTATATATTCAGTTAAGGAGCTTACTGAAAGAATAGAGCCAGGTATTTTATTTGGTTTAACGTCAATTATTCTTATCATATTGCTTTTCCTGCTTCCTATAATTGGATTAATCGTTTTATTCTCGCATCGTTTCATCGGTCCTATTCAGAGATTGATAGTGGAGATGGACCAAATAAATACTGGTAATTATCACAAGCGGCTGCGTTTAAGAAAAAAAGATGACTCTCATCTAAGGACTTTTATTTCAAACGTCAATAAAGTGCTGGAGGAATTTGAGAGAACACGTTTTTCTAAAGAAGAAATTCTGAAAAACATTGATGCTGAATTGTCAAAGACAGTCTCTATCGGTGAAGGGGGAGAAGCCTTAGAAGAAAAACAGAGAGAAGCCATCTTATCAGTTCATAAAAAAGTTAAATCTATGTTAGAAGAGAAGCAGCAATAATCCCGCTTTTTCAACCAGCTGTATTTGTCTGAAAATTTATCATAGTCCTGCTTTAACTTACTTTTAACTCAGGATTCGGGACTGGTCCTGACTGCAAAGTCAATGCGACTCGATTCTGAGGGCAGATTCGACTATATTTCATTGCATTATTTAATTTTATAGTCTTTAATTTTTCATTATGTTTTCGGTATAACTTGTGATAATATAAAAACTTAAAATAGATAGTGCAGCGATAAGTATTTATACTGATTTATTTAGGCAGTGCAAAGGGTCTTATGATAAATCCTGCTATTTTCAGACAATATGATATTAGAGGTATATGGAAGAAAGATTTAACAGAAGAAATTGCCGAAGTTATTGGTAAAGCATTCGCTTCTTATCTGCTAAAGTCTATTAATAAAGACAAGGCAAAAATAAGCATTGGAAGAGACGCAAGGCTGCATTCTCCTGCAATCAGGGATAATTTAATAAAGGGACTGAACAATTCGGGCATTGATGTTGTAGACCTCGGTGTGTGTCCTACACCTCTCCAGTACTATTCTCTTTTTAAACTCCCTGTTGACGGTGGTGTTATGATTACCGGAAGTCACAATCCTCCTGAATTTAACGGATTTAAACTGAGTGTGGGCAGGGAAACTCTCTTTGGCGAGACTA
>SDBV01009467.1_pt1 | contig 12954 bp, 8 predicted proteins | sample 2277081 | NCBI WGS metagenome assembly SDBV01 (sample SAMN10402039, study PRJNA504765) | marine sediment metagenome | isolation source: marine sediment core GS10_PC15, 223 cmbsf | place: Arctic Ocean: Southern Knipovich Ridge | collected 2010
CACCTTGGGCGAGATTCTATGGCTCAATCGCGAGCGGCTGTTGGCGAGCAAGAACGTCCAGGGGATCCGCCGCGTGCAGCCTCCCAGCGAGCGGGACGCGGAAGACCGGCAGATCACAGCACTCCGCAAGCGGCTGGGGCAACTCCGCACGCGGACCATCAACAAGACCAAACACATGAGGATCAAGAAGCGGCGCGGCTCGAAGATCGCTCGAGTGGCCGTGATGCGTCGGTTGGCGACGGCCGGAACTTTCGGGTTAGCCCGACGCTCAGCAACACGTCGTCGGAGTCTTGAATCCACTTGGCCACGCCGCGGACCACGTCGCGATCGGGCACAGTGGGATCCTGGCCGCCGAGACGCAGATCGGTCACGCTCGCGTCGACGTCGATCTCGCCGTCGCTCAGCCGCATCCGCACCTGGGGCTTTCCCTGGCGGTCGCCTCGCAGGTACAACTCGGGCGGCTTCTGAGGACGCAAACATCCCAGCGAGGCCAGGCCCTGGCCAAGCTCAGTTGCGTAGTGGGAGTTTCCCGCCTCCCGCAGCGCGCTGGCGAAGATCTCCTGAAGTCGCGTCTTGGCCAGATCGTGCAGGACCTTCCAAAACTCTTCGGCCGAGGCCGTGCGCCGGAACCGCAGCCGGGACGGGGCGAAACGGTGGTCTTCCACGTGGGGCCGGTCCGGCTCGGGCCGCGGGGTGCCCAGATCGACGACCCGGGCCATGTCGAACGGACCGCCGTAGCGGGCCAGCAAGTGTTTCGGCATGCCCTCCCGCCCCAGCACCGGGCGGACGTGCCGGCGGGTGTCCAAGTCGACGCCGGCGATGCAGATGTGCCCGCCGTGCATTCTGGTCAGGTGGTTGACGAGGATTTTCATGCCTGTGTTGGTGCGTTCGGCAAGAATACAAGAATAGTAGTCGTCTCGCTCCGCGAGACGGAGCCTCATCTCGCGGAGCGAGATGACTACTATCAGAACCTACAGATGCACGATCTTTACGCCGCCCCACTTTTCGGCCAGATACTCGGCCACCAGCCTTCGGTGGCAATGCTCGGCGGTCGGCTCGCTGCAGAGCAAGACGCTGCGCACCTCGAACAGCCGCCGGTCGACCGCTTGTTCCACCTCGCGCTCGGCAAGCTGGGCCAGGAAGCGACGTTCGTACTGCGGCCAGGGGAGTTCCTTTTTCTTGTAGGCGTCGAGGACGTCTTTGGTCGGCGAAAGAATCGGCAGGTGGAGATACTCGGCGCCGCAAATCTTCTCCAAGAAGTATTGTAGGTCGTCGCGCTTGGAAAAGGCGGCCAACTGCGACGTGTTGTTCAGTCGCACGTCGACGAGGCGTCGGATGGCGGCCCGCTGGAGGCTCTCGAAGAATTGGCCGGCGCTTTTTCGGGTAAAACCGATTGTGTAGATTTCCACTCGTCGGCGTCCTCCAGGTCGAACAGCGTCAATTGACCCTTGGTCTTGCGGAAGTGTTCCTCGGCGGCGACTTGTTCTTCGCTCTGCAGCGACCCGTCACAGCGGATGTGCACGACGTCGACGCCCCGCTGGGCGAGCACGCGACCGACCAGCAGCCGGCGGTGGCAATTGGTGGGGTCTTCTTCGCCGCACATCAACGCCACCCGATAGGTCGCCACACCGTCGATCAACCGCTCGATCCCGCGGCTGAAATCGGGGGACCGGGCAACCCGGTCGTAGAGCACGTGCCCCTTCTCGTCGTAGAACTGCTGGCCATCGGCCCGGCCGCCGAGCAGATCCCCCAGGAACAGATACTTGACGGCCCGGGCCTGCAAGGCCCCTTGAATCGCCTCCTTGTTGAAATGGGAAGCGTAGCGGGAGTACGGGCTGCTGCGGACGTCGACCAACACCGCGATCTCGTGTCGCCCGAGAAGATCAAGGAATTGATCCAGCGGATGGTTGGAATGCCCGACCGTCCAGATCGTCCTCGGCGTGTTGGGCCCCTGGTGTTTCATGGGTCGGGTATCTCATGAGGGGTCGTGCTCGTCCGACCATTGCTCGTCCTCTTCCCAATCGTCTTCGTCGTCGTCGTCTTCGTCGTCTTCCCGATCGTCGTCCTCGTCGTCCTCGACTTCTTCCCACGGCTGGTCGTCGAACTCCTCTTCGTCGTCGTCGTCCTCTTCGTCATCGTCATCGTCGTCGTCATCGTCGTCGTAATCGTCGTCGTCGAACTCTTCGTCCTCGTCGACGTTGTGGGAGAGATCGTCGTCGAGTAGTTCGTCTTGTTCCGGCTGAACCGGCGTCGCAGCGCCATCGTCGTCGAGTTCTTCCGGGACAGCCTGCTTCATGGTGAGGGTCTTCACATTCATCTCCTTCTCCGCTTCAAGGGGATGGCTCGCTTGATTCGCCGTCAATTCCGCTCGCGGCAATTCATCCAGGTGCCGCAGCCCAAAGACCTGCAGGAACTCCTTGGAAGTTCCGTACAGAAACGGCCGGCCGAGTTCCTCGGAGCGGCCGGCGATCCGTACCAGGTTTCGCTCGATCAACTGCCGGAGCATCTCGCCACACTGGACTCCACGGATGGCTTCCACGTCGGCTCGCAACACCGGTTGCCGATAGGCGACCACGGCCAAGGTCTCCAAGGCCGGAGGCGACAATCGTACTTCCACGGGCGTGGGGTGCAGGCGTCGGAGCCAGGCAGCGAACTTCGACCGGGACATCAACTGGAAGCCGCCCGCTATCTCCTCCACCCGAAACGCACTCTCTTGAACATCGTACATTCGATTCAACGTCCGGACCAGTGTACGCGCTTCGGTCCCGTCGGCCAAGCCTGCCAGTTGGGCCAGTTTCCGGCTCCCCTGGGGATGGTCGGCAAGGAACAACACGGCTTCGAGCCGGGCCAAGGCGGCAGATCGGGCATATGGACCACCACCGAGGGGCGGGTCGTCGGACGACTCACCCGACAGCAGGAAACGGCCAATCCCTCCCACCACCGTCGGCCCAACGGCCGGCGCGCAGACCGGCTGCCGATAACGAAGCGCCACACTCCCCAAGAGCCGGCCCGTACTGACACCAAAACCATCCATCGAGAGACCCCCAATCAGCAGCGTAAGGCCAACCAGGGGCTCTTGGCAAGCCCGATCCACCTTGCTCGGTACGAAGCACCGGGTGGACGGTCCCCACTCGGCGAAGTTGCCCCATTCGGCGAAACGGCACCACTCGGCGAAACGGTTCGTCCGGCAATTTCCGTACGGCGACGTAACATGGCGCGCGTTCACCGCCGACCGGCCCGACGGTCCTGGACCTGTTGCAGGACCAGAGCCATGGCCTGCAAAGGCTCGGCGTCGCTCGCCTCGAAGTGTTCAGCGTAGTTGCCACCGCCTGCCACAGCCATTTCGCAACGGAAGCGGTACAACTGCTGCTGATTCCCCCATGACTCCAGCGACCATCGGGTCACGCCCAATTCCCGCAGCCGGCCCCGGATTTGCGTAAACGGGTCGATGCCAGCAGCGGGCGACTCGTAGTGGGCCGCCGTGACGGTGGACCTCGAAGTGTCGGCCGCGGCCTCGGGCCACGTGTTGACGTCCGGTAGCGCATTCTGCTGATAGAGGGGGTCTACCCGGCTCTCATAATCATCTATCGAGGGGTGGCTGCCCCCCATGGGTGCAAACTGTGAATTCCCGCCGCCTGAAGCGTCTGCCGATGCTGGACCCTGCGGCCGGCGAAGCTCAAACAGCTTGAGCATCTCGGGCAGCGATTTGCCGAACACGGCCGCCAGCGGTATCACCACCAGGCACACCAACATCACCAACGCCCGAACCATCACGGCGGTCGACGATTGCGTAGCCAACGGCGTCTCCTTTTTTCCTCGGTGCCAACATCGTAGTTCGTCGCCACAAGGCGCGGCATGATACCGGGGGGACTTGATCTCGGGCAAGACGAAAAAAGGGGGACGGGGGGCTTTTTCGGCGACGTTGGCTGAACAGGTCGACATCTGAACTGGAAAAAGGCCCCCGTCCCCTGTTTTCCTGGTGTCCTACGACTATTGCACAGTACGGCGGTTCGACGGCGCGGACTGCACCACGGTGCAACGATCGTAGGACACGAGGCGTTTTTCCGCTCGGCGGCGGAAAGACTGACCTGTCCTCTTTCCTCACGAACTTCAAGTACGGGCGACGACCTGCCGATAATGGGCCAGTGTGTCGCCGATACACGTCTGCACCGGCCGTTCTGTTGGATTGCACGTTCTGCGAGCTTTAGGGAACCGGCGTGGCAACTTCCGATATCCGCAAAGCGGCCGTTTTGTTGATGAGTCTGCCGGACGAGCAGGCGGCCCAGTTGATGGGCAAACTCGAGCCGAAACAGGTCGAATCGGTCTCGATTGAAATTGCCAAGATGAGCGGGGTCAGCGGCGACGAGCAGGAGGCCGTCATCCAGGAGTTCGCCAGTGCCAATCCCACGGCCTTGGCCGGACGCGCCGGCGGCTTGGAGGTCGCCAAGCATCTGGTCGAGCGGGCCTTGGGCAAAAGCGCCGGCGCCACGCTGGACAACGTCCGCCAGTCGATCGAGGCGCTGCCCTTCGGCTTCCTGCAAAAGGTCGACAGCCAGAACCTGCTGACGTTCATCATCGACGAGCACCCGCAGACGATCGCCCTGATCCTCTCCCACGTGCCGTCGTCTCAGGCCGCCGACATCATCAGCGGTCTGCCCGCCGAACGCCAGATGTCGGTCATCAAGCGGATCGCCACCATGGGGCAAACGAACCCGGAGATCATCCAGGAGGTGGAAAAGGGGCTGGAGAACCGCATGGCCAGCGTGATGAGCCAGCAGTTCGAGAACGCCGGCGGAGTGGCCAGCGTGGCCGAAATGCTCAACGTGATCGATCGGGCCACCGAGCGGAGCCTGCTGGAGAACCTGGCCCAGGAGGACCCCGATCTGGTCGACGAGATCCGCCGCTTGATGTTCGTCTTCGAGGACATCACCAAGCTGGGCGACCGCGACATCCAGATGTTGTTGAAGAACGTCGAAAGTTCCCAGTGGGCGATGGCCCTGAAGGGAGCCAGCGAGGAACTCAAGGACAAGATCCTCAACAACATGTCCAAACGGGCCTCCGACCTGCTGAAGGAGGAGATGGACTACCTGGGTCCGGTGAAGCTCTCCAACGTCGAGCAGACGCAGCAGCAGATCGTCGACATCATCCGCCGCCTGGAAGACGCCGGCGAGCTCACTACCCACGGCGACGAGGAAGAGGAGCAGTTCATCCAATAGCTCCCACCGGCCTGGTTACGGAGCTTCTGAAGACCGGGTTGTGTGACGGCAAGATTGCTTGTAGGGTTTAATCCAACCTGCAGCGGGTGGTGTGATTCCGGGAGAAAGACCGTTTGGCCGCCGCGGCCACGCGGTGTGGTTGCCCGGCGTGGCCGCCGAGGCCCAACCAGCGGAATTGCCACCGCGCTCTTCGTCACACCAGAGCGAATCGACTGCTCCCATGACCAACACGTTGTATCTGCCCGAGCTTCGCGAAATGCTGGCCGAAAACGATGCGGCCGGGCTGGTGGAATTCTGCACCGCCTTGCACCCGGCGCGGACCGCGGAGTTTATGGAAGGGCTGGCGGCCCAGGAAGCCTGGGACGTGCTCCAGCACGCCCCGCTGCCGCTACGGACCGAGATCTTCGGCTTCTTCCCGGAGGTCAAGCAGATCGAGATCATCGAGACGCTCGATCGGGAGCAGATCGCGGCCTTCATCGGGCACCTGCCGCCGGACGATCGCGTGGACCTGCTGGCGGACGTCCGGCCCTGGATCGTCGAGGAGTTGATGCCGCTGATCCCTACCGTCGAGCGGCGCGACATCCAAAGGCTCAGCGCCTATCCCGAAGGGACCGCCGGGGCGGTGATGACCACCGAGTTCGCCCGCCTCAGCGAAGACCTGCCGGTGGGCCGGGCGCTTGAGGAAATCGGCCAGCAGGCCGAGCAGTTGGAAACCATCTACTACTTGTACATCGTCGACGACGAGGACCATCTGCGGGGCCTGGTTTCGGCCCGGCAATTGCTCTCGGCGGTCGGCAAATCGGAAACGCTCATCGGGGACCTGATGGAACGCGACCTGGTCACCGTCAACGTGGCCGACGACCAGGAAGAGGTCGCCGACAAGGTCGCCCATTACGACCTGCTGGCGATCCCCGTGGTCGACGACGAACACCGCATGCTGGGCATCATCACCCACGACGACGTGATCGACGTGGTTCGCGAGGAAGCCACCGAAGACGCCCATCGCATCGCGGCCGTCGAGCCGTTGGAAGAAGGCTACCTGGAAACCCACCTGCTCACGCTTACGCGAAAACGAGGACTCTGGCTGACGATCCTGTTCCTCGGCGCCCTGTTGACCGCGTATGCCTTGGGCGAGTACGGCGAGACGATGGCGGCCCACTCCTGGCTGATCCTCTTCGTTCCCCTGGTGATCTCCACCGGCGGCAACACCGGCAACCAATCGGCCACCTTGATCATCACCGCCCTGTCGACCGGCGACATCACGCTTCGCGACTGGTGGCGGGTGCTTCGCCGGGAGTTGACTATGGGGCTGCTGTTTGGGGGATTCTTCGGAATCCTCGGCTACTTCTTCGCGCTGCTGGTCGGCCAATTCTTCAGTTTGAAAAACGGGGCTCCGCCCGACTACTACACCGCCTCGATCATTCCGATTACCGTCTTGCTGGTGGTGGTGTGCGGCACGTTGTTGGGCTCCGTGCTGCCGTTGGTGTTTCGCCGCCTCGGGCTGGACCCGGCCATGATGAGCAACCCGTTCGTGGCCGGGCTGATCGACGTGCTGGGGATCATCATCTACATGCAGGTGGCCTTGGCCTTCCTGGTGCTGTAGTACTCCATCGACTTCGGTTTTGGGGGTGGCTGGCGGCCGCAGCGCAGCGAAGCCCCCGTTCCGATGTCCTGGGGCACCGCTGCGCTTTGCCCCAGCCATCCGACTCCCGTCCCAGGGGGGGGGTGGGTAGGCGGGGCACTGACCGGTTGCATTTTTATTGGCGAGGTGCGATAATCGAGCCTGGGGCTTGTGGTGGCTTGCTAATTCGTGGGCGTCGCTCGGGCAGTTGCAGAAACAGGAGGAGCGATCATGGCTTTGCCGAGAAAGCTGTTTGCCGTGCTGGTGTCGGCCCTGGCCAGCCTAGGGCCGGCCGGCGTAGTTCGGGCCCAGGTAATCGTGATCGAAGGGATCGAAGGGAATGCCGTCGAGGTGCAATCCATCCCCGTGGCCGCCCCCGCCAACTCCGGCAGTTTCCGCGCAATATCGGGACCGCCCGGATCCATGCCGCCCGGATCGCACCCCGGCCGACCCCGGCCGCCGAGGCCGGGCGAAGAAGGCGAGCAAAAAGAGAAGCCGGGCGACGAAAAGGAAAAGCCGGGCGAAGCCAAGGAGAAGTCGGAGGACAAGGACGAGAAGTCGGACGAGAAGGATAAGGCCGACGAAGGTCCCGAGCCCGTGCAGCGGCCGACCGATCCGCCCCAGCCGGGCGATCCCGAGCAACTGAAGATCCGCCCGGATGCCGACGGCAAGATCAAGTTCAACTTCACCGGGCAGAAGTGGCCCGACGTCTTGCAGTGGCTGGCCGACGTTTCCGACATGAGCCTCGACTGGCAGCAACTGCCCGGCGATTACCTCAATCTCACCACCCAGCGCGGCTACACCGTCGATGAAGCCCGGGACCTGATCAACCGGCACTTGCTGACCCGAGGGTATACGCTGCTGAGACAGGATGAAGTTTTCTCGGTGGTTCAGATCGAGAAGCTCGATCCCAGCATGGTGCCCCGCGTGACCCCCGAGGAACTGGACCAACGCGACCCGCACGAATTCGTCAAGGTCTCGTTTCCGTTGCAATGGCTGTTGGCCGAGAAGGCCGTCGAAGAACTCAAGCCGATGCTCAGCCCCCACGGCAAGATTACGCCGCTGAAGATGACCAATCGCCTGGAGGTGATCGACGCGGTGATCAACCTCCGGGAGGTTCGTCGGCTGTTGATCGAAGAGCAGTCGGGCATCGGCGAGCAGGATTTCCAGGAGTTCAAGCTGCAACACACCCGGGCGGAAGAAGTTCAAAAGCTATTGCAGGGGCTGTTGGGCATGCCGGTGACGGCGTCCGCCCGCTCTCGGCCGCCGTCGCCGAAGTCGTCGTCGTCGGACCAGATGCGACGGATGCAGGAGGAGAAGGCCCGGATGATGGCGGAGATGCAGAAGCAGCAGCAAAAGGCCCAGCAGAAGCAGCCCGGCGGCGCGCCCAAGCCGTCGGCGCCGGGCAAGGTCTACCTGGTGGTCAACACCCGCCGCAACAGCATCCTGGTCCATGCCCCGCCGGACCAGATGGCAATCATCGAAGAGGCCATCGGGGCGATCGACGTGCCGTCGGATCGCGTCCATTCGCTGCTGCGCAACAAGGACCGCATGCAGGTCTACCGGCTGGAGAACCTCGATCCGCAGCCGCTGATCAAGACCCTGGAAGACTTGGGCGACCTCGATTTCGACACCCGGTTGGAGGTGGACACGCAGAACAACGCCATCATCGCCTACGCCTCGCTGGCTGACCACCTGACGATCCATTCGCTGATCGACAAGCTCGACGGCGGCGGCCGGCATGCGGAGGTGGTTCCGTTGACCGAACTCCGCGCCGCCACGGTCGCCCAGACCATCGACTTCATGATGGGCGGCGGCAGAGAAGAGGAAAACAAGCAGGACGACTCCCGCAGCAGGCGCTCTTACTTTCCCTTCTTCGGCGGCTTCGACGGCGGTTCTTCACGGTCCGGTCGGTCGGAGCAGCACACCGAGCGGTTTCGCGTCGACGCCGACGTGAAGCACAATCGGCTGCTCTTGTGGTGCAACGAGTTCGAGTTGGCCAAGGTGCAGCAACTGCTGGGCCATCTCCGCAAGATGCCCGAGGGCGACCGCCAGCCCAATACGCCCAAGGTCTACCGCCTGGTGACGCTGGACCCCGAGCCGTTCGTCAAGGCCCTGAAAGATATGGAAACCCTCGACTTCTACACGCGGCTGGAGGTCGACCAGCAGAACGGCGCGATCCTGGCCTACGCCAGCCAGGCCGACCATGCGAAGATTGCCGACCTGATCGCCACGCTCGACGGCAGCGGCCGGCAGTTCCACGTAATCTCGCTGCGCCGGCTGGAGGCCGACAACGTGGCCGGCACGATCTCGTTCATGATGGCCGGCAAGGACGATAGTCAATCGTCCGGGTACAGCAGGACCTACGTCTACAACGAGTACTACGGGGGCGGTCCTTCGCGCGGCGGCAAACAGAAGAAACCGGATGAGTTCCGCGTCGACGCCGACGTCGAGTACAACCGCTTGCTCCTTTGGGCCAACGACATCGAGATCGAAGAGGTGAAGAACCTGCTGGTCAAACTGGGCGAGATACCTTCGGAGGGCGGCGATACGAGCACCATCCGCGTGCTCGACGTGATGCCGGGGCCCGATCAGCAAAGGTTGATCGAACAGATCCGCCGTATTTGGCCGTCGCTGGCGCCCAACCCGTTGCTGACGCCTCCGCCGGAAGAGTCCCAGGAAAAGAAGGAAAAAAACGAACAGAAGCAGCCCGAGGAGAAAACGGATTCGGTCCCATCCGGCCCGAACACGGCTCGCGGCGGCACGCCGCAGAGCCATCCCCCGGTGGCCAAAGCGGCGCCGCAGCGATCGGTTTTCCGCCTGGCCCAACTGAAGCAAGAGGACCCGCCACCGGAGGCTTCTGCTGAGGTTCAGCCGGAGCTGCCGCCGCCGCCGGACAAACAGCCGCAAGAGCCACTCCAGCCGCCGGCCCAGCCCGAGCAACCTCCTTCCCGCGACGCCCCGGCGGACCCCGCCGGCAAGCCGGCCCCGGTGAGCATCACGCAGGGTCCCGACGGCCGGTTGATCATCAGTTCTCAGGACACCAAGGCGCTGAACCAACTGGAGGAGTTGATGGTGCGGTTGACGCCGCCGCGCAAGGAGTTCGAGGTGTTCCAATTGCGCTACGCCGAGGCCTTCTGGATCAGCCTGAACCTGGAGGATTTCTTCAAGGAAAAGGAAGAAAGTGGGAACAACATGAGATCCTACATGTACGGGTATTACGGCTACTCTCCGCAGTCCAACTCGGCAGCCTCCACCCGCCGGCTCTCGAAGCGGCGTCCCTTGAAGTTCATCTCCGACGACGACACTAACACGATCGTGGTCCTGGGGGCCGACCCGGCACAGCTTCGCACCATCGAAGAGCTGATCCAATTGTACGATCAACCGCACATGGCCGACTCGGAGTCGGCCCGCAAAACCGAAATCTTCCAGATCCGCTATTCCCAGGCGACGGTCATCGCCGAGGCGGTCAAGGAGGTCTACCGCGACCTGTTGAGCACCCGCGACAAGGCCCTGGCCAAGCAGCAGTCGGATCGACAACAACGGCCGGAGAGCCGCTACAGCTTCTATTCCAGTGGCACGGGCGACGACACCCTGGAAAAGAGGCCCAAGTTTAAGGGAATGCTCTCGATGGGAGTTGACCAACTGTCGAACACGCTGATCGTCTCGGCCCCGGAATCCCTCTTCGGCGACGTCAGCAAGATGATCCTGGCGCTGGACGAGGCGGCCAAGCCGGTGGCCAACATTCGGGTGGTGAAACTGGGCGCGGGGGTCAGCGCCGAGGGAGTCAGAGACGCGCTTTCCGAGATCCTCGGCGACGGTTCCTCCGGCAGAAAGCCTGGCCCAAGACCGCCCACCCCCAAGCCGCCGCAAAACGGCCCCCGACCGCCCAACGGACCACGGCCGGGCAACAACTAGGCCGCGGCCGCTGGACGTTTCCCGCAGCGTTTGCCCATCCGCGTGCCTATCTACCGCACCGGTCTTCCACCCGGTCCGTGATCCACGGATGAATCTTTCTCATCTCGCAGACGCTCACCTCGGCCGATCCTGAGGCCACTGCCGCGATTTATCATGGAGAATTGCGCAAAGTTTGCCGATTATTCGTGTTGCGTGGATATTGCGCTTCCGGAGTCGTGGCGTGACGCACACTCCGAACCCCTGGGAACATGGAACGGAATGCCCCAAATGATTGGTACCACAAGAGTTAAGAAGACTCTCGCTGCCGCAGCCGCCGCGGTGATCCTCGTTGCGGCACTCGTTTGGGCTGGGATGCTCGTCGACGAGCCGGCGGGCGCCCAGCAGATGGTGCAACCGACGGGTAGGTATAACTTGGACCCCCGGGTCCGGGCCACCACTTTTATCCAAGCTCCGCAGGTTGCGCAAAATGCGGCCCCGCAGCCGGACCGTCCGCCGCCGGTCGCGCCCGTGTTGGAAGTGTATCCTTGCCGGCCCGGCGAGGCGGCCGCCATCGCCGCGCGGTTGCAGCAAGAATTCGGCCGTCTCGAGAACGTGCGGATCGTGGTCGACGAGCGGACCTCCCAGATTCTGGTTCGGGCGCCGCCCCAGCTCCAACCGCAAATTGCCACCGAGGTAACCCGGGCACGAGCAGCCGCGGCAGCGCCGGCGCCAGCGGCGCCGGCGGGTCCACCGGCTATCGACACGGTGCTCTCGCGGGAGATTCAACTCCAACAGGTCAGCTCGCGGCAGGTCGAGGCGCAGTTGGCAGGCATGTTGGGCCACCGGTTGTCGCCGATGGCCGGCGCCGCACCGGGCGTCAGCGCTCACCGGGTGGCCTTGCCCGGCGGCCAGCAAATCGTCCTGGGGATGCACCATCAAGCCAACCTGGTGACGGTTCGCGGACCCGGCCGGGCCGTCGATTCGTGCGTGCGCTTGATTCGGGCGCTGGACCAGTCGCAGACGACCGCCGATAGCGCCACGCGAATGGTTTCGTTGCAGACGGCCGATCCAGCCAGCGTACGTCGGGCGGTGGATGCGATTCACAGCGGCAACGCGGTGTTGGGTCCCCAAGGCCGGATGATCGCTTCGCTGTTCCAACCGCAGCCCCAAGGGCCGGCGGCCCCGGGCGCGGCTCCGCCGGCCAACGGCCAGCCAACCGTCGCACCGCCACAGGCCGCGGGCCTGATCGGTCCGGTGCAGATCGAGTATCTGGAAGGTCTGGACGTGTTGATCATTCGCGGGCACCAGCGGGACGTGGAGCAGGTAATGGAGATCATCGCCGAGATCGAGCGGATCAGCGCGGAGACGGTGCCGGTGATCGAGGTCTACCGATTGCAGCACGTTCAGAGCGAGGCCTTGGCGGAGTTGATCACGCCGCTTTACGAAGAGGTCTTCCTGCCGCGACATGGAAGGGTCAGCATCACGGCCCTGGTCAAACCGAACGCGTTGTTGCTGATCGGCCGGGCGGAGAGCGTGCAGGCGGTGGTCGACCTGATGAAGCAGCTGGACCGGCCGGTGCCGCCCAACACGCAGTTTCAGGTTTTTCGGCTGCGTCACGCCTCGGCCTCCATGGCGGAGCAAACCGTCTCGGAGTTCTTCGATGAGGAGGACGACGAGCGCCCGGGGCTGGCGCCCAGGGTGTTGGTGACGGCCGATTTCCGCAGCAATTCGTTGATTGTGCGGGCCAGTCCGCGGGACATGGCCGAGGTGGCCAAGCTGATCGAAGGAATCGACACCCCCGACAGCGATTCGGTCAACGAGATCCGCCTGTTCCAGTTGCAGAACTCGCTGGCCGAGGATTTGGCGCCGACCCTGCAAGATGCGATCATCGGCGACACCGGGGCGCCCGGCCAGCAAGTCGGGGCGGCGGGCCAGGCGTCCCAGGCCAAGTCGTCGATGTTGCGATTCGTCACCGTCGACGCCCAGGGAAAGCGGCTGCTGAAATCGGGGATCCTGACCGACGTGCGGATTACGCCCGACGTGCGGGCCAACACCCTGCTGGTCTCCGCGCCGGCCGACGGCATGGAGCTGATTGCCGCGTTGATCGACCGGCTCGATCGGCTCCCGGCGGCCGAGTCCCAGATCAAGGTGTTCACGATCGTCAACGCCGACGCGCTGGGCCTGTTGGACATGCTGGAGACGCTCTTCGGGGCCCAGCAG
>SDBV01009468.1_pt1 | contig 12951 bp, 13 predicted proteins | sample 2277081 | NCBI WGS metagenome assembly SDBV01 (sample SAMN10402039, study PRJNA504765) | marine sediment metagenome | isolation source: marine sediment core GS10_PC15, 223 cmbsf | place: Arctic Ocean: Southern Knipovich Ridge | collected 2010
ACTCTATAACGCGTGAAATAAAATTGTACTGCGTCAAGAGCAGACAAACCCGTTTTTCTTGGACGAGTGCTAAATGGAAAAAAGATTATTGGATTTTGTTTATCTAATTTTTTTGATAAACCCCTCAATATTCTAAGTTCAGTTTTTCCATCACCAGTTATAATGATATAGTTAGGTTCAATATTTTCATTAAGATCCATCTCAATTAATCTCAAAAGAATCACAGTGAATTTTTATAAGTTTAGTAAACCACTTAATAAGCGGGGATCATTATTTGCACTTAATAGTGATTCAATCTCCTCTAAAGTGAATATTTCTTGGCAAAGAACATCTTCATTTGATTTATTCAATTGGAGAATACTCGTATCTTTTGGCTTTAAATCTGTCAAATGGTATAACACATCTATATTGTGAGTTGAAATAATAATCTGGAAGTCTTTTTTTTTCAACCAATTAAAGAATAATCTTATCATCGTAGGATGGAATCCCGCTGCAAAATCATCAATTAATACAAGTTTTGGTTTTAATAATTCTAATAAAGTCATTATTTTTATGACTTTTTCAGCTCCAGCTCCAAGGTCTTTCAATTCTATGAAAGCTGTAGTATTAGGATAAACTTTTCTAAGAGTAATAGGCTCTTGAAATATGAATTCACTAAAATTGTCATTAACGCATTCATTAAGGAATTTAGCAAGTGTTATATGATACCCCTTTTTTGTAATAAGATCCTTCAGATCCCCCATTCTCCATTCCAAATCATCGAGGATCGATGTTGTATAAGGAAAGAATAATACTGAATGTTCTAATTGTTTAGGATTCATATTGAAAAAATTAGCTATAGATTTTACATTATGTATCAAAGAAGATTCATAATTATCTTTAGTTATTTTAAAATAAATACTCTTATTTTCATTTTCAAGTGTATAATCTAATCTTGCCTCTCCAGCGTATAGGTAAAGAAGTCTTCTGTATTTTCCTCCCTTTCTTGTAGAATGAATATCTGTTAAATATTCAATTCTAGTTTTAGAAGAGATATATCTTGATATCCAAGGATTTGGTAATAATGATAATGCTTCTAAAACTGCTGATTTTCCTGAATTATTTCTTCCTATTAAAACAGTGAAATTTGAGAATTCTATTGGTTTCTTACAACTCTTTACTCCTCTAAACTCTTTTATAATTAAACTCTTTACAAACATGAAATCTATATTTCTTTTATTATATTTCTTAATATATTAATGTATTAAATAGTAAATATATTTAGAGCTAAATATATTAGGAATGATCTTTTAATTGAAAACTTCTTTCCGGAAACTATCGAATATTAATAAAGTTCCTATTATAAATAATATAGGAGTAGTAATATTTGTGATATTTACGAAGAAATCTAATGCTTTAGAAATCCCAACATAGCTAACTAGTATTTCTTGTCTAAGCATGCATCCTAATCCTACAAACGCAGCACCAAGAACTACTTTCAAGACTTTCTTGTTAGTAGTTCCTGTATTTTTCAAAAACAAAGCAAAAAGCAAAAAAGGAATAAGGGAAGTACCTAAAAAAAAAAATAGTAGTATAAAATTTGGTAAATTTGTAATAACGAGCATCAACACAATAAAAAATGGAATTATGCTAGCAAAATAATGTCTATCATATGTAATTTTATTCATTACTTTCTCTAAATGAATTATTTTATTCCAAAAGGGAAAAAACATAATTAAAATCCTAATTCTAAGCAGTAAATTAGAAATTTCAATATTATTTATTATAAATATTGAGAGAACTTTCATTAGATTTTCTATACCAATAAAAATATAAAAGATTTCCCAAGAAAATAAGTCATTGTATAGGTGAAAGTCCTTTTCTTTTGTAAATTTTTTAGAGATGTAAAGTTTATCAATGATTATTATTGTAAAAATTATGGATAAAACTACATTAAGTAAATATAGTATCCCACCTATTTCTACTAATACCAATCTTATCCCTCAAATAAATAACATATCATTTAAGAATAAATAATGAAACCGGCACTAAAGGTCCTTTGAGTGACAATTTCTCATTTTTTGCAAGATTTACTGTTTGAGTTGCCATATTATTAATTGAACGTTCAGCAGAATCAAGATTAAATAAACTCCTATATTTTGGATCATCTGGATTAGATACAATTATTTTTTGCCATTTCAATCCTAGAGCATTTGATTGTAATTGTAATCCTGCCAGTGCCATTCCGGCTTCCACTTCGGCCCAGTATTTAGGATTCATAAATGCTTTTCCAATTTTAGAATGCATAAATCCTGAACATGGTGCTTTTCTATCAATACATAATAGAATTATATAGTCTGAAAAATTAATGCCAAATTCTTTTTCTATATCAGCTTTGGAATTATTAGAAGTATATTTTTGGATGAAATGATCATAATTTATTTTCTCATCTATAGAAATCCATCTATTTAATGCGGAAAATCCAACAGAGTTGTAAAAATATGCTCCTTTTGTTAGATCGGAGAGAGAGTCAACCAATACTATTGGATATACCGCGTATCCTGCACATCCTGATGCATGGACACGACCATAACCATTCTTTTCTACCATATCACGGTTGCCGTGAGTTGCATGATCAGTTTCTCCTTGGCACGCCCAGAGTAATTGGGATAGTTCATAAAGAGATGTCGAATTGGGTTCTTTTTTTTCGATTTGATCGAAAATTGCTGTATCTACAGGAACACCTTGATACTTATTGATATAAATTGCACGATCTTTATAACACTCTGGAGTTTCGAGGAGATGGATTCCTTCCTTTAACTCTTTTTGAAGGGGTTCTAATGTATCTTCAATTAATTCTCCACGATCTCGCTCTCGAACTGCTACAGAATATAAAAAAGCATAATTCTGACTTGTGGTAGTATTAACAGCTTTATTTACTTTTTTAGGCGGTCTTGCTCGTTGGGATACTCCAAGTCCTATACTTCCTACTTTTAATGAAAGGTATTGCCAAATAAGCCCTACTTGAATCAATTCCTCTAAATCTATTGATTTTTTCATATCAAGTTCGGGGTAAACTTCCATACAGTACTTTGTTTTTTCTTTATCTGTTACTAAAGTAAGTTCTTTTTCATTGTACCTATATATCCCACCTGTATACTCATCCCCATTAGGAAGTACAATAAAAAGGCTTTTTGAGAGCGCCGCTTGGTGTGTTGATTTACAGATGTCTAAAACCTCCGACATCGGTAAAGGGTGTCCCTCACCGGAACAATCTTTGCGACTTGCTAAGCATCCTTGCAGACTTGTTTTCATAAATGATAGAATATAAATTTGATTAAATAGTTATTTGTTGGTAAGGACTTTTTCAATAATTTCAATAGCCCAATCAATCTCATTTTTAGTGATTATCAGAGGAGGAGCAAATCGGATGGTTGTTGAGTGAGTATCTTTCGCTAATATTCCATTGTCTTTGAGTTCCTCCACAATTTTGCGAGAATCTTCTTTAAATTCGATAGCGATCAGTAATCCTTTACCTCTGATTTCTTTAATAGGTATTTTTGTTTTTTTTTCAACAATCTCATTAAGGCGATTTATAAAATATACACCCATTTCTTTTGCTCGTTCGGCAAGCTTCTCACGCAAATGTATTTCGATTGATTTCATTGCAACTGCAGCTGCTAAAGGATTCCCTCCAAAAGTGCTTCCATGAGTTCCAGGACTGATCACATCAGGACCAATAATATCTTTTGTTGATACTACTGCAGAAACTGGGTAAACTCCACCTCCAAGAGCTTTCCCTAACAAAAACATGTCTGGTTTCACTTTTTCATGATCACAAGCAAATAATTCCCCCGTTCTACCAAAACCCGTTTGAATTTCATCTACAATCATTAGCACATTATATTTTATACAAATATCTCTCACAAGTTTTAAGTAACCTTCTGAAGGAATATTTACACCAGCCTCTCCTTGTAAAGGCTCAACTAAAAAGGCAGCTACTTTTTCAGGACCTAATTCTTGAATGATATTTTCTAATTCGTGGGCATCTCCGTATGGTATGAGATTAAAACCTGGTGTGTATGGTCCAAAATTTCCATTGTAGCGGACTATTGAAATATCAGAGCTAAAACCAATGATTGTTATGGATCTACCATGAAAGTTATCTCTACACACAATTATCTTTGCTTCATTCTTAGGGATCATTTTCTTAATATATCCCCAAGCTCTAGCCACCTTTAATCCAGTTTCTACCGCTTCCGTTCCTGTGTTCATTGGAATAGACATTATTCCAGATTTGTTAGGATCATTAACATGAGGTCCAACAACATCAGACAGCATCTTTAAAAAAGGTCCCATCATATCATTATGAAATGCTCGAGAAGTTAAAGTAACCTTATCGGCTTGTTCTTTCAAAGCAGCTATAATTTCGGGATGACAATGTCCAGTATTTTGACTGGAATAAGCAGATAGACAATCCAAATATTTTTTCCCTTCTATGTCGTAAACCCACACACCCTCTGCTTTTGAAATAACAACTGGAATAGGATGATAATTATGAGCACAATATTTAAGATCCATATCAATGAACTCTTTCGAATCAGGCATTTAATTTCATTCTTCTTTTTTATTACTTTATTACTATCTAACTATGAAAACTTACATTAAAATTTTAGAATTTTCTTCTAAATAAGAGGGGGAAAAATGCGGGAATTTACTATTTTCTATAATATCATTAAACATTTTTGAAACTGTTCATATATAAAAAATGTCGAAGATCATAATTGTATAAATTTTACAGAAATAAATATGCATTATTAAAGTGAATAAATAAAATGAAAAGGAAAGCTCTATTTTTAATTTATCTGTAGTTATATTGTTTTCTTATTGTTTTTTTCTTTTCATCAATTCTTTAATAGCAAAAGTAGCTACAATACCCGCAAATGTACTTGGACCAAATCCCGCGTCATACCCTAATTCTTTAGCGAGTTCATTACTTATTCTTGGACCTCCACATATTAAAATGATATCTTCTCTTAATCCTTCAGCTTCTAGTAGTTCTACCAATTGAGTTAGATTTTTTACATGAATATTCTTTTGTGTTACGGATTGTGATATAAGTAACACATCAGCATTTAATTCTATAGCTTTCTTAACAAATTCTTCGTTTGAAATCTGACTCCCTAAGTTGTGAGCTTCAATCATATCATATCTTTCAAGCCCAAAATGACCTGCAAAACCCTTTATGTTCATTATTGCATCAATTCCTACTGTATGCGCGTCTGTGCCCGTAGTTGCTCCAAGGAAAACAACTTTCCGCTTAAATTTTTCTTTTATATAATCATTAATTTCAGTCATGGACATAGCTTTCACTTTTACAGATTCCACGGAAATATTAGTATAATCTAAAGTATGAATTAAACTTCCATACAAAACAAAAAAAGTAAAGCCTTTATCCAATTGAGTGTGATATACAACAGAAGGGTCTTTCAAGCCCATTTTTCTAGCAAGTATTTTTGCTGCAACATGGGCTTTTTCACCATCGTCTACTGGAAGCGTAAAACTCAGTTGAATTCTACCATCATTTATTGTATCTCCATATGGTTTAATTTTTGTCAAATCAAGTGACTTATCAATATCTCTTTTTCCAGTAGAGTATAACCCGTCCCCCATTTTAATTTCAGCCTCGCTTTAACTTTAATTCAATCATCATAAGTTCAATAAAAGGATTGAAATAACCTTTCTCCTTTTGAACTACGCCATCCAATCCCCTACCTCCTGTTGCGGATCTTTGAATTCCACCAAAAATTCCTTTTTCGATTGTTTGAAATAATCCTTCTCTTTGAACATTTGTTAATAATTTATAAGCTTCATTTAATACATTATTTGCTCTTTTTTCCATAATTCCCCCCTCTTTAAACATTATTTCTTCGCTTATTGATTTCATATTTTTAAAGATATATTGCGCATTTTCTATTGACAATGCTCTATCTGACATAAAAGGAGTATGGATTGCTTCAGTCAACATACCTAAAAGGTGGATTTTTTGATTTGTCATAATTGTTATCATATTAAATAAAGCATTTTGAATATGCCCTTTGAAGATATTTCCTGTTATAAATTTAGTCGGAGGCATATATTTTAATGGGGCTTTAGGAAAAATTTCTCGTGCCATTTGAGCCTGTGCAAGCTCATACAGAAATCCATTTTCTATTTTAGGATCCATCTCAAAAGCATGCCCCAAGCCCAATTGTTCTTCTTTTAAGCCAGCAAGTAAAGCAAATTGCTCATTCATAAATTGAGAGGCAAGGACAGTATGTGCAGTTTCAAAAGCATCAGCAGTTGTTAAGTAATTATCTTCTCCTGTATTAATAATTACTCCGGAATAAGCATTTATCATTCTTGAGAAATATTGATCAATTATAGTTCTTTTCATATTGATATCCCGGAAGAGAATTCCATAAAGAGCATCATTAAGCATTACATCAAGCCTTTCAAGAGCTCCAATGGCAGCAATTTCCGGCATGCATAAACCTGAACAGTAATTAGTAAGTCTAATATATCTTCCTAATTCTTCTCCAATTTCATCTAATGCTTTTCGCATGAGTTTGAAATTTTCCTGAGTAGCATAAGTTCCACCAAAACCTTCTGTAGTGGCACCAAAAGGTATATAATCAAGTAAACTCTGTGCAGTAGACCTAATAACCGCTATAATATCTGCCCCTTGTCTTGCCACAGCTTGGGCTTGAATGATATCTTCATAAATATTTCCCGTTGCTACTATAACATAAATATAAGGCCCCTCTTTATCCCCAAATTTTTTGAGAAAGGTTTCTCTTTTTTGTTTATTAGTTTTAATCTTCTTTAATGAGTTATTAGCTATTGAAAAGATTATTGATTTAATTTCCGATATATCTTTCATAGGAAAAGAATTTAAGTCTAATTCTTCTTTTGAAACTCTTTCTGCGATTTCTTGAGGTGAAAGATTCGTATGAAGCATTGAATTTCCAATGAATATAGCTGCTCCAATTCCAAGTTCATTGTTTCTCTTTATATTATCTACTATAATATTTGGTAAAGGTGTTCCAAATTCATCTACACCATCAATCCCTAGTAACCTACATACTGTTCTTTCTATCGTCATAGTTGTGTGCTTATCAATAAACCTTTGAGTGTTTATCGCAATATTTCTTGCTGCCATTCTTGCTTTTTCCACAATAGAAAAATCTAAATTTAATTTACTTTCTGGATGCTTTCCTTCTTCTTTCAATTTTTTCACTTTTTCGAGATTATAAATAAATTTTAAATTTTTTAACAAAATCTATTATCAACACCCAAATCATAAACAGGGATGTTGGTTTTTTCTTTTAATAAATTTAAAAAATCATTTTTATTAAAATTATATCCATACGGAGAAGTCGGATTTATTGTAATCGCAATAATATTCATAGGGGTTAAGACTTTCAAAAAACCTCCTTTCTTTTGGAATTTATCTTTTATTTTCTTATTTAAAAACAATTTTGTAGCATCCTCTACTAAAAAAGTCACTCCTCTACACTTATTAGATTTTTTCATTAAATCTTCTAATAGTTTATCAGTAATAGCTCCCTTTATCACAACATATTTTGAATTTTCAGTTAAATTTGCAGAAATCTCTTTAGCAGAATCTAATGAGGTAAGAACATCAAGTAATACTATTGAATTTTGAGATTCAATTATTCCTATTTTTGATTTACTTAATATATTTTTTGCAATTTCTATTATTCGTTGATTTTTTTCACTGTTTAAATTTAATAGTTCAATTGTATGGATTGTTAAATTAATAACATTTTGCATGTTTTCCGATACTGAAGCTCCTGTGGAAAGAATGGTAGCGTCAGAAATAATAGGGGTTGCATATGATCTCCTATCAAAAGCACCATCAATTAATATTAAATCACAATCTAAACCTTTTAATTCTAAACATACTTCCTGCAAATATTTATTTATTGATGGTCCCGCTAATTCAATAAAACCATCGCCTAACGCTTTAAGTATCAGAATTTCGCCTAATGGAGTATTATACTCTGTAGTTTTTAATAATTTCATTTTAATTTTACTCCGTTCATAACTCTGTCTAGCTGTTGCTATAATAGTACCTTTTTTGATAAATATTCGAGGTTTTGGAAATCGTGTAATTACATCATACTTTTCTCCATCTCTTCCTATAGATGTTAGACCTAGTTTATAATCTTTTAAATTTTTTATAATAAAGTTTAATGTAGTAGTTTTACTCACATTTTTAGCAAGACCAATGATTGAAATTACCTTATAATTACCGAGTTTACTTAAAAACTCTTTTTTCAATTCCATCTTTCTTGGTTTTAAGTGAATTTATGAATTAAAGTTTTATGTTGAATAGTTGTATAATTTATAATAAAAATATATCTTAAACAAGTTAAGAATTATCGCTAATCCTTTTTTTTTAATAATAATAATAAATAATCTCTTCTGAATTAAAATTAGTTTTATTTGTAAATTAAAACATAAAAATAGAAAAAATTAATAATGTGAAACGTAAAAAATTATATAATGAATCGAAAGAATCAATACAAAAGAAAATCAGAGTTTATAATAGATAAAATCACTCACTTACCAGAAAATATTGATGAGAATAAATTTTTTATTGATGCCTTATTTTATCGGCTTCAAATTTCCATTGATGCTTCTATGGATATTGTTGCAATGTTATGTAAAGATTTAGGTATAACTGTTCAAGATGATTACTCTAATTTAGATGAATTAGAAAAAATATCACTATTTACACCAGGGCTTATTAATAATTTACGTAAATGGAATGGGTTAAGAAATGTTCTTGTATATAAATACAACAAGATAGAAGAAGATATCATATTTCAGAACAAAGTTAGTGTTGTTGAGACTTTAATAGCTTTTATAAAAGAAGTGGAAGTAATTATTAATGAAAAAATCAAATTTAATGACTAATATTATAAAAGATTTAGATTTTTGTAGTAGTTATTGGACTATTCTTTATGGCAGTTTTGTTGGGAGTAAGTTTGTATCAACCCGATCTGATGTGGATGTATCTGTAATCACAAGGATTAAAGATAAAGATAGTAATTCAAAACTTTGGTTGTTATTATTAGAAAAAACCACTCCACGTTATGATATAAAAGTTTTTGAACTTTTACCTTTATTTTTAAAAATAGAAATAATTCATTCATATTATGTAATATTTGGAGATCCACTTGAAATCTCTGAATATTTCTATCATTACCGGTCAATTTGGAAGGAAATGGTTGGAAGACATAAATCCAATCAATTTGTGAATATTCAAGAGAAAATTAGCATGCTTGAAAACCAAAAAAGAATTGGGTAAAATAGCTTCATTTTTTTACCTGCGCAAATGTAGATTTCTCCCCGATTTTCTCCCTTCAAACCAATACACACCTCATCTCCATAGCCATTATCTGCAATAGGCAAAAGATTTTTATAATTTTCATCCTTGTTAGCTTGGAAATTATCATAAGCTGTGAATAAATCATAAGGCGCTTGTTCAATTAAGGAATACAAATTAATAATTTTCAGCACTGGCCACTTATTATCTGGATTTGAAGCATAAAAAGTATGATAAGCGGTAAGAGTTTTTCTTTATGCAAGTATTCTACTTTATATTCATTGATAGCATTTCAACCTTGATATTTGGGATAAGAGATGTAATTTTTTTCCAAATTCAGCAAGGATTCTTTATAATCTTGAGGAATCTCTGTTTCTAATTTTTCTTCAAGACTTTTCATTTGTTTTTTGATATTTTCATTATCACCATAATAATCACTCTAACAAATTTTATTATGACAAAAAATTTTAATCTAAATAATATTTAAGATAAAGAATTATATAAGTATTTTACAAACCTCCTCCAGAGAGAATGTATGTTTGAGATTCTGAATCTTATCCTCGACTTCTAAAAATTCTTTAAAAATTAACTTCTATATGATATCTATTCTAAAAAGGAGATTAATTCCTCTTTTGATACTTCTTGTCTATGTTTCTGATCATTCCACAATTTACGGTACAAGTAAAAATATTCATATAAATCCAACTTGTTTGGCGCATATATTAATTCTCCTTTTTCTATTATAAGAAATTTAATATACAGAGGTAATTCTTGAAAAATGCGTACATCATATTTTTTTGATGTTATGTTAACATTTTGTAATATATAAGAAATTAGTTGATTAATATCTTCATTAGGGGCAACAACACAAATATCAATATCACTTCTACTAGTCTCATTATCTCTTAGATAAGAGCCATATAACAAGATTCCTAAAATCTCTTTTTTTTGAATTATAATAGAGAAATCAGTATAAATTTGTTCTAACAATTCTTTTTTAACCATTTTTTAACTTCCTCCATAAATTCTTTAAGAGATTTTAAAAGATCAATTAAACGATTGAAAGCTATTTCATTATCCAAGCCATTATAATCATGAACAATTCTATTTCTTAAACCATTTGCTTCTCTAAGACTTGCTGCTAAATCAGGGTTAATAATTTCTTTATTAGTTATCATCTCTATATTGAGATAATCATCTTTAGGGATTAATTTTACATCTTTTACTATCATTGCAACCATATCAGTAATAGTTTCAATTGAAAGTTGAAATGCATGGTAAATTCCGTATTGGTTTTGCAATTCAATGCTTTCAGTAAACTTATTTGAATCAATTCCTTCCGTCCATTCATATAAATTTTTTATTGTCTGGTTTAAATATTCCAACTTATCAGTATATCGTTTGATTCTTTCTTTCTCCATCTTACTAATATAAATCCTTTTCACATATTTGAATCTATGCAAATAATTAAACATTTTATCAAATAATCTAAAAATTAAATTCTCTGTGATGGTTAAAATGTTTTTTAAATAAATATTTATAATATTTATTGAAAGGATTATACCAGAGCTATAAATGAATTTTTTTGCACTAAAGTTATCTCTAACTAGCCTTAAACAAAATCGATAATTAATAAAAGATTAAAGCAATCAAATCTACTTGATTTTAGAAATTAAAGAGAAATAAATCAATAATGTTTGTTAATAATGATTATTATAATAGCTATAGTGACTATAGGATAATTTAATTATGACAACTACAATTCAAATTTCTGATGAGACTAAAAAAAAACTATTCATGGTTATGAATCTTCTTGAAAAGAAGTGGGGGAGGAGAGTCACTTATGATGAAACAATAAAATTCTTGCTCCAAGAAGAAATAGAAGAAATAGATAAGAATAAATTTTTGATAAATATTAAAAAATATCAAGGTACACTTAAATCTAGTGAAACTAGAAAATTACTTAGAGAATTGAGAGAAGAAGATTATGAACGAGAAAAAAGATACACAAAACACATCAAATGCAGTTGATACGGGAGTTTTATTTGAATTCCTTGATGATTCAAATTTAGGTAAAGTTTTTTATCAAAAAGTCTTAAAAAACCCTCAATTTCAAAAGTTTTATATTAGTCCTCTTACAGATGTTGAGCTTAAATATCTTATGTGTCGCCAAAGTGGATATAAAGAAGCAAAAGAATTTATTTCCGATTTCTTAAAGGATTTTATAATATATCCCGAAAGTGAATTAAGAGATGAAGCTTTTCGGTTAAAATGTAATTTTCCCATTTCTATCTCTGATTGTTATTCTTTAGCTGTTGGAAAAATACTTAATATTCCCATTTATATGAAAAAAGAAAAAAAAATCGACCAAGTTCTAGATGGATTATTATCTATGGTGAAAATAAAATTTATTGATGATATTCTGTCCAAATGAAGTCTCTTTAGAAATTAACCTTTTAATTCTTTCTTAATTCTTTCAATGAAGTTTCATATAAATTTATCAAAAAAATTCAATTAACGAATATAATATATAATAACCAAGATTTCTATGACATATATGACAATACTAATATTTTCGCGCTACACGTCGTGACCTACCAATACATTGACAATTGAATTTTAAAGACGCATTCAGAATAATCACTGATTTTATAATTTCTTATTACTCTTTCTATATTATTAAATGCTAAACTCAATCATTCTTTAGTTTTTACGTAGTTATTGGTCAACTTGTCAACTAAAATTTCTATTAATCCACTCTATAAAATAATACGGACTCTCTTTTAAAAAATCTTTAGCTCAAAGTTTAAATCTTTAACTTTTTTTTTGATTTAAAATTTTGATTAAAATAAGTTAGTAGTTTTAATTTTCCAATTTATTTCGCTCTTAAATTTTTTACATATATTCTAATTCTTCATAAGTTCACTAAATTTTCGTTGTCTTACAAAATAGGAAATCCATAAAAACAGTCTATAACTCCTCTAATCTAATTTTTTTTAAGTATTTTAAGGAAATACTCCTGAAGAAAATGATATAAATAAAACCATTTATTAAGAAAATGTACTTATTAAACCATTTGAATGCTAAGTAATTTTTCTCTGCCTAAAAGAAGAATATTAAATTTATCTATGAAATTTTTTCCGAGTAAGGCATGAAAAGTGAAATCTCCGGTAATTTCAGTACTTATAAATTCTAGTTCAATTGAATTGCCTTCATATCGAAACAGACCTTTATAGACTGGAACTTTGATAATTCCGTTGGCAGTATAAACCTCTTTTTTTTCGATAGCTTCAATGCTATATTCTTCTATTATCTTTTTATCTACCGCCGAGATTGTTGCTCCTGTATCAATTAATCCACTAAAAGTCTTTTCTACCTCATTGAAGGGCATTGAAAAAGGAATTAATGGATAATAGTTATTTTTATAATTATATTGGTGGTACCATTTTGAATCATCTAAGGAAAATATTGAAAACACAAAATCTATTGTTTCTGATTCATGACCTTTATGTAAGATTCCTGAAGCAGAATCTGGAAACTTTTCAGCTAAAATACTTGCCACTTCTTGAGCACTA
>SDBV01009469.1_pt1 | contig 12951 bp, 22 predicted proteins | sample 2277081 | NCBI WGS metagenome assembly SDBV01 (sample SAMN10402039, study PRJNA504765) | marine sediment metagenome | isolation source: marine sediment core GS10_PC15, 223 cmbsf | place: Arctic Ocean: Southern Knipovich Ridge | collected 2010
CATTTTATTTTTCTTTTGTTGTTAGTTCTTTTTTTGTCATAGCCCCCAAGTTAGTTAATAATCCTAAGAAGTGGACAAAAGTCATAAAGATGAAAGTAAATCTTAAAGAAAAGAATATATCCCATCCCCCAAAAATGATTCTAGAAGTTAAAAAGATTGCTAATATTACTATTATTAGATATTCTAATCCTACACATAAGGTATAAATCATTATTGCTTTTGGGATCTTAAACTTTTTAAGCAAGTTCGTAAGTTGTTGATTAGTTTCTGATGCACTAAAAAGATTTGGCTTCACTTTCCAAAAAACAACTGCCGAAAACATATCTAGGTGATACATTATAATATAGATTAATACTTCATATAACATTCTTTTAGGAAGGAGATGAAACTTTATAAAGTTTTCTAACTACTTTAAAGTAGTGAAGTATGGTCCCACCAAGAATCGAACTTGGGTCTACTCCATGTAAAAGAGGTATTCTGCCACTATACTATGGGACCTATATGAGCAAGGGGATTTGCACCCCTCTCTTGTGGATCACAGCCACACGCATCGCTATCAATGCTTTACTCATAAGCCGCCGGAGGGATTCGAACCCCCAACAACTTGGTTACAAACCAAATGCTCTACCGTTGGAGCTACGACGGCAACGACCCAGGGAGGGCTCGAACCTCCAACCTTCCGATTAACAGTCGGACGCATCTACCTATTGTGCTACTAGGTCATATAGCCCTACCAGGATTCGAACCTGGGTTTCAGGATTCCTTCTTACGAAATTATCGTATTCAAAGTCCTGCGTTCTTGGCCACTGAACTATAGGGCTAAAGCGCTTAACCCGACTTGAACGGGTATCTGCCGGGTCGAAACCGACTGTTCTGATCCTATTGAACTATAAGCGCCTATGGAGATGGGAAGAATCTAACTCCCTTCTTCCGAGCTTCAGTCGGGTGTAATACACTGTATACTACATCTCCCATGACCCCGGGGGGATTCGAACCCACGACATCCTGCTTAAAAGGCAGGAGCTCTGTCCAGACTGAGCTACGGAGTCTTAAGTACAGGTTAGGAATTGAACCTAAACGAATTGGGTTGCAACCAATCCTCCAACCTTTGGTCCTGTACATATGAGCCCACTGGGATTCGAACCCAGACAATCTCGGTTAAGAGCCGAGTGCTATACTAAATTAAGCGATGGACTCTACGCTCCCACTGAGATTTGAACTCAGGTTTCATGGTTGAAAACCATGCGTTCTTGGCCGCTGAACTATGGGAGCTTATCTCCACTCCTGGGGTCGAACCAGGCTCAGCGAGGTTACAGCTCGTTGGCACACCCCGTGCCTTAGTGGAGGATGGGGATATCCGGAATCTAACCGGAATTTTTTGATCTGGAGTCAAACGCACTAGACATTGTACTATACCCCCTATGAGGGCAGGATGAATCGAACACCCACAGACACTAAGTCATGGATCTTAAGTCCATTGCCTTTTCCAATTGGCTATACCCTCTCAGTGAGAGATAGAGGAATCGAACCCCTATAGACACTAAGTCATCGGTTTTGAACCGATCCCTTTTTCCAATTAGGTAATCTCTCCATGAGAGTAGGAGGAATCGAACCCCCACAGGCACTAAGCCATAGGGTCTAAGCCTATTCTGTTTTCCAATTCAGTATACTCTCCACGCCAGCAGCTGGAATTGCACCAACGAACCCAAAGGGCGACTCAGCTTAGCAAGCTGGCACATTACTACTCTGTCATACTGGCAATGCTCCCACTGGGATTTGAACCCAGGTCTCCAATTTGAGAAACTGGTATCCTTGTCCATCTAGACGATGGGAGCCTAACGCCGCCTATAGGAATCGAACCTATATACCCGAAGGAAGCAGGGTTCAAGCCTACCGGGCTACCACTGCCCAAAGACGGCTACGGCCTAACCGGGAATCGAACCCGGGACCCCTGGCTGACAACCAGATGTCTTGCCACTAGACTATTAGGCCAATGCGACTGGAGGGAATCGAACCCCCGCTTGTTGGGTGGAAACCAACCGTCATACCACTAGACCACAGTCGCTTATGGACCTGCTGGGAATCGAACCCAGGTTTCTTCCTTGCAAGGGAAGCGTTATACCATTCTACTACAAGCCCTATAGGCCAGAAGAGATTTGAACTCCCAATCGCCGCCATATAAGGACGGTGCCTTACCATTTGGCCACTGGCCTTCATAGGCCCAGCAGGAATCGCACCCGCCTCTATTCCTTAGAAGGGAATTATTCTATCTGATGAACTATAGGCCTGTATGGGCCTAGAATGAATCGAACATTCATTGCTGCCGTATCAGAGCAGTAGTCTACCATTAACTTATAGGCCCTATGGGGTATGACTGAATCGAACAATCGTCTTACGGTTCCAGGCCGTAGATTCTACCACTAAACTAATACCCCTATGGCGGGGACTGGATTCGAACCAGCGATCTCTGGCTTATGAGGCCAGTGCCTTAACCACTAGGCCACCCCGCCATTAATGACAATAGAAGAAGTTATATAAACCTTTCTAACCACTTAGAAGTAGTGACAATATTAGATATACTCTAAATTTTTTAAAAGGAATTCCAAAAGAAAATTGAATCTTTTGGACAATTATTTATATTGGCATCGAATATCCCTAAGATACAGATAAATAAAAACAATATACAAGCTAAGATCACCCATTTAAGATGGCCGTGTTTCGGATGATTTTTATCTAGAATTTTACAATAGGTGACTATGAAATAAATTGGATAAAAAGACAAGCTAACCCAAAGTGTTGCTAATGCATTTTCAAATGTTATAAAAACAAACATAGTAACAGCTAAAAAAGCTAGCATTAAAATAGATTCAATCTTCAAGTAAAGAAATTCTCTTTTACCATTCTGTATCTTGTTATTTTGTTTTACCATTTTTCCCCCTTTCACCTATGTTTATTATATATTTATGCGTTAAATAGACTTTATAAACTTTTCTAACTACTTAGAAGTAGTGACAATGCGAGAAAAAGAAAGAAATTGAACAAGGTTTTTATACCTCCTTTTCAATTGTATCCTCGTCTATAATTTTTTCTTCTGATTCTTTAAAAGAAGTTCTATAGAATAGATAAATTATAATGGCCAAGATAACAAAGACTGCCAGATAATAATACCAATATGATTTTTCGGGTTCGTCAAGTATGTCAATTGTAATCTCTTCTTCTGTTGGAAGATCCTCTTTCGTTAGATCAATTATCCTATCCACATATTCAATTGTTTTGTTCTCAACATATTCAATTGTTTTATTATCAATATAAACATACCTTGTTCTTTTGCTACCACTGCTCTTATAAATAGGGACTTCTATAATTATCTCTCCAGTTATATTATTCATAAAGATTATTGTAAATGAATCTGGTTCATAATTTACTACAGTACAAATGCTTACATTCTTTGTGATGTCGTTTAATGTAATATTAAGACCTTCAGTATTAGAAGAGTTTCCAACGATCATGTAGAAAATATCTTCTGAATTATCTAAACCACTTAAATCAACCTCCATACATTCTCCAGCAAAAAGTGCGGATACACTGCTAAGTAGGAAAAGACTTATCATTATTGTTACTATTGTTTTCATTTTGAGTATGATGCAGAGACTTTCACTCTGCTGTTTTTTCTAAAATTAATAAAAATTTAAAAATTGTTTTGTTTGTTTATGCTGGTATTGCTTCAGTAGTTATTGTGTATGGTCCTGCTGTAGTGCTAAGGTCATTCTGTATTAAGAATGCTGATTTAGGACTAAGAGAATCAACTGTAAAGATATCCCCACTTACCCCAGAGATAAATTCATACTCTATTCCTTTAACTAACATAGATTTTATTTGGTCTTCAGCTCCAGTATTTACTCCTTGAGTCATAATCCAAACTCTTGAAATTTCTTCAGTTCCATCAAGTTCAGCTGTATCTCCTTTAACAAATTCAAAGTCTCCATAACTTGGTCCTGAACCATATATCCAAGCACCAAATCCATTAGGTTGAAGTGCAAAATCCACAAAAGTATTTCCACCAGTATCTTGGGCAACTGTTTCACTAAATTCTAAAGTATGTGTTCCAGTTCTAGCTCCCCATCCAGGAAATAAAATAATATGTCTCCCATCAACTAAATTAACTACTGCAACTGCTGGCGCAGCCCCATTATGTATACCACCATCTAAAACAGTATAAGTATATTGAAGTCCTTCTCCTGCAAATAACTCATTAAGTGTTCCATCAACTTCTAAACCCACAACTTCTTCTTCACCCCAATTAGCTTCATCATCTAAAGCAACTGGCTTAACATAAGTTGTTGTAATTCCTGCACAATCCCCACCACAAGATGTTCTTCTTAATTCAACATCTCTTGATTTATCTGGGTCTTGATTAGTCAAAACATACAATCCACTTAAATCTGTATCTGGTGAATAAAGGGTAGTTATTGAAGGTGAGCATACATTATCTACACAACCATCCCCATCAAGAGTTACTGCTTGTTCAACATTAAATTCTAGATTTATCTGTCCATAGTAATCTAATAAAGCCGCTCCACCGAATCCTAGAACAAATAATCCTAATAAACTAAATAACATTATTTTCTTATTCATCTTTTTTTATACCTCCTTTCAACTATATAATATAAATATATCTACTTCAATATCGCAGACTATTTAAATCTTTCTCACTACTAAAAAGGGGTGACAAAGCAAAGTGGTAAAAAAAATAAGATAAAGTTAATTACTTAAAGGCAATTCTCCAATTAATAATGTTGGATTAATTCCCTCTTTGGTTAAGATAATCTTGGCATTGTTTTCAAGTGAAGCCTGTGTTACTTCTAATCTCTTAAGCACTTGTGCTTCGTCCTTAAACTCTTTTCTAACAAGTTCAAAGGCCTTGGCTTTACCTTCTGCCTCTAAAATTGCTGCCTGTTTATTACCTTCTGCATTCAAAATGGCTGATTGTCTATTTCCTTCAGCAACTTTAATTGCTGCTCTCTTTTCCCCATCTGCTTCTGTTTCTAAAGCTGTTGCAGTGTCTTTTGCCGCTATCTTTTGTTGCTCTGCTTTAACAACTTCATTCATTGCTTCTTGAACATCTCTTGGAGGTTCGATTCTTTGAATCTCTACTCTTAAAACTGCAACCCCATAATTTTTGGTTTCTTCACCCATAACTTCTTCAACTTTCTTTGTTATAGTATTTCTTTCTTGAATACATTCTGTCAAGGTCATCTTACCCATAACGGCCCTTAAGGTATTCCTTGCTATAACTGGCAATTGTTTTTTGTAATTATCAATATTATATTCTGCTGACCTTACATTTAATACTTGATAATAAACTACTGCATCAACCTTTGTATTAAGTTTGTCTTTGGTTTGAATTATTTGTTCAGCAACATCGACCATTTTTTCAGTTATATTAATTTTTCTTGAAGTCTGGATTAGTGGAATTACCCAACTAAATCCTTGCTTCGCGGTTCTTGAATACTTTCCTAAAGTTTCAACTAACATCTCTTCCACAGGCCTGACAATTCTCATTCCCCATAATCCAACTAATACGATAAACCCAATTATTCCCCATATTATTATATCCATATTTTTTATACCCCCTTTTCAATTATATTACTATCGTAATCAAGCACCAACCATGTTTTAAATTCTTTTTCTGTCATCTTTTAATCTTTCCCAATAGTCCAAGTATTCTCCAATTTCATTAGAAGGGATATTCTCCAAAATGAACTTTGCGACTCTTCTATCATATTTTGATTCCCTTTCTTTATCTGCTGAAACTTGATACATCTCGGCTATTTTTTCTAACTTTTCTTTAAATTCTTTTTTCATTTCATTAACATCTTACCCTGCATTTAGGACATGGACAAGAAATCGCAATGATAGGATTTACTTCTCCTCTTGCCTTTGCCCTCTTAAATGCTTCTTCAACTAAACAAGGCTGTTCTTTTATTTCAATTGTTGTTATGTCCATTTTGATTATAATCCTCCTGCTTTAGGAAACCACTTGTCTAAAAATTCCAGGTTTTTACCTTTAATAATCCATTGGTCCTTTGCCATATTTTGGATTATTACAGATTCAGACTTTTCTAAGTCTATTATAAATCTCGTTCTCCAACGAATTGTTTGTAGTTTATTTTCTAAAACTTCTGTCATAATATATTTTCTTTCTTCCATTTTGATTATTCCTTGTCTTTCTGAATATATTTACAATGTGGGCAAACTATCTTATAATTCCTAATGTTCCCGGCTGCTCCAAATCTTTTTTTACATTTTTGACATTCCATTTTGATTATTCCTCGTCTTTCCTAATATTATGGTACGCATGCTATCCTTTTACAAATTCTAATAATATTCTGAAGTTTACAATGAGGACATATTAACACTTGTTCCACAGATTGTCTACCCAAGCTAAATTTATTTGGTAAACTTATTGTCCAAAGCAGATTTTGTTCAGACTTTGTAAAATGCCCATGCTCTTCACAGAACCCTGCTTCTGGGAGTTCTTTTGATAAATACCTTTTTTGTTCTATTATTTCCATTTTGATTATCCCTTGTCTTTCAAACCACACTTAATTTGACATTTTAGACAATTAATCCACTTACAATTATCCCTTTCTTCTTGGGTGGATTTTTCCCATTCACAAAAGATACATTTTTCTTCCATTTCAATTATTCCTTGTCTTTCATAAATTTAATCATATCATCAATATTATGATAATCTATTGTCCCAAAGGGCAATTCTTCATTTACTCTAAATTCTTTCAAGTCTTCTAAAAAACTTATTATATCTTTATTTTCCATTTCAATTATTCCTTGTCTTTCACTAAACTTTTATAATAGTCTAATTCCACTTCAAATATCTGTTTCCCGATTTCACTTCCTTTCTTGATTTCTTCTATTATTTCTTGTTTTGTTAAATCCATTTTATCATAAAACCCTCATGACGAAGTTGAGCCTTGAAGGACTCTACATCATAAGGGTTGGGCTAGTTGCATACACAACCTATTATTACAGGAGGGATTCTCAGAGAACCTACCCTTTATTCCACACCCAATGCAAACGGCATGTTTAACCATGCGTCCTCCCTTCGTTTGCTTATATATAACTCTTACAAACTATTTAAACCTTTCTAACTACTTTTTAGTAGTTACTGGTTTAACTTTTATAATGGTTGCTGTAATAAATCCCCCGACTAATCCAAGAAGGAGATCAAGTAAAGTATCCGCTAAACTATTTTGTAAACCATGTGAAATCATACGTTTGGCATATTCGTAAAACTCCCAATATATTGCTATTGAAGAAAACAATCCAACTATGATTAAGATCTCAAAAAATCTATCTTTTATAATAATCTCTTTACCCAATTTCCTTAATACTAATATTAAACTATAAGCAATTAGGATTCCACCTAGGAAATGCATTGGGATATCAAACCACCACCAGCGTTGATATGCCCCAAGAGGAACTATGACAAATTTGTTTATTAAGAACAATAAGGCTGGAAGATAGAAGCAAGGAATTAACTTAAGATAGTTCATTACTCAAGAGTAGTTATCTACACTTTATAAAGTTTTCTAACCACTAAATAGTAGTCACATAAGAACAAATATATGAACATCGAGTTTTAATTTCCTATTAAAAGTAAGGTTAAATCTATGCTAAACTTGCACCTTTTAGCAAATTTAAAATTGTATCCTTCTCTAAATCTTCAACTGCTAAGTTGATATCACACTTTTCTTTATTCTTAACAAGTTTCGCTCCAGCTTTTTCTAGGATATCTTTCAACTCTATTGAATGATTGTAATAATTAAATAAATATTCTCTAGCCTGGTTTGCATAATCTGTATTTGAAGAGGTTCTTGTATTACCTAACCCGGTTTCTGAAAAATAAAACCTTGCTCCAGTTGTGGTTGGAACTAATAAGCCCAAGACCTTTTGTTTTACATCTATATTAGACTTGGCAATAGTTAATACATTATTGGGATTAACCATATAGTTGCTTCTAAATTCCTTTGCTTCTTCTTGTGCGACGATTATATCAAAAGGGACATCAACATCTGACTTATAATTGTAGTAGTTCAAATTAAGTATGTATGGATTTATTAGTTGTTTCTTAACATAAAATAATTCAGTTGCTCCATTCTTTCCTTGTGCATCAGTTACATCACCAGAGAATAATATCTCTCTTCCACCAGTTCTATATGAAGCATCCCATCCTATCTTCCCCCCGGCATTCTGCATTGATAAATCTAAATCTATTCTATTCCCTTTAACATTCTTCCAATTAATTCCTACTATCATATCTTTAGGTACTGAAACATAAGTTCCTGCTGGCAAGTTTCCAGTGAATTGCTTTTCAGTTGCCGGCAATGTGTAAATTATATTTTCTGGAAGGTAGATTTTCTTTCCTTTCACATTCTTTTCAATATCCTTAGCTATAGAATCTAAAACTAACTTTAAAACTCTTTTTGCTTCAGATTTATTGCTAAAGCTAAATTCTTTTGCATAACTCTTTCCATTTCTTACTCTATATAATATTGAATTAGTGTCAATGGTTCTATATCTTAAAGCATAAGCCAGTCTAACTTTTCTAAATGTATTAACCTTGCTTAGTTCCCCTTTTAGTAATTCATTATTTATCTTATTACTATTCTTGATCAAACCGGTAATTGAATTCAGATAGTCTAAGTTCATTGGTTTGTGGTGTTTCTTTGCCAACCTTCTTAATTTATTTATTAAAGGCCTGCTTACTTTACTTTCTCTAAAAGCCAAGAAGAGTGGTTTAAATCTATAAAATATTTGTGCTAGATTTTCTAGTCCATATGCTTTTTCATACTTCTTAAATAATTTAGCATCTTTAACGCCCTCTTTAATCTTTTCGATTAGATTCTTATTCTTGATAAGCAAGGTTTCTTCAGTTGTTTTATAAATTAGATATCTTAAAAACTCTGTAGGATTTTTTGGGATAGTCTTTGTTTCATCATATAACCTTATTTTAACTTCACGATTAACGATGGTATCAATTTCTTTTACATTTAGTTTTATAAACTTCACAATATCAACTATGTCATCCATAGTCGTTTCTTTTAATGCAATCCCAGATTGAAGTAAGTCTAGTAATTTCTTTTTTAATTCTTTCTTAGTATATCCTTTAATTACAATCAACTTAATGTCTTCTTTTATTGAAGGTATTTCTAACTTTTCATTTGGGATATAAACTGATCCTTCACTATAAATTCCAAGCGCTTCAAAACCATAAGTAGTTATGTAATGTAAAATTTGTTCAAGGAACAATTGTTCATCGCTTGCATCTCTGACCTTAACCCAGGACTTGTGGAATGAACTATTTAATTGTTCAGCAGTTAATCCATATTCGTCTTCTACTAATTTGATTAATGTATTATAATTAGAATAATTTGCAACAACTTCTGGAGAAAATACAAACCCTTTTTTTATGGTTTTCTCTAACAATTCTTTGCTTGGGTTTTTCTTCTTTTTCGAATCTATTGGAAGTGCCTTAAATAATCTTAGTGTTGATATCATTTTATTTTTTTAGTATAAGGCGAGGAGTAAGTTATTTCTAGGTAATAGGTGTAGGAACTCCTTATGCCTTAATTACTATAGGTATAAAGACTTTATAAACTTTTCTTATCACTTAGAAGTAGTTAATGTTTTAACCTTTTAACGATTTAGATAATAATTTTTATCATGCCCTCTTCTATTTGCTTTTGATTTTAATCTCTTTTTCCGATTACAAGCACGACAAGACTTATGATTTTTGAACATTGGCTTTAAACATTTTAGACATTTACCTTTAAGCACAACTTGCTTTACTTGTTTCTTTTCTGTTTCTTCTTTAGCCATTTTATATTTTAATACTTCATTTCAATCTGAATCATTTTAATTACAAATGTAACAAATGTAATCAAATAACAAAATACTGGGAAGACAAATAGCCACTTTGTTATCCAATCAAAATCTGTTAATAATAAAATTACTCCAATGCTGATCGCTTGAATTGTTGTCATCAGACAACCAAGGCCCATAAATGCGAAAGCATCTTTCTCTTCTTCCCCTCTTTTATTCATCTTTTCTTCCCCCTGAGACTGTGAGACTTTGAGACTCTTTCCTTTTTAATCCTAGTTTATGTTTGTTTCTATAATATGAAGCCCTACTGAAACCAGTCTTTGTAGTCCATTCCCTACAAGTCATTTCAATTAATAATCTTTTATTCTCGTCTTGCTTTAACATTTCTTTTGCAAATAACTTAAAATCCTGTCCAGATCTTTTTAACTTTGATAAAATCACCATAGTCCTTATACTTAAGTTATTCGTGGCATCATTGCAATTAACCTTGATGTAATCTAAAACTTCCTTTTCAATCTCCGCCTCTTTCTTTATTTCCTCAAAAACCTTTAATTTTTCCTCAAAGTCAAAACTAAAATCAATTGTAATCCCACGATTAGTAATAGATTCGTAACCGGGTATTAACTTATTGAATAACAATACCACATTTGTATTAAACTCAAAATTTGGTGGCAAATTGAGTTCTTCCATCATTTTTGAAGTTGAATAATATGAAACAATCCTTTTGTTATCAGATATCCAACAGGCCGAGTTTAACATGGCTAAAACAAGGGGGTGGTTAATCCCATGAAGGTTATCAAAAACAATAACATCTTTATGTCTGTTTTCATATAACAGTTCATAAAAACTTAGTGGGGTGGCGTAGGAATTTACATAAGCATAATTTATCTTCTTTTCTTTTAAATATTCTAAGGTATTGAATGTTTTTCCAGCCCCCGCACTCCCAGTCAAGGTTAGAATATTTATATCGCCTTTTTTCATTGCTTTCAGACTTTCTTTTAGTAGTATATATTTCTCATTAGTTATCATCTTACTTTACTCTTTAAGGAATATTTTATTTATTTGCATTTCGAAAAATGCAATATTCTTAACACCATGTACATTACAGAATGGGCAATCTAAGATTACTTCTTCTTCAAGTTTATCTATATCGTCTTTATTAACATTAAAGTTTTTTTCACATGCTGGGCATTTAAATTGTTCCAAATTTAATGGTTGTGGTTCTTTCATCGGTATCTCTTTCATTTTTTATCCTCCTTTGTATTTTTTAAATATCCTTAATTTAGTCAATATCTTATAAACAACTCTCTTTAGTTTCATCATCTTACTTTTCTCAACCTTCTTTTCCAAATCTTTCCACTCTTTTTTCTTATCCTCATCAATAATAATGTCTACTCTTGCTTTACACCCTCCAAGCCACCAGGCCAATTCATTAAATGTACTACAATAAGTCCCAATAATATGTTTAGTCCTAGAGAGTAGTAACAAGTCAACCAATCCTTGTTGTGTATTTAAGGTGGTTGTTCGATCTCTATTCTTCTTTGGATAAATAGTTATCTTATCACCAAACTCTTTTATAAACTTCTCTTCTGTTTTCTGGCAATCTGAACATAGTAAAAACCTTGTAGAAGGAGTCTCATTTAAAATCTCTTTCATTTTTTCAAAGAACTTGTTATCAGAAGAAACATCTCCTAAACTCCCATCACTAATTACAAAGCCACCATCACCTCTACGAACATGAACCCCAACTAAATTTGTTACATCATATTTCTTTTCCAGATAATTAACTATCTTTCTTATTTTTTCAACTGGCTTGATTCTTTTTAGATAAACTAAGATGTTTTCACGAACTTCTTGCGGTATCCGCTCAAATTCAAAATCAATGTTATTCCCCCTTTGAGTTGGAAAGACCTTGGCAAACTTATCTGGAACTTCATCCCCGAGAGGGATAAATCTAGGTGTTTCAGATAAGGTGTAATCCTCTTTAGGCATCTTATTTAATGCTTCTGTACTAATCTCATTAAAATCATTCTCAAACAAATCTGAAAAATTAGCCCCGCAAGTATGATTCTTAATCCAAAATAGATAAAGTTTCTTGTCAAATTTATCGCTTAATCTCCACATGGAAACTAAGCATTTTATTCTGTTTGCTATTCCCCCTGGATTTGCGGATATGATTATTTTATTTGTCATTTCTCCACCTCGCTTTTTTGTGAAATGGCGTCTACTATTTTTATGTATAGCTCTGCACAAAACTTACAGTGAATAGTTCCTCTCTCTTCCATTATTGATTTAATGTGTTCAAGTTCATTATTATTTAGTTCCATTTTTGCCTCCCTTTTCTGAAGAAGCGTATTCACTTATAATTATATTATAATCTTCTCTTTTCTTGAATTCTTCCACTTCTTTCCTTCTTCTTAATTTATCTATACTTCTTGCTCTAGGCATTTGATTGTTTTGATAAATTTACTAAATTACGATAAATCTCTAAAACATTAATACCACCTTTGTTCAACACCGATATTATATCCTCTTTTTTAAATATTGTAAAATCCCTAATTAACTTTACCTTTTTCTCTTTAGTAGTCCCCATAATCAAAATACTTTTTACTTTATCTTCTGTGTTCATTTTTCACCTCTGTTTTATTATCTTTTATAAGTCTACATAATATATAAACCTTTGTTACCATTCTAAAATAGTTACTATTGTTTACAATTAACTGTTAAACCACTATCAACATATTTGTCCCATGATTCATTAAAATATTCTATTTGCATTTTACAATACCCACAATCTTCATGATAAACAAAAGTTACATTATTCTGTATTAATATATCAACAATAACCGAAGGTGCTTCACCATTAAAATTTGTATACCCTTCTTGTATTTTCCCCACACTATCAACCCAACTTGGAGTTACTCTTATTTGTGAACAAATATCTCCCTCTGTTTCAATTATAATCTCTTCATTTGGAATAAATTCTGTAGCCAATAAAAAGAGCACAAGGGCTCCTAATACGAATGTAGAAACCATCCAAGGGTTTTC
>SDBV01009470.1_pt1 | contig 12949 bp, 20 predicted proteins | sample 2277081 | NCBI WGS metagenome assembly SDBV01 (sample SAMN10402039, study PRJNA504765) | marine sediment metagenome | isolation source: marine sediment core GS10_PC15, 223 cmbsf | place: Arctic Ocean: Southern Knipovich Ridge | collected 2010
GGTCTTGCTACTGGGACTTTTACCTGGTGGATGTTTAAAATTCTATACAATATGCAAGGATCCAGTAATATAAATTCGGATGACTTCATAGGAAAGACCGGAGATATTGTTATTGGAACAACAGAGTCCGGAAAATCTAAAGTTAGAGTGAGTACTTTTTCGGGTCCTTTGGAGCTTATGTGTAAAGAAGCAAATAACAAGGAGCTTAAATCTGGAGATTCTGTTAAGGTTTCCGGTAAAATTGGTACCTTACTTATGGTAATTAAGTTATAATTAATATTTATTCACATTAAAACACAAAAGACATGGATTGGATTTTATTAGGATCAATTGTTTTAGGTAGTATCGTTCTTCTTGGATCTATTTTAGGATTCGTAGCAAAGAATTATATTAAGATACCACCTAATATGGCGGCTGTAATTTATGGTCGTAAGAAAAAAGTGACCATCCAAAATGAAGACGGAACCACTACAAAACTGGAAAAGGGCTACCGTGTTATAGCAGGTGGTGGCGTATTTAAGATACCTATCATTGAGCAGGTAGAATTTATTAATCTTGCTAACAGGTCACTATTGGTAGTTGTGCCAAATGCACCAAACAAAGATGGTGTAATGACAACTATTGAAGGAGTGGCTAACGTTAAATTCTCATCTGAAACAAATCTTTTAAGAATTGCGGTAGAACGTTTTCTTGGAGAAGCAGATGATAAAGTTAACAAAATTATTCTTCAGAACCTTGAGGGTCACTTAAGGGCTGTGGTAGGTAAAATGACCATGGAAGAACTTATTGGCGATAAGACTGTTCTTAATAAAGCAGTTTTGGAAGAAGCCAATGAGGACTTTAATAAAATGGGTATTGATATTGATTTTATCAACATTCAGGATATTAAGGATGAGGTGAGTTATATTGAAAACCTTGGTAAGAAAAGAGCAGCAGAGATTAAAAGGAATGCGGACGTTGGTACTGCAGAAGCTGAAAGAGATGCTCTGAAGAAAACTTCGGATGCTGAGAAAGAAGGTATTAAGGTTGCTAACGCAAACAAAGAGGCCATTTTTGAATCCAACAAAGCAAGGGATGTGAAAGCGGCTGAAATGAAAGCTTTGACTGATAAGGAAAACGAGATTGCCAACCAGGCAGGTCCACTTTCCCAGGCGAGAGCTTTGAAAGAGGTTGTTGAAGCTCAGGCTAGAACTGAAGCTGCTCAGGAAAAAGCTCTTGTTGAGGTGGAAGTAAACCGTGCCGAGAAAGAAGAGAAAAGGTACATTGCTGAAATGATTGTACCCGCTGAAGCTTCTAAGAAGGAGAAAATTATCCAGGCGGATGCTCAGAAAGCTGCTGTAGTTATTGAAGCAGAGGGTGTTCAGTCTGCTACTGTTAAGAAAGCAACTGGTGATGCTGATGCTGTAAAACTTGCTAAGTTTGCATTGGCGGACGGTGAAGCTGCAGTTATTGAGAAGAAAGGTTTGGCAGAAGCTGCAGCTATTAAAGCGAAGCTTCTTGCGGAAGCTGAGGGTATTCTTGAAAAAGCTAAGGCTTATGCTGCTCTGGACCAAACTGGTAAATTCCTTGAAATCTTAAATTCTCTGGATTCATTAGCTCCTAAAGTAATTAAGGAATTCGCTGGAGTTATGGGCGCTGCAACTGCTCACTTATCTAACATTAAGGATGTTAAGATTATCGATTTCGGCGCTGGAGGATCTAAGGGATCTTCAACTGCTAACTTCGGATCTACACCAGTCGAGATTTTGTCTAAATTTGCAGAAGGTGCAAAAGGAGCCGGTTTTGATCTATCTAAGCTCCTTAATTTTTTAGGAGTAGATTCAACAGAAGCATTATCCACGGGATCACCTAAGGATGATGTTAAGTTTGATCCGGTAGGAGACGATGCTAAGAAAGAGCCTACTCCTGAAACTCCTCCAGCTGGAGAAGATAAGAAAGCGTAGATTTTTCAATACCTATTAAACTAAAAGCCTCAGAGATTCTCTGGGGCTTTTTTAACATTATTTTAACGGTTAATAACCACTTAAGTGATTAATTTTGTGTATATTAGCTCTATAAAACTTTAGGACTTTATTGAAGTATAAAGGAGAATGGAACTATTTGATATGACGAGAGCAATGTTTGGGGACACTGATAATTACAGTGAAGCTACCAAAGGAGATAAAAGAAAGAACTTCTTTATGATACAGCGTAGATTCGCCATACAGTATCCTATGCAAGCTCAAGTTTTAAATGGATTAAAGATTAATCAGGAGCAAGCTATTGACGTATGGTACAGATTTTTACGTAAAAAATATAGCAAAACTCCATTTTGGATGTATACAAAGGGGGTTAAAAAAGCAAAAGAAGCAAAAGAAAAGAAGATAAATATTCCTACAGCAATGATAGAAGCATACGCTAAGAAGTACAGAATGGATTTAAAATCTGTTTATGAAGCGATAGATATGTTTCCAAAGGAGATGCAAAAAGAATTAAAAGCATTTTGAAAAATTAATAAAATGAAGATAATAGCTATTAAAGATAAAGAAGGTGGGTATACAATATTTCATGCTGATTTTCCATCAGTTATTACGGAAGTAGAAACTTTAGAAGTGGCTCAGGACAGTCTTCTTAAAGTCTTTAATACTATTATAATAAATTCTGATGTGGAAGTGAAAGAAATTAGAGATCTTTAAAATGAGTAAGCATGCTAGAGTAAAAGAGATTTTAGAAGCTTATTCCACAAAAGGAATGGTAGCGGTAGCTAGGTATTTGTCAGATGAAGATTTGATAATAGAGCCGGATACATGGTCTGCTAAAATGAAAAGATTATTAGATTCACAGAATTGGACTAGTATGGAAGCAGAAATAGCTTCTATATTATTCACATTTAAATTAACACCAGAAGATGAAAGAAAAGCAGCCAAAGAATTACTCAATCAAAGACCTGCAGATGGAGGAACTGATACCGACTAATATTGAAGGAGTTTTTATTAATGTTGTAAACAAAGTTCGTGAAATTGCACTTCCACTTCTGATGGGAGGAGAACAATTCACAAGATGGAAGAATGGCAGGGGAGGCCCATTTTATAGAGATTTATTCTTATGGGCTCATGAAAAGGAGCATGGAAAGTATGTTTCTGTGGAAGAAGGGGATGAAAAGCTAATAGTTCGCTTAATTGATGATGATGAATATGATGATTTTGTAGCACGTAAATTAGTGCATGGAAAAATAAAAGATAAGCCATATATGATTCTTGAAGATTTATCGAAAAATAAAGAATCAAAAGAAAAAAATGGATATATAAAAGAAAATCAGGAAAAAGATATAACATCAGAAAATTCTATGATTATAAACCAACCAAATATACCTCAAGATAATACCGAGGCAGGTTCCGGAAAAAGTGTCTTACTTTTTGAAGACTAGAACCTAAAAACTAACTAAAAAAAATATTCTAATAGTCCCCTTGGATAAATGATATATGCCAAGGGTTAGAATATATTATTAAACTAAATTAGATTTTATGAGAAACTTAAAGAAACAAATTCAAAAGGAGGCAGAAGAAGTATCTGAGGCTTTATTTTATTTGCTAAGTAAATTTCAATTCCCTAAATTTAGAAAATCCGCTATGAAAATTGCACTTGTGTTAACTTTTTCTTTCACAAATTTTAATGGAACGAATTTGTTGACTGAAACTGGCTCCGCAAGTGCAATGATATCACAAAGAATGAGTCCGGAAGAAGTATATGTTAATACTATCAAGGACAAATTCCAGGAAAAACTGGTAACAGAAGTAAAAACTTATATAACAGAAATGGCGCCAGGGTCACAACTTAACCCGGAATTTTTGGTCGAAAAATGTTTAGAGTATGAGACGGACATTATATTTGTATTGTCTCAAGCTCTTTTGGAATCGCATTTTGGAACTAAAGGAAAAGCAGCTGAAACAAATTCCGTATGGAATGTGGGAACTTATGACAATGGACAAATTTTATATTGTTATAAGAATCCTAATGAATCTATAGAACCTTATCTTAAATTGGTAAATGAAAAATATCTTATCGATGTATCTTCTAGCGGTGATACAATCTATAAGGATTTAGGACATTTAGTACAGGATAGAGGCTATACTAATTACAGAGGAGCTAGATTTGCTAGCGCAAGAGGTTATGAAAATGGAATGAGGAAATTAATGGTAATGATTGATATGGAAACATCCATAGCTTTTTATCAGGAGATTCTTACATTATCAAAATCTCAAATGCTTCTTTATTTTGCTCCTGTAGAAGATTTGAAATTGGATTATTCATTACTACAAGCAATGAATAATCCATAATAACAAATTATGAAAAATAAACGCAAGTTAACAAAAAATGAGCTCATCAAAGAATCTCGATAATTTTAGAATATAAATTATAGATAAAAACAAATGAGATGAAAGTAATAATTTACATAGTGTGGTGGTGTATTTTAACACCAATTGAAATACAGATTCCTCAACATGATGAATTTTATAGGGAATTACAACCTAAAGATACAATTATTTATACATGTAGTAAAGATCACAAAAAAGAATTTGATGATAAACAGTACGCATTAGAATTTATGGAACGTGGTTTTGCAGAAAGTGATATTAAAATAATTGCATTAGATTCAGTGATGCCTGCAATAATCTGGTATGGATATCCAAATTATATACAACAGAAATTTATAAATCTAGAATCTGGTGGATGTAATATGTGGATACTTCCTATTAAATATCAAAATACTCACTATGATTCAATCACTCTAATAGATAAAAAAATTTATAAAAGGCACTTAAATGATTCAATAGGATGGTATAATGTAATTAGTTATGGAGCAAAATAATTTAACCAAACGATACACACTAATATAGATGCTATTGGTGAGCTCACTTTTGAAATGAGTCCCCATCAACTAGAACTTTTCTTTTGTTTAGGAGTAAAAATACTCAACGGGGATCCCGTAGATAAATAGAATAAAAAAGAGATGGTTGAGAAATTTAGCTGGGAAGCTCTGGATACTTATTGGTTTGTTGATCAGATTAATAAAATGATGCTTATCCAAAACCCTGGTTGGAATTTGGAGGGTGATAATGGAAGAGGTGATGCAATAGAAAGATCTTTTTTAGCTTTTGTTCTATATGGAGATCCTCGATTTTTAGATGGGATTGAGGCTTGCTGGGAAAAAGTAGAACGAAAAGGAATTAGACGTTTCATATTTGGTAATTATTACTATCAAGGATACAGATACCCAACTCATGATCATCCTGTAGGTCTTTCTAGAGACCATCTTACTTGTACTATTTTAGCATTTAAATATGCTGGATATTCCGATGAATTTCTAAAAGATTTTGTAACTCATCTACGTTGGAAAATTAGCGATTTTGCGATGTTCACTCCTGACTTATGGCTGTGGGTGCGCGCTATAGCTAATATAAAGCCGTATACGGCACTCTTTCCTCCTATCTCATGGATAGCTATGAAAGTATCTAGCATCTGGAATAAGGCTCTATATAAGTATACAGACTTTGGTGAGGAATCGAGTCAGAATGATTTTATCAAATTACAAAATTCATTCAAGCCAAAAAGGATCCAAAAAATGGCTAAGAAGTTTTATCCAATTTATTCTCTCCATATACAGTCTTGGCAATACAAGTTGCTTAAAGACTCAAAATGGAAGAAAAGATTACAGAAAGTATCTCTGGAAATATGTCCAAAACATAATTACGTTATTCAGCTTTTATTGAATAGTCCAAATCCTCCAACTCAGGAACAAGTTGAGGGTTATGAGTCTATGAAAGGCGGAAGATGGACAGGTATTCTTAATTCTTGGATCAATGATAGAAATATAGAAGTCAATAAAGATAAAGAAAGTTTGAAGTATAATGTCTTGGATGTTGACTATGTAAGAAAGCTCTATTACACGATTTCCTGCTCTGATATATAAAATAAAATCCAGCCACGTAGGATCTTCTTAACGTTTCTTTAACGTTTTAGATTTTTTTGTTTAGGTTTTTTTATTTACATTTGCTACATAATTATCAGCTATGTATAAAAAATACGTGATAAAGTACAGAATCATTTTTGATGACGACAGTACATTAGAGGACAAAGAAATAAAGGTTGATAATTCAATGACCGGAGTGCAAGCTCAGATAAAACTGGAAGATTACCTCAAACGTAAATACATTAATTTTAAGCAGATGATAGTTTTGGAATGTAAAGCAGAGTTTACACTTGATGATATGTTTTCTCAATTTGGGGATATTTTTGGAAGCATGGAAAACGATTTTGGAAAACCCACATGGGGAGGTAAATAATGCAGAGAAGACAAAGGGTAGTTTTTGGAAATATGGACATGTCCCAGCAGGAAGAGATTCTTGGGTTTTGTGATGATCCAACCTACCTACACAATACAATGGTCTTCGAAATGGCCGCAAATTGGCCTTGGGTAAGATGGTTAATGGATAGGTTCAACCACCAAGAAATAAAAGAGGTTGATATGATGGAACGAGATTGGCTTAATTTTGTTTTACAAAATGCGGTTAATGTCGAAAAATACGGAAAAGATTCAGACCAGTTCGTAGAGGATTGGTTTCAAAATAAGAATAAATAATGGCTTATAATCTGGACATAGTTCCAATTACAAAAGTTTTTAGTATTATTGATTCATGTACCAACCAGACTCAGCTTAAAACCTGTGAAAAGATAGCAGTAGCTTACACTCAGCTAGCAAAAGAGAAGGGTGTTATAAATTTTAAACAAGTAAAAGAAACATTAAATATAAAGATACACGAAAAAGAAGCTGAATTAGAATACATTGAAGAATTTGTGTAATTTTTACGCTAAGTATTGAAACTTTTTAATTTTGTATTCATATATACATTATAATAAATCATTTATTAAAAGAAGAAATTGAAGGATTACAATTGCCATAAATAAGATAAAAATGAATCAAAGAGATAAAGATAGGATAAGAGATCTTGCTGAGAATATAAAATTCAATACTGCGAGAAAAGAAGAATATCAAGAGTATTATGATTTATTGATTAAATACGGGATTGATAAAGAGATTATTGATGAACATCTTGCGAATGGTAATGTAAAAAGAATCTCTGATATATATAGATTACGTATGACTGGAAGTGAAATACGTAAACAGCAGATTAGAAGCTATGCTATCACAGGACTTGTTGGCTTGGGTTTAGGCTTGTTATTATATTGGACTGGAAAGAAATAAATTGATTTAGAAATGAAAACTTATTTACCATATTGCCCAGAACAACAACTTGAGACACTACCGGAAAGCGTAGGAAGGGGTCGAAGCGGCAGTACTGAGGGATAAGGTAATCATCATCCCCATATAACTTGCAAAGGCCTCCTATTTTAGAGAGGCCTTTTTATTTGACAAAAAATTAACAAAAGTATAATACGTTCTTTGAAAAATTTTAGTACATTTGCCCCATAATTAATTTATTTACTTAAGTTATGGGAGCAATAAAAGAAAAAAGGTTAGAAGATTTGGATGCCATTGGCAAAGTTCTTCATGAAGCTGGTCAGTATGGCCTAACTTATGAAGTGGTTTTATCAGCTCTTCTTCATATGAAGAATCAGCCAGGATCCTCTATCGAAGATGCCCTTGTAGCAGCAAAAGCTGAATGGGATCTTTAAAAATTTAGCAGTAGTAACACATAGAGATACTTCGACTGACTGTAAATCAGGTGTCCGAATAGGACGTGGGGGTTCGAGTCCCTCCTTCGATCAGAAATGGTCGATGTGGCGGAATTGGAAGACGCGCTAGAAAAAATACTCTTTGAAACTTTCTCTGCTTATTTAAAAAATGCTTAACAAAAAACTTTCAGTTCGAATGGGTATATAAAGTAAAAAGACTTATTATGAATTGCGAGAATTGTGGTAATGAACATGACAGATCCTATGGATCCGGAAGATTTTGTTCAAGCAAATGTGCTAGAGGATTTAGTACTAGAGATAAACGTTCTTTGATAAATGAAAAAGCAAGTAAAACTTTGACAGAAAAAGGTTCATGGAATAAAGGAATGGGAAATTTCTTGCAAAAAATATGCATTGTTTGTAATGAAAAATTTGAGGCAAAAGATACTCAAATTGGAAGAAAACAAAAATGTTGCGGCATAAAATGTTCTTCTAAATTAGGATATGGATTAGTCACGGATGTAAAAAAAATGTACAGAGTTTTATGCCAATTTAAGTTCAACGTTTATGAATATAAAGATTTTTTTAATTTGGATTTAATAAAAGAGCATGGCTGGTATAAAGCAAAAAACAGAGGCGATAATTTAAATGGAATAAGTAGAGATCATTTATATTCAATACATCAGGGATTTAAAAATAAAATTAACCCATATTTGGTATCACATCCAGCGAATTGCGAATTGGTACAACATTTTTTGAATAATAGAAAGAATACAAATAATTTTATTTTTATAGAAGAATTAATAAAAAGAATTAATTTATTTAATGAAGAATATAGCCAGAATAAATTTGATAGTAAAATATATCTTACGAATAAAGAAATAGAAAATATGTATATGACCCCTATGCCGATCGGTTAGGTGCTGGTCTGCAAAACCAGTTAGCCCAGTTCAATTCTGGGAGGGGTCTCTAAACTGTAGTAATGTCAGAGTTACTTCGAATGGGATCCGGCGCCTTAGGGCATGCAGCTTCGATACCTGCTCCTCCGACCAGATATTAACGGGGGATGGCGAAATGGCAGACGCACCGGAATTAAGATAATACTCTAGCGGTTTTTCTCAGTTTAACGCCAGTATGGCTCAGTGGACGACAGCGCCGCACTTGTAATGCGGATCCTTAAGGACGCGGGGGTTCGAATCCCTCTACTGGCTCTTAAACGTTCTTTGAAATATTGAAATTAATGCCCTGTGGTGTAATTGGTTTAACACATTTGGCTTTGGTCCAAAAGATTGGGAGTTCGAACCTCTCCAGGGTAACTAAAGTAAAAAAGTTTATACTAACTCTTATAGGGTTATTATTCAAAAATAAGGTTAGTATATTGTTCTTTAATGTATTAAAATATTTGGGGGAGCAACAAAGCTCTTTCGTTTTTCTTAACTAATGTTATAGTAAAGAATAGAGATACATCGTAAACCAGATTGGTGAAATCTCAGTAAGTTAGTGAAATTCTAACCTCCCCCACCAGTATAAGTTGTAGTAAGATATAAGAGATACTTCGTTTTGGGAAAATAAAGCTCTAATCAAATTTCTCAACTTAATTTCGGGGTGCGATCCATTTGCGAGAGGTTACCGGCATTGGAAGCCGGGTTATTGGAGGTTCGAATCCTCTTACCCCGACTAAATGTACTTTGACGTATTGAAGATAACAATGTTTTCCGGGCCTTACTAACTATCACGGCTCACTCGGGAAGCTTCTTGGATCCTTTGGGATCAAAATTCTCTGTATAATTAGTAGGATGCAGGGTTTTACGGGGTGTAGCGCAGTCCGGTAGCGCTCCTGGTTTGGGACCAGGAGGTCGTCGGTTCGATCCCGGCCACCCCGACTAAAGAATAATGTTTGTGTTCTTTATGACCATATGCCGGAACTGGCAGACGGGTCGGCTCGAGAGGCCGATTGCTAATAAGCTTTGTGGGTTCGAGTCCCTCTATGGTCACGCTTTAAGCAGGTAATATCATTTTTCGTCCCATTAGCTCAGTGGCCAGAGCACCAAGCGCTTGGAGGTCGCAAGTTCAAATCTTGTATGGGAAGACCAGATATTACCTTTATGCCCTCGTGTCGGAATAGATAGACGAGCCTGACTTAGGATCAGGTGCACTTAGTGCGTGAGAGTTTGAGTCTCTCCGAGGGCACAATAATATTTACTAACTTAAAAATAAACATTATGAAAAAAGTTAAAGTTTTTAAAACTTATGTAAGTACGTCAGTGGAAGATGAAATAAATTAATGGGCAAATAAAACAAATGCCAAGATTTTATCGGTTAATGGAACTTATGCTCAGTATACGGACGGATTGACAGTAACTAATGAAAAAGATTTCCACTGTCTTATTACTTACGTTCTCTATGAAAAATAATACGACGCTTGCCTTCTATTATGAAAGAAGATGTAAGTAGGAAGGAGTTTGAAGCCTATCTATGGGAGAACTTTTGATGATCTTAAAATGTATAAAAGTTAATAACGTGTAATAAAATTGACGTTTTTATATGATTTTGTCTATTATATTACACGTTATAAAAATAGCGCGTTATGCAAGCGGTCAACGCAGCCAGCCCTTCAAGCTGGTCCTCTTCCGGTTCAGGGGTTCGAATCCCCTACGCGTTACAGATCTATCTAGAAACTTTCAGTTCGAATGATCATATAAAGTAAAAAGCTTATTATGATTTGTGAAAATTGTGAAAATGAACACAATGAATCTTATGGTTCCGGAAGATTTTGTTCTTCTAAATGTGCTAGAGGATTTAGTACTAAGAAAAAACGTTCTTTAATTAATGAAAAAGTAAGAAAAACCTTTAAGAAAAATATTTCCCAAGGTATAAAAATGGGATATTGCAAGAAAAGTATTTTAAAAAATAAAATTTGTCCAACTTGTAAAAATGAATTTAAACCTAGAATAGAAAAACAAATATATTGTTCTCAGCCATGTGTTTATAAATCTGAAGTTTATAAAACTAAAATGAGTAAAGCTAATAAAGGAAAAACTGGAGGATATAGAAAAGGGAGCGGAAATACAAAGGGAGGATATTATAAAAGATTTTATTTTGATAGCCCGTTTGAAATAGAAATTGCAAAAGAATTAGATAGATTAAATATAAAATGGATTAGAAATACTAAAAGATTCTATTTTGTATATGAAAATAAGAAGACATATTGTATTCCAGACTTCTATATTAAAGATCTTAATTTATATTTGGAAACAAAAGGATATTGGAGAGGAAATAAGAAAGAAAAAACTTTAGAAGCTGTTAAACAAAATAATATTAATTGGAAATATTTAATGTGGGAGGACTGGAAAAAGGATCATTTGATTTTAGAACAGATGATATTGCAACTTTAATGGAAAAAAATATCCAAAAAGTATCTTATTTTGGAAAAAAATATTCAAAAGTTCATAAAAAGTTTTTTATTTTGAAAAATTATTCGTATATTGTAGGAGTGAACCAAAATTAAGGAAAATGAAACTGGATACTTGGTGTGTGGAGAGAAAGATCTATTTGGATTAGTGGAAAACATAGGGGATCGAATATTAGTTGGGAACCCAGAGGATATAAAAAATCTCAAAGTTCTAGAACTTCATGATGTGTATGAAGTAGCTCCTCGAGAAACGTACTTTGAAATTCATGAATATAAAGTTATAAAAATTTAAAATGAGTCAGTTGGGCAATTGGTGGCCCGCCGGATTGTAGCTCCGGTTCTTAATCGGCTTGTAGGTTCGAACCCTACCTGGCTCACTTTAATTAGGTTGAGCGCTGAACCTCCCCAGGGTCGGAAGACAGCAAGGATTAAGCAGCTCCCTAAGTCCTTTCAATAAAAGACAAAAGACATGACAGAAAAACCAAAACAAATTGTAATTCTACAGGGCCTCAAAGGAGATGGTCATGATGTATTTCTTCTTACCCCATCTTTTTGGAATAAGAAAAAAATGATCAAAATCTTAAAAACCAGTTCTATTCCATCTCTTTCAGAGGTGGTAAGATTTTATGGGTGGATGAATACAACCATCGGAAGTGGAGTTCTTAATAACCAGGTGAAAGCCGAAATGGACAAAAGATGAATTTAGGTGTTTATGATTACAAAACAGGAGAATTGCTTGGAACTTTTCTAAGTATAACAGAACGTAAAGACATAGGCCAAAGTGGCACAGCTAAAATTTGGTATGCTGAAGAAGATGGAAATATCGCTTTTAAATACCCTGAACAGGTTTTAGTAAAAGAAATAGAGGATTTCGGATGAGCGATTTCTTAGACAAATATTATCCAGGAATTGGAAAACAACTATTCCATAAGAGAATAGAAAATCTTAGAGAACTCCTGAAAACAGAAACAGAGGAGTACAAAAAGAAGTACAAAGAAATGCCGGAATAGCTCAGTTGGTTAGAGCGCCGCCTTAACAGGGTGGAGTCAAAGTATTTTTGAATATTGATTCAGATGTACAGAATCTTATTTGGAAATATAGGCAAGAAGTTGAAAATGAAAGTTGTAATAGTGATCATAAAAACAACGGAAAAATGATTCTGAAGGGTCGTAGGTTCGAGTCCTACTTCTGGTACAATTTTTTATAATGCCCGGGTGGCGGAATAGGCAGACGCGCAGCACTTAAAATGCTGTTTCCAGCTGGGAGTGAGGGTTCGATTCCCTTTCCGGGTACAAATGGTGGCACCGTCCTTAATTAGAGAAGGCATTCGGCATTTCGAGCATTAGCTCCTCAGCCTCCTCTCTTGCCTAAGTAGGTTGAAGCCCTTTGCGGTTAACGGATAATATCCTTACCAAGGATCCCCGCCTACTTTTTTAAAATATTTGGGCCCATCCTCAGTTTTGGAATGGGGTTTTGGTAGCAAAGACGTCCTCCTTCACGGGAGTAAAAAGCTACCCGACATGGTGATAACCTTAGCTTAGCGGCTTAGGGGAAACTGCAAACAGGGCGGTCCTGTTTTTGGGTTCGACTCCCAATGGGTCCACAAAAATGAAACAAAATGGGATACAAAGAAGATTTTAAGAGAAAAGAATTAGAACACGAGCTTTATTATGAAGAACTTGAACGTGAAAGAATGAAAAACAAAAAACAAAAAACAAAATGTTAAACCCAGAAAGAGTTGATTTACTCAACGATCAGTCAGAATATGGTGAGGTGGAGATTGAATTCACAGATGAGAATGCAGATTCTGTATTAACCATTGTATTGTCAGAACCTGATGCTGGAAGATTAGCTCAGATGATC
>SDBV01009471.1_pt1 | contig 12949 bp, 7 predicted proteins | sample 2277081 | NCBI WGS metagenome assembly SDBV01 (sample SAMN10402039, study PRJNA504765) | marine sediment metagenome | isolation source: marine sediment core GS10_PC15, 223 cmbsf | place: Arctic Ocean: Southern Knipovich Ridge | collected 2010
AGGTCCTCCGGAAGAAGTTCGACGAGCCGAGGATTCACGTGGCTCTGGTCTGTGCCGCGATGGGCTGCCCGCCGCTTCGGAACGAGCCGTACGTCGCCGGCCGTCTCGACGAGCAGCTCGACGATCAGACCCGGCGGTTTCTGGCCCACCCGAAGAAGTTCCGCATCGACCGCACCGAGGGCAAGGTCCGCCTGTCCCCGATATTCAAGTGGTTCGGCGCGGATTTCGTGAAGAGGCACGGGACCGATGAGAGGTTCACGCGCCAGGGGGCGGCCGTGCGCGCGGTGCTCAACTTCACCAGCGGCTATCTGAACGAAGCGGACCGGAGATACCTCGAGGACAAGAAGTACTCGGTCTCCTACCAGGAGTACGACTGGACGCTCAACGAGCAGAAGCCCGCCGGCGGCGACGGAACGAAGGCGACCCGTCCCGGGCCGGGAGGGAGTAAGGGCAAGTGACGGGCTCCGGTGGTGGTCCCGACTATCGCTGCAACATGGTCGTGTTCGGCGCCTCCGGCGATCTCACGCGTCGGAAGCTCATGCCCGCGCTCTTCAGGCTGGAGTGCGGGGGGCATCTGCAGGAGGGGTTTCACATCGTTGGCTTCGCACGAAGCGGCAAGACGGACGACGCGTTCCGGCGAGAGATCCTCAGCGCCATCGGGCAGTCGGGGGACGATGCCGCCTCCGCGGAGCTGCAGGAGCGCTTCGCATCACGCCTGCACTACGTCAGCGGAACGTACGACGACGCCGAGTCCCTGCGACGCCTCCGTGCGAGGCTGGCTGAGCTTACGGGATCGTCCGGCGCGCCGCACGAACTCTACTACCTCGCGCTCCCCCCCAGCGTGGCCGAGTCCGTCCTTCGATGCATGAGGGACACGGGCTTCGTCCCGACCGCCGGCGGAAAGGCGCTCGCCAGGGTCATGATAGAGAAGCCCTTCGGCAGGGACCTCGAGAGCGCGCGTCGGCTGAACGGCCTGATGGCCGGCTTCTTCGACGAGAGCCGCGTGTACCGCATCGACCACTACCTTGCCAAGGACTCGGTCCGCAACCTGCTGGTCCTGCGGTTCGCCAATGCGATCTTCGAGCCGCTCTGGGACCGTAAGTACGTCGATTGCGTCCAGATCACGGCAGCCGAGGAGATCGGCGTCGAGGGCCGCGGCGGCTACTACGAAGAGGCCGGCGTCGTCCGCGACATGGTCCAGAACCACGTGATGCAGGTGCTGGCGCTCGTGGCGATGGAAGCGCCCCTCGCGGGCGACGCCGAATCGGTGCGCGACAGGAAGGTCGAGGTCTTCAAGTCCATCAGGCCGCCGGCGCCGGGCGACTTCGTTCTCGGGCAGTATCGAGGATACCGCGAGGAAAGGAACGTCAAGCCGGACTCCGTCACGCCGACGTTCGCGGCGCTCAAGGTGAACATCGACAACTGGCGCTGGCAGGGCGTTCCATTCTACATCAGGTCCGGCAAGGCGCTCGCGCGGAAGGTCACCGAAGTCATAGTGAGGTTCAGGGAAGTTCCGCTCTGCGTGGTCGGCGATGAGAAGGTTTGCGAGAGCGTCCTGCCCAACACTCTGGTGGTAAGAGTACAGCCCGACGAGGGCACAGCGCTTTCCTTCTCGGCGAGGCTCCCCGGGCGAGAGGAGCGGATAACGCAGGCGCACATGGACTTCCGCTACGCGGATCTCGGCGCGGCCCCTTCCGACGGGTACGAACAGGTCCTGCTCGACGGCATCGAGGGGAAGCCTTCGCTCTTCTGGCGGGCGGACGGCATTGAGGCTTCCTGGCGCGCGGTCGCGCCGCTCCTTGATGCCGAGGTGACGACAGATCCGTCGCGCCTCCCAACCTACGAGCCGGGAAGCTGGGGGCCGGGTGAAGCTGAAGCGCTTCTTTCGAGGGACGGACGGCAATGGCTGCCATCCTACTGACGGGTGACGGAGTCGTGCGACATGCTTCGTCGACCGGGCTGCGGCGAGCTCGCTCCCGGGACCGGATGCCAGGAGGGGCGCGGACGTGCGGATCGAGGTGACGATATGAGAGGAGCCCGGGTGTAGGCTCGGGCGGCGACGTCTCGGCCATCGGAGTCAGAGTCGAGGCGCAGGGATACTGCCTGCTGGAGTTCAGTCGGGAATAGGATCACCGGGAGGGCGGCATCGGCTGCCGCCTAAAGAGGAGCGATACCCATGTCGGAACCCGCGGCGACTCCGGCGGCGGTCGCAGGAGGAAAGCCGCCGGCCTCCCCGCAGCGGCGTCGACTGACGATGTGGATCGTCGGCGCGGTCGTCGTGGCCGTCGCGGGGGGGCTCTATGCCGCATCGAGATTCGTCAACGTGACAGGGCCCCTCATAGCCGCTCTCGGGTGGATCCAGGGCCTCGGCATATGGGGTAATCTGGTATTCGGCCTTGTCTATGTGCTGGCATGCACCATTATGGTATCGGGGGCGGTGCTCACGCTCGGCGCCGGGGTCATCTATGGCCCGGTCTGGGGGACCGTCACGGTGTCGATCGCGAGCACGATCGGCGCGATGACCGCCTTCCTCGTGGGCAGGACCGTCGGCCGCAACTGGGTCGCCCGCAAGGTGGAAGGCAACCCCAGGTTCCACGCCATCGATGAAGCCATAGGCCGCGAGGGTTTCAAGATCGTCCTCCTCACGCGGCTCAGCCCCGTCTTCCCGTTCGTACTGCTGAACTACATCTTCGGCATCACCAAGGTGACGTTCTGGAAGTGCGCGGTCGCCTCATGGATCGGGATGCTGCCCGGGACGATCATGTACGTCTACCTGGGCTCCGTCGTGAAGTCGCTCGCCGAGCTTGAGGGCGACAAGCCGAAGACACCGGCCGAGCAGGTCTTTTTCTGGGCGGGTCTGGCCGTGACGATAGTCGTCGCGGTAATTGTAGGGAAGGTCGCGAAGAAGGCGATAGCCGGGGCAGCGCCTGGATGCGTCGATGGCGTAGGTCCTGACTGCAAACCTGCCGAAGGCGCCCAGCGTCCGGGAGGGGGCGAACAGCAGTGAGCGACATACCGGACCCGAAGCCGATGGACAGGTACAACCGGGAGCTCGTCAGGAGCGCGCATCCGGCCGGCCGGGAGAACCCTGCACCCGACGGCCGCTACAACCTGGTCGTGATCGGAGCTGGGACCGCGGGGCTCGTCACGGCGGCCGGAGCGGCGGGGCTCGGGGCCAAGGTGGCGCTCATAGAAAAGCACCTGATGGGCGGTGACTGCCTGAACTACGGCTGCGTGCCGTCGAAGACTCTCATCCGCGCCTCGCGCGCCGCCGCCGAGGTCCGCGACGCCGGCCGACTCGGCGTCAAGGTACCCGAGGGCGTCGAGGTCGACTTCGGCGCGGTCATGGAACGGGTCCGGCGGGTCCGTGCCGAGATCAGCCATCACGATTCGGCGGAACGCTTCGCCGAGCTCGGGGTAGACGTCTACCTGGGCGAAGGGCGTTTCACCGGGCGGAAGACCGTCGAGGTCGACGGCACGACGCTCGATTTCACCAGGGCGGTCATCGCCACAGGCGCGCGCGCCGCCGTGCCGTCGATCGAGGGGCTCGCCGACACGGGTTACCTCACCAACGAGACCGTGTTCGATCTCACCGAGCTGCCGAAGCGGCTGGCGGTTGTCGGCGCGGGGCCCATCGGCTGCGAGCTCGCGCAGGCCTTCGCGCGGCTCGGCGCCGAGGTCCACCTGGTCCACAGGAACGACCGCATCCTCAACCGCGAGGACCCGAAGGCTTCGGAGCTGGTCGGGCGCGCCCTCGAAAGGGACGGCTTGATACTGCATCTTTCGGCGAACACGAAGGGCGCGCGCAGAAAAGGCGACGCGAAGGTGCTGGTTGTCGAGTGCGGCGGCAAGGAGGCGGAGATCGTCGTCGATGAGATACTCGTCGGCGTCGGCCGGGCGCCGAACGTCGAGGGGCTGGGGCTCGAAGAGGCCGGGGTCGACTACGACAAGCGAGGCGTGAAGGTCGACGACAGGCTTCGAACGACGAACAAGAAGGTGTTCGCCGCCGGCGACGTCTGCATGAGGTACAAGTTCACCCACGCCGCCGACGCCGCCGCGCGAATCGTCATCCAGAACGCGCTCTTCCGCGGCAGGAAGAAGCTGAGCGCGCTCACCGTGCCCTGGTGCACGTACACGGATCCCGAGGTCGCACATGTGGGCATCTACGGGCACGAGGCCGAGGACTCAGGCATCGCCATCGACACCTACGAGCGCGATTTCGCTGACGTGGATCGCGCCATAGCCGACGGCGAAGAGGACGGCTTCGTCAAGGTCCACGTGAAGAAGGGGACGGACCGTATCCTCGGGGCCACCGTGGTCGCGCGCCACGCGGGCGACATGATAAGCGAGATCACGCTCGCAATGGTCAGCGAGGTGGGACTCGGCACGATCGCGAGCGTGATCCATCCGTATCCCACGCAGGCCGAGGCGATAAAGCAGACGGGGGACGCGTACAACCGCACGCGGCTCACGCCGTTCGTGAAGAAGCTCTTTTCCTGGTGGCTTGCCAGGGGTCGATGAGCGGCCCCGTGATCGAGGTGAACAATGGTCGAGCAGGCAGAGCGACAGGCATGTGAAGGCTGTGCTTTCGACAGGTCCGTCTCGGGCGAACACCTGGGGGGCTACCAGGTCGTCCTTCGGACGCGGGAGCACTCGTGGCTGGTCGATGAACCGCCGGGCGTTGGCGGGGACGGCCTCGCGCCCAACCCGTTCGACATGCTGCTCGCGAGCCTCTGCTCCTGTACGATCATCACGATCCGCTACTTCGCGACCAGGGATAACATGGCGGTCGAGAAGATATGGGCCGACTCGCAGATCAACAGACAGGGCAGCGGCAGGGACAGCACGTACCGCGTCCGGCTCGTCATCAAGGTCAGCGGCAGGATTCGCGAGGACGAGCTGAGAAAGATCGGAGAGTACGCCAACCGTTGCCCGGTCCACAGGCTGCTATCGAAAGGCGCGACGATCGAGACCGAGGTTGTGCTCGCATGAGACCGGCGCACGGGATGACCACGCCCAGGGCTCACTCCACCGGGGACCAAGGATCCCGGCCGCGCGGACGACTGATCGTATTCACCAGGTGGCCCGAGCCGGGCAAGACCAAGACAAGGCTGGTCCCTACCCTCGGCGAAGAGGGCGCGGCGAAGCTCCAGCGCGACATGACCGAGCACACCCTCGACACCGCGCGCCGTCTCGTTTCAGACAACACCGCCGAACTCGAGGTGCGCTACGCGGGCGGCAACCGGGAGCGCATGCGCGAGTGGCTGGGGTCGGGTCTCTCGCTCAAGCCGCAGGGGCGCGGCGACCTGGGGCAGCGTATGGCGCGCGCGCTCCGGTCCGCCTTCGGCTCAGGCTCGACCGCCGCAGTGGTCGTGGGAACCGACTGCCCCGACCTGAGGCCCCACATATTGGGAAGCGCCTTCGCCGGGCTCGAACACGCCGACCTCGTCGTCGGCCCGGCGACCGACGGGGGCTACTACCTGATCGGCATGGCCGCCTCGGCTGCGGCGAAAGCGCTGCCCTGCATCTTCGAGAACATTCCGTGGGGAACCGGCGAGGTCCTCTCCCGCACCCTCAGCGGAGCCGAGAAGGCCGGGGTCGAGCTCGAGCTGCTCGGGCAACTCGCCGATGTCGACCGGCCTGAGGATCTGGTCCGCTGGGAGCGCTCCCGGCGGGGCGTGGCGTCTCGCGAGGACGCTCAGCGTGTTTCAATCATTATCCCGGCGCTCAACGAGGCGGCCAACGTCGGAAAGGCCGTGGCGAGCGCCGGGGCAGGAGAGAACGTCGAGGTGATAGTAGTCGACGGCGGAAGTAGCGACGCCACGGTCGCCGTCGCGCGCGCGGCTGGAGCGAGAGTCGTATCGTCCCGGCGCGGCAGGAGCGAGCAGATGAACGCGGGCGCCGCTATCGCCGAAGGAGAGATGCTGCTGTTCCTGCACGCGGACACGCTTCTGCCGGAGCGCTTCGACAGGCACGTCCGCGGTGCGCTCTCGAGCCCGGGTGTGATAGCGGGCGCCTTCGAGTTCGGTGTCGATCTCGAAGGGAAGAGGTACAGGCGCATCGAGCGCATAATCAACTGGCGGTCGAGGGTCCTCTCGATGCCATATGGCGACCAGGCCCTCTTCGTGAGGGCGCGCGACTTCCGTCGGCTCGGGGGCTTCCGCAGCATGCGGATCCTGGAGGACGTCGAACTCGTGAAGAGGCTCCACCACTGGGGGCGCATCGCCATCGCCCCGGCGAAGGTCGTGACATCGGGGCGCCGCTGGCGGGAGCTGGGCCCATGGCGGGCGACGATCCTCAACCGGCTCGCGGTCTACACTTTCGCCATTGGCTTCCAGCCGTCGCAGATCGCGGGTTGGTATCATCCGAGAGGCGCATGATCGGGGCGTCTATGTTGGGGAGCCTTGTCTCGGCCGCCCCGGAACGGCATCGCCGGGTCCACCACTGAAGTTCTCGGCGACAACAGGGCAATGTAACCGGTCCCCCAAAGGGCTGGCGTCGATGTCCGGAGCCACCTGGCCGATGTCGTCCATAGTTTCGAGCTGGACTTCGAGTGAGACTTCATGCCGCAGCACATGAACCTGGCGGTCGAGATATCAGCCGGCGGGTAGCACCCCGAGGCGTGCCGCCTTCCGGAAGCAAAGAGCGTTAGCAGGGAACTCTACTTCCCATCCGCGAGCAGACAGGGCCCCGCGGCGAGCCAGTGAATGTTCTACGAAGGAGCATGCAGTCCGATGAGCCCTCACTGGGTGTGCGAGTCGCCTTAGCCCATGGGGTCGGCGGCCGAGCCTGCAGCACGGATGAGCCCCGTGTAGCATATCCGCGCGGAAGCCGGCTCTACGGTGCCGTCTCCGCGGTCGCCGGCGCCGGGGGGAGTGGAACGGGACGGGCAAGCGCTTGCGGCGGCCATCGACGCGCCGGCCAGGAAGATCAGCATGCGGCCCCTCATTTGGCGTTTCCTTCACCGTCGTGCCGCTGCTCGATCCCGGGCGTCGTTATCGACGCGGCATCAGCGGATCGCCCGAGCGATATCTTCCAGTCCCTGGATGCCCCGCCTCAGGTTCACTTCCCGCGTCCGCGCCCGGTCGTAGCGCCACTTGACGCGGACCTTCACCGTGTTGGACATGTGGCTCTCGACTTCCGCTACGATGCGGGGCAGGGCCTCCTCCTCGACGTGGACATGCTCCCGAATCGCCGGGATGGCCTTGGCTCCCGCACGTTTCAGCAGGTCACGGATCAGCGCCTTCTGCGAGGGCCACCCGCGGCGCGTGAAGATGCGGCATAGCACGGCGATGCGCTCCCGCGACAGGCGGTCCTGCGAGGCACACTCGATCAGGTCCGCCAGGTCCCCCAGCTCCGAGCGAATCTGCTTGATGTCTTCCCGCTCCTGCGCGATCCTCGCGAGCGGCATCTTCGACTTGCGCGCCCACTGTGGCTTCCAGAACTTCTCCTCCTCGTCCAGTGCGGTCAGGGCTCCGGCCAGTGTCTGCTTGTCCTTCTCGATGAAGGCGCGCAACGTCGGAAGCGTCTCGCCTCGCCAGCGCGTCAGAGTATCGCGCGCCAGGGCAAGCTGCCTGTCATAGAGCGGCCTCATGTAGGAGAGGTCGTGCTTGATGAACGGGTACCGGTTGCCCCACGGCCGCTTGACGTAGAAGGCGCACAGAGCCCGAACGTCGGCATCGGAAGGCCGGCGAACATTGAAGAGCTCGATCAACGCCGCCAGCTCCTCGAGCTCCGCGACGCGCTCGTCCAGCGCAGCCCTTTGTGCTTGCACGGTCTCGATCTCCTTCTGGATGTCTCGCTTCCTCCGCCTGTCCTTTTCCCCCTCCGCCTTCGCCTGCCTGGAAGCGATCCGCTCGTCGAACCCGGCCCGGAGCGGCGCGACCAACGGAGGAAACGCCTGGCGCAGGAACGGCACGGCCTCAACGCCCAGGTCCGTGATTCGATCGCGGATTCGCTGACGTTCCCATGCGCCCCACGCGCGGCTGGACAGGTAGATCGAGCACATGGACGGGATCGCATCTTCGGGCGGCCTCTCTCCCTGCAAACAGCGCACGGGCTCGGCGGTCCGCTCCATCTCCCGGCGCCACGTGTCGAAGAACTCGGGCGTGTCCTCCTTCCACCAGGAAGGCCGGGCCGCCTCGTCCGCCTGAAGCCGCCGGTACAGCGCCGCTTCCGATTCGCAGAACGCCTTCACCTTCGGCAGGGCTGCGGGGCCGATTCGCACAACGATCCGATGCGGGTACTCGATGATCGGATACCAGTACGAATCCATGCTCCCCCGCTTCCGCGCGGCGAAACGCAGAACGTCGGTCAGGTGCGCGGGGACGAACGGGTCCTCGGCGTAGCGCTCGAGGATCCTCAGGGCGGCGTTCGGCGGAGTGTTCGAGAAGAACCCGTACATGTTGAGAACCCTCGGGTTGTTCAGCGTGTCGATGGCCGTCTGGAGGTACGGCCTGCAGAGCTCGAGATGGGCCGACTCGGCGAGGCCGATGGGCTTATACTCCGCCGGCACGGTGCTCCGGCGCCGGTTCGCGGCGTCCACCAGCTCCATGCACAGTCGGGTACGGACCTCCGGGTCCTTGATACCGTGACGGACGATGTCCTCCACGTTGGCGCCGGAGCGGGCCATGATGGCCAGAATGTCGTAGACGTCCTTGTTCAGCACCTTGATGGCCTTGATGAAGCCCCCTGTCGCGTCGCGGACAAGAGGAGACGGATCGGCCGTCATCGGGCGGAGGAGCTTAACGATCACGGCCAGGTCTGCCGGCACGTCGGCGCGGTACTCGTCGCCGTCATGGCGATACATCCGTGTCAGGGCGTCGACGGCTCCCGCGCGAACGCCGCAGTGCGGGTCGGCGAGGAGCCGCTTCAGCAGGGGCAACGCCTCTTCGCCGCGCTCGGCCAGCGCCGCGGCGGCCCCGCTCGCCGGCCCGCCGCTGAAATGGCCCAGGAACCCGGCGATCTGCTCGAGGGCCATCCCCTCGAATCCCTGCTTGTTCGTCTCGGCGATGTAGTCCGGGCTGTGGGCGAAGCCGTCACCGACCCCGCCCTTGGCCAGGCCGAGCTTCTTGACGAGTTCCTTGTGGTCGACAAGCGGCTCCGGCTTCGGTCGCCGGCGATCCTTGAGTTTGCCCTCGCCCAGCCGCCTGCGGAGGCGCGCCGCCTCTTCCCGCTCCTCGCCGAGCATCCTTGCCAATAGATCAAGCTGTGTCTGCGCCGTGGCGGGCATGCCGCTCTGGATGCTCTCTTCGATGATCTCGAGCGTCGCCGCCGCGTGCTTCTCCAGGCGCTCGTAGGCGGCGAGCAGCTTCCCGGCGTACGCCAGGTCGCCGGCGGAAGCAGGCTCCGACTTCTCGGCTGCCTTGATGTAGTCGGTGAGGAACGTCCGCAGCTCCTTCCACTTCTTGCGCTTGTAGAGCTCTGCCGCCCTCTCCAGACCCCTGGGCGGGCGCGGGGCGAAAACGCTCTCGCCTCCCAGGATCTGCAGGCGACGTTCGGGCAGCCAGAGGAAAAGCCCCATGGCGGCGGTCATGTTCGGATACGTCCACCGGCTGCCGCGCATAAACGTCAGACCGCCGTCGCGCGTGCGCCCCATCTCGTAGGCCCACCGCATGTGGTTCATGAAGCCGTGAAACTCCTCTTCTGGCGCGAGGGCCGCACCGACCGGCCCCCAGGCGGCGCTGAAGATGGCCTCGGCGTGGCCGCGCTCGCGTCCCATCCACATGGGGCACACCGTCCGGGCCCAGCGCTCGGCCATCTCGTCCTCGCCCAACAGGTGGAAGGCGACGGCGGCCATGCTGTTCATGCCGTTGTCCATGCGACCGCCTCGCGCGCTGGGCGCACCCAGACCGTAAGGGAGATTGGAGCCGCAGAACTTGCCGAAGAAACGGATCGACCGCGGCAGCGTGTGGTCGTAGGGCTCGATGCCGCACTGCCGGGCCAGGCAGAGCCCCGTGAACGCGCCCAGGCCGGCGTTGTTGACCTCACCGTAGCCGCCGCCTGCGGTCCCCGGAGCAGGCACGTTCGGTCCCTTGCCCGCGCCGTGCGACCAGCTTCCGCTGCGGTACTGCGCCCAGGCGACCCCCTCGGCCTGGTGCCGGATCGCCGGAAGCACCGACGAATCGCCCGTCAAGAGGTAGTACTCGCAGAGGTTCGTCAGTCGGTAGCCCCCCCGCCACGCGCTGGCGCCGGTGTTCTCCTCGTATTCGTCCTTCAGGCCCGCGCAGAGGTGCCGCCGCGCCAGCTCGAGCGCCGCGTCGTCGCCCGATGCCATCAGGAACGTGGGCGTCCAGAAGTTGTAACGATGCCAGGGGTATTGGCTCATCACGAAGTCCAGCGCGGCCTTTCGGATCCGCCTGGACTTCTCGCAGCCGAACGGCCAGGTATCGCTGTACGAGAGCGTATCGCCCAGGTCGATCTTCACGTTCGTGGGCTTGCGGTCGCGCACGACATGCAGCGTGAGGATGCCGCCCAGCTTGGGCGATTGGCTCTCGGCCAGGGCGTTCCCCATCTCCGGTCGGGGATCTTCCGGGTCCTCGAAGAGGCGGCCGTTCGCGCCGATGATGGCGTCGTTCAATTGCAGCACGCCGCCCGCCGGCGACTCCTCGAGCACGTGCACGACGAGCAGTTCGTTGCGCTTGAGGAACTCGGACACGTACGCACCCGTGATCCCCAGGGGCAGAACCCGCATCCCCATGCGGCCTTTGGCCTTCCTCAGTTCGACGGGATCGAGCCCCGCGGCGCGCTCGATGGTTTGGGCATCGAACCTGATCTCGCGCGGCACGCCGGCCTCCGGCCTGGGGATCGGCCGGCAACGCATCTGGTGCGCCGCGATCTCCGCCGGCCCGGGGAGTCGGCCCAGAAGGCCGGAACTCCGCGAGAAGAGTGCCGCTTTGACGTCGCGCACCTCGCGGAGCGCTTGCTCGACCTTGTCCGGTTGCGCTCCCCGGGCCATGGCGGCCAGAGAAAGCGTGAGACATGTAAGCCATGCTCTCGTGCCGTACATGTGCTGACCACCTTTCACGCATCCCGGCTCCGGCGGAGGCCATGCCTCAATGGTAATGCACGTGGCCCCATGGCGGGAAAGGAGTCGGCATTCCGCGCCCGATCACTTCTTCCCCTTCCCTGACTTCTCGATCAGGTCCCTGAGGCCGTCGGTCGCATCCTCGTACCGGCGCGACAGGTCCTCCCAGCCCTCGGGCCTCTCCCGCCGGAGGCGTTCGATCTCGATCTTCAGCTCTTCTATCTTGCTGCGAAAGGCGGGGACGTTCTCCTCGAACGCGATCCAGCGCTCGACTCCGTAGAGCATGTAGTTGCGGTAGCCGAGGGCGTAGAGGTGCAGCACGCCCGGCATGACGCGCGGGTCGTTCAGGCTGGGGATGCCGTCGGGGGTTCTCACGCGGCGCAGCATGTCTCCCAGCCCGCCCACGACATCGCCGCCCTGGCCAGGCCCGAGGCGCAGGAGATACCGGCCCGCGGCGCTAATGTCAATGGGCCCCTCGAGGCGGTAGTGATTGAGCAGGTTCCCCGCAAGGGCCAGGGAGGTGCTGTCACCCAACGGGCTCTCGCCGAGGATCGCGTAGGCGACCGCGGTGTTGTGAGCGTGGGAATTGCAGCGGTACTTGCTCAGGCGCGCCGCGGCCGCGCGGACGAGCGCATCGTCATCCACCGCCAGCTTCCGGACGATCTCGAATACGCGGTCGTTCTCCGAACCGATCAGCGACAGGGACTCGGTGGCGGTGCCGCGGACCATGGGATCGGTGTCGTCGGCGCCGCGTGCGACGAGGTCGATCGCCCTTGCGATGGCGGGGGTCACTTTCTGCGGCTCTGCACCGTAGTAGTTGCGCGGGATCGGCCCCATCCAGTACAGGTAGCCCAGCGCCCGCAGCGCGCCGCAGCGTCGGTCGGGATCGCCGCTACCGGCCAGGCGCGTGATGATCGGGAGCACCGTCGCTTCCCCCTTGGCGGCCAGGGCTTTGGCGGCGGCGTGGGAGTGCAGCTCGGCCGGATAGCCGAGCATGGCCACCAGCTCCACCGGGCTCTTCGACTTCAGTTGATCGACGCGCTCTTCGAGATCGCCTATCGGCCAGTCGTCGGTGCGGAAAGGCGATGCGGGCAGGCCCGCGCGGTTGTAGAGGTTCATGCCGCGCGGGTCGAAGTGACAGGCGTAGCGCACAGCCACGGGTTCGGGAACCTTGGCGCAGCGCACCACGACCGTATCGCCCTGGACACGGGCTTCGGCTCGGTGGAAGATCCTGTTCTCGTCTGCGACGGCGAAGTAGCGCAGGCGGCCGTTCTCCTGCTCGACGGGCGGGCGGCCGACCTCCGGGATCCCGGCGACCATCAATCCACCGTCGGTATGGTCGAACTCGACAATCACGCGGTCGCCCTGCGTCCTGTGGCGCCTGTAGATCGGGCCGGACGATGCCCCGCCCCTGCCGTACACCTCGGCCAGCGCCCAGCGGGCGAGGCGCCCGGCGACCTTGCCGGGATGGTTCTCGACGTCGAGCGTCACGACCATGCCGGTGCCGTCATGCGGAAGCACGCGCCGCTGGCGATCGCGGTGGCCGGCCCAGGCGTTGAACTCCAGGTCGCCGCCGACCGTGTGCTTGTGGTAGATGCTCGGATCGTTGCGCTGGGTGAAGGCAAAGGCGAGATCGGGGCGACGGAACGCGGCGCGCAGACCGGCGATGAGCGCCCGCATCTTGTCGGCGTAGCGCGGGTCGCCCGTGCAGAGCGGGTCGCCGACGCTGGCCTCTTCGTGGATATGCAGCGCCCCTCGGAACGCAAACGGCGCGAGCGGGTGCAGCCGGCGATTGAATACGACGGTCGGCTGGGCCGGGTCGCCCGGCGCCGGGCCGGGCACGAGCGGCGGCTGGGTCGGCTCGATGGGGTCACCTCGCTCGATCTTCCGATCCAGAGCCCGTTTCCATCGCTTCATCTGTAC
>SDBV01009472.1_pt1 | contig 12949 bp, 8 predicted proteins | sample 2277081 | NCBI WGS metagenome assembly SDBV01 (sample SAMN10402039, study PRJNA504765) | marine sediment metagenome | isolation source: marine sediment core GS10_PC15, 223 cmbsf | place: Arctic Ocean: Southern Knipovich Ridge | collected 2010
GCCTGTCTAACGCGGGAGTATCCCGATACGCTTCAACCGAGATGAGGCGGCGATTACTACATCAAGGGGAAAGGGGCATGGCTTTTTGGGGAGCGTTTAGCGAGGGACAGTCGCCTTCGATGAAACCTCCCGTCTAGTAGTCGTCTCGTTTCGGTGCAGCGGCCTACTCGAATATTGAGCGCTCATGCCCTCAGTCTCTTTTCTCGCGGGAAAGGAACGGTGAAGTAAATGGCAGAGGAGTCCGTCCCCCTGACCAAAAGCGGCCTATTAAAACTGCAGGAAGAGCTAGATCACCTCGTAAACGTGCGACGAGCCGAAGTAGCCCAGCGCCTCCACGACACCAGGGACTGCGAGCCAAACACACCGGCGTACGAGGACGCCCTCAACGAACAGGCCTTCCTGGAGGGCCGCATCCTCACCCTGCAGACGACTATCCAAAACGCTGTCATCATCGAGAAGGCCCATGACCACCGACGTGTCCGCCTCGGCTCCAGCGTCACCGTCCAGGACCATGAGGGCGCGGCGGAGACCTACTTCATCGTCGGCTCCGCGGAGGCCGACCCGAGAGGGCACCGCATCAGCGACAGATCCCCAGCGGGTGAGGCTCTCCTAGGTAAGAGTGTGGGAGAGGACGTGCAGGTGAAGGCGCCCGCCGGCATCCACCGCTGGACCATCATCGGCATTAGCTGAACGCTGCAATCCGAAACGAAACAATGTGAACGATGATCGGCTGTTCGTTGATGTCTTCGAGCGTCAGAGCGGCTACCCGACGTTGGTGCAGGGCTCGTTCTGGGTGATGCTCCGAGACTGCCTGCTACCGCCAGCTGTTGGTGCTGCTCTGCAACCCTAGAACTGCCGACGGGAATTGTGAGGGTTGATCAGATAACGACAATTCATTACTAACTTACTTAGTTTTTGCCATGCGGTGGAACAGCATGCATCGCGATACTAGAGACGAAGGGGAGAGGAGCCGGTTCGTCTCCGCTCCAACAGGAGAGGTGGGCTGTCCGGGGCGGGCTGAGTTCGGACGCGCCGTCCGACACGATTCGCAGTGCGATGGGAGGCCTGAACGCGACCATGCGGAAGGCAGGCTCGGCCGTAATCGCTGTCGCTCATACTTGGCTTCGGGTGGTTACTGGCGTTCATGGGCGGGGCCATGCTGGCGTCGACGGATCCGGTGGTGCTGCGGGAGATCGTGCGCGATGAGCGGATACCACGATCTATCCGCCAGGTCCTCACGGTGGAAGCCGGAACGAACGACCTCGTAGTATTGCCGGTTATTCTCGTGCTGATCGCGGTCGCCGGATCGGACGTCGGTGGTTTTGGAGGTTGGCTCGAATTCGCGGCGAAGCTGGCTCTCGTCGGACCGCTGATCGGGATCGTGATAGGCGGCGTCGGTTCGTGGCTGATGACAAGGGTCGACGCGCACATGCCGGTGCGCCGCGAGTACCAAGCGCTGTACGGGATCGGCATTGTGCTCGCCTCATACACGGCGGCGGCTGCGGTGGGCGGCGACGGGTTCCTGGCGGCTTTCGCAGCGGGCCTGGGTGTGGTGCTGTTCAATCAGACGCTCTGCGATTGCTTCCTGGATTACGGAGAAGTCACGTCTGAGATGGCGATGCTGCTGGCGTTCGTGTTGTTCGGGTCTGTGCTGTCCGGGATATTCGCTGAGGTGGACGTGCTGCCGACCTTGCTGGTGGCGGCGATCTTGATATTCCTGGTGCGACCGGGAGTCCTGGGGATCGTGTTGGCACGCGCGAAGATGAGTCTGGAGGCGCACGCGTTCGTGAGCTGGTTCGGGCCGAGAGGGTTGAATTCGTTGCTGCTGGCGTTGCTCGCCGTGCACGCAGGAATTGACGGTGCGGAGCTGCTGCTGGCCACGGTCGGGCTGGTCGTGCTGGCATCTACGGTCGTACACGGCGCGACGGCGACGGTCGCCAGCGGATGGTACGAGCGGCGGGCCGAACGCTCGACCCTCGTGGAGGAGCGTGAGGCCACGGCGGCCGGACTGTTCGAGCACGACGAGACGGCGATCCAGCGGATTAAGCCGGAGGAGCTGCGCGGCCTGCTCGACACCGAGAAGCCACCGCCGCTCATCCTGGACGTACGCTCACCTCCGAGCTACGAGCGCGACGGTGGCCAGATCCCGGGCAGCGTTCGAGTGCCCCCTGACCGGCTCCTAAAATGGAACCCCGGGGATGTGCGCGACCGGTCAATCGTCGCTTACTGCACCTGACAGAGTGAGGCGACGAGCGTCCGTGTGGCGCAACAACTACGGAGCCGGGAGCTCAACGTGATGGTCCTGGAGGGCGGCTTCAACGCCTGGAAGGCGCGCTACAAGGTCGAACCCCTGCCCGCTCTTGTCACCAGCGCCTAGTATCCGAGGCTCGGTAGCGGTCCAGGCCTGGGTGCCGTCGCGTGCGCCGACCTAGAGCCACTCGACGTCGTCTGCGAGGCAGGTGAGTTTGGTCGCGGGTCCGAAGGTGGCTATTGCTGACTTCAGCCGCTAGCGCGCCGCCCTACAAACCAGCCGAACGCGGCGGCTGTGACCAGGGCCAGCCCTATATCCGCAATCAGGAGAAGGCCTCCAACACCGAACCCGGATCCGATGCCCGGAATCCCACCACTTGATGGCAAGCCGGCCACGACGCCAGAGTTCGCGGAAGGCGTCGATGTCTCGATGGCGTCGGGGGTGGCGGACGGGGTCGGCGTCGCCGTGACCTGAGCCGTGAATGCGGGCAAAGCGGTAGGTGTCGGGTCGCCCGCTGGCTCTGGACTGGCAGTCGCGGACGGAGATGATGTCGGAGCCGGGGTGAACGAGGACGCCTGCGTCGGCGTCGGTATCAACGTGGGCGCGCTCGACTCCGAGGGCGTCGGGCTTGCTTGTGTGGCTGCTGGCGACGGCGGCGCTGTTGGCGTGGGTGCAAGAGTCGCCGTCGGCGTGGTCGTGACGGAAGGCGTAGGAGTCGCGGTCGGCGCGGAGGTTGGAGGCGGCGCGTCCTCAACCACAACCACCCGTGCCTTCATGGACAGACCGTGGATTGTGCAGAGGTAGTCGTACGTTCCGGCGGTGCCGAAGGCCTGAGTGAAGGTGGCGCCTGGAGGCATGAAGCCCGACGCCCATTCGGGGGCAACGCAGGTTGCACCGCCCCACTTGCTCCAGCCAGACCCGCACTCAGTAGCGTCGTGAAAACCCGCAGAGTTGGTCCACTCGATAGAGTCGCCGACGTGGATGGTAGTTTCGCAGTAGATACTGGGATCCACGTCATTACCGAGCGCTGGATCGCAGAAATAGTTGTTGCCTTCCACAACGGCCACGGTGCCGTCGGATGCCTCGGCGACCTCTGTACTGCCGGTAGGAGAAAGGTACACGCCCAACGCTCCGGTCAGAAGCGTCAGAGCGATGAGCGCCCCCAGCACGGATGAAGTCCTCAATTGTTCCCAGAAGATTCTCATGATCTCCTCCTAACTGGAAAGGTCACCTTTCAGAAGTGAGCGCGCTTCGAATCGCCCCGTCACCGGTATCATTGAGATGGCGGCGAATTGCGGCGGCGCCAGACGCGTTCCCGAGCTCCGATAATCACAACGAGGATCAGCACCAGGGCGACCACGAGTACCACGAGCCACGAAAGGGTCCCGCCTGGTGTAACAGCGTCGCCGAAGGTTGAGGGCCGGTCGTCGTCTGGCGGCTGGTTCTGACCAGCGACGGCAAACTGGCAGCCGTTTGCTTTCTGTTCCGAGATATCGATGCTTGACGTCGCCAAAGCCTCCTGGCCGTCGGATTGGCGCAGTGAAAGTTCGGCGACATAGTTGCCGGGGCCGGGGTCAAAGGGAGCGTCAACTCGCAGAAATGTGCTATCCGCCGGAAGCACCGTACCCAGCTCGACCGGGCGGGAGAATACCTCGGAGCCGGCGTCATCTGTGAGGATCAGGGTGCCGCTCGCCTTGGTAAGCGCGCTGCCCTCGTTACCGACGGGAACCTGGAAGTAGTTGCTCCCCGAATGCTGATTGAGGCATATCTCTCCCAGGGTGAGGCGCTCTGGAGCCGGGCCTGGGACCTCGACCACGACGGCCACCCCGACTCTTTCCACCACCGCGGCGCCGAGACCCTGGCTCGAACCGGATTTGGGCGGCGCCTCGGCCACCCAACCCGCCACGTGATCGCCGGGGGCTGCGTCAGAAGGCACCTGCAAAGTGAACGGGACTATGACGTCCTGACCCGGGCTCACCTCCAACTCGGAGACGCTGGCCCGCAGCCATGAGCGTGTGCCGCTGAACTCCTCGTCCTGGTTAGAGAAAGCCGTGCCTCCGTTGATAGCCGTCACGCCATCCGCGGCGTAGAGCTTGAGTGTCACCGGCTCCGCTCCGCGGTTGATCGCTATCAGCTGGTCCTCGACGACCGCGCCGGGCTCGAGCACGTAAGAGAAATAGGCCCCGTCGGGCGAGCCATCCGGGCCAGCCGGCCGAATGCCGAAGGTGACGGAGCCCTGACCGTTGGCAACGCTAAGAAAGCCCCCTAGGGCAAGTAGAACCGTCCCCAGAATTACAAGTCTTAAAGTCGCCGTCATCGGTCTGCTCCGTTTCTGCTAGCGGTGGTTGGGCCATCCCGCCGCGAATCCATTCGCCAGCGGGATGGCCCACAACCTTATTCCACTTACGGCCCTGAGTTGATGCTTACCGTTAGAAGTGCGTCGTAGTCGCCGGCATAGGTCTCAGCCGGGACGTTGAGGCTAAACTCTGGTGCGAAGTGGTATTCGCCCAGGCCTTCACCGACACCCGCCGACAGCACCTTCAGGGGGGTACTGCCCATTGGCTGGAAGGTCTCGACCGTGGAGTCAGGGTGCTCGTTCCCGGCCTCGATCTCCATGTGATGTCCGTCGATCATGATCTTGAAGTTGTCGGTGCCATCCACCGGAATGGAGTTGGCTCCGGAGTTGAACTCGGAGGAGGCGACGGTCAGGTTCCAGCCATTGCCAGTCCCGGTAGCGTCTCCGGCGTGCCAGTGGTCCGCGTGCGTCTCGATGAGCTGGTCCCGGCCCATGAGGGTCAGCTCGCCCATGTCTACGGCCATCGCCATGACGAACAGTGTGCCACCTAGAACCTCAAGGGTGACCGCCGCACCGCCTGCAGGGGTCTCCGAGACATTCAGGATCACGAAGTCTGCCGCGCCCCAGTTGCCCTCTGTGTCTAGTCCGCGAACGAACACGGTGTGAGCGCCCAGCGAGAGACCGCTGGCGTTGATGTTCGCCGTAACTCCCTCGGACACCTCGTTGAAGGCGCCGTTCGAGGCGGCCATGGCGGTGCCTGTGCCTTCCGCGCCGACAGCGCCGATGAAGTATTCAGCGGCAGCGATGTTCGATCCGCCGGTCGCTGTGTCATCGACGGTGGCCGTCACTGTCACGGTGCTCGCCCCGTCGGTGGGGTTCGGCACCACAGCAGTTCCGCTGGTTGCGGGCCCGTCTTCGTCGGCAACAGGCGGCACGTCCTCAATCACAACCACGCGTGCCTTCATGGACAGACCGTGGATTGTGCAGAGATAGTCGAACGTCCCGACGGTGCCGAAGGCCTGCGTGAAGGTGGCGCCTGTAGGCATGAAGCCCGACTCCCAGGCGGGGGCCACGCAGGTTAGGCCGTCCCACTTGCTCCAGCCAGACCCGCACTCAGTAACGTCGTGGAAACCTGCACTGTTGGTCCACTCGATTGAGTCGCCGACGTGGATCGTAGTTTCGCAGTAGATAGCGGGATCCACGTTATTGCCGAGCGATGGATCACAGAAATAGTTGCTGCCTGCGTCAACGGCCACGGTGCCGTCGGATGCCTCGGCCTGGCTTCCGGCTCCACCGAGTGTCAGGATCGCAAGAGCGGCGACGATCAACGCCACACCCTTAAGGACCAGGGCGATGCGCGTCGCGGCTCCGAATTTCGTCCCCATTTGATTTCCTCCCTTGTTCTAGCTATTCCGTTTCTCTGTCGAAGGTCTAGGGCTCGCTGCGGTTACATGCCATGCCACCTCCTATGAACACGGCGGTGCTGACGATGAGCGCCGCGGCGGCCACCAATAAGAAAATGAGATTTCGCGCGATTGGCTGATCCGCGAGCGGCGGCCCTCCACCGTTTGGAAGGCTGGTCTCGCCCGCCACAACCGGCTCCTGGGACGAACCGGAAATCGGTTCTTCCACTACTGGATCAGAGTTGGACGAATCGTCAGGCACTGCGGGCTGCGGAGACGGTTCGCTTGCGGTCTCGACCGTGACCTTCCCCCTCATGGTCTGGGGATGAATGACGCAGACGTAGTAGAAGACCCCGCCTGCGTCGAAGGAGCGCGCGTAAGAACTGCCCTCTGGCACGACCATGTCGGAACTCCAGGCGGCACTGCCGCAGGACGTTCCGAGTTGCGACCAGTTGTCGCCGCACTCGAAGACGTTGTGAAGGCCCTGGACCATGTTCCACTGGATAGAGCCACCCTCGTGTATCACCGTTTCGTAGACGCCGCCCTGATAGCTGGCGTCTCCGAACCACTCATTCCCCGAATCAATGGCCACGACGCCGTCTGACGACGAAACACGTTGGGACGCCGCCGCGGGTGAGACGCTGGGTGCCTCGATCGCCGCTTCTAACGCCGATCCCTGGGCTTCGATGTCGAAGCCTGGTTGAGTTACCGGGTCGGGATCTGGTGCAGCGACCACGATCGCAGGTGGCAGGGTGATTTGGCCTTCGGGCGCCGGGGCGCCAGGTGAAATAACGATCCGCCCCACCGATTCGGGGTTGTGTCCGTCGTGGTAGCTGAACTCACCCTCGCTACGGAACGTGTATGAATAGGCATCGCCCGGGGCCAGGGCCGGGGAAGAGGGCCTGGCGCCGCCGTCGCCGTTGACGCTGTGCTCGGAGCTGCCCCGGTTCATCCAGGTGATCGTCGTACCTGGGGGCACCGTCACAAGCGTTGGCGAGAATCCACTGTCTGTGATTTCGACAGGAACGGGCTTCGCCGAGGCGGCAGCTGATCCCCCATCCGCCAGTAGGGCAAGCGCTAGCAGCAAACCGATCGCTGGCAGAATTAGTAGTCGCGGCCTGAGCATGTGGACTGCCTCCCTCTGAGCTCGTGTCTCGCTCATTCCGAGCTTCAGCGCGTGCATGACAGGCCCATTGTGAAATTTGTCACGTAAAGAAGTTGTTAACGCGCGTGCGAAACCTGTATCAGTCGCGTAACAGAAGGGGGCTTGCGAACCCCAAAGGTGTTGAGAAGCCGGTCACGCGCTCCGGGCAGGCTCGTCCGAGGCGGTGAGGGCAGAGGATGAGTTGGCGCGTGTCGAGGAGCGCTACGAGCGGCCGTGCGTCGAGGCAGATGCATCGGCCTCGGTCACGAACATGTAACCGATGCCGGGCCGGGTCACTATTAGCGCCGGGCGAGAGGGATCTGGTTCGATCTTTCGTCTGAGACGCAGTATGTACATCCGAAGGCCGTCATACTGCCCACTGTAGTCACTCCCCCAGACCAGCCTCACTAGCTCTTCCTGGGTCATGACCTTGCCACCGTTCGTGGCCAGACCATGCAACAAGCGATACTCAGTTGACGTCAACCGAACCTCTTCGCCGCTAACACTCACTCTCCGGGCCGCGAAGTCGATGGCGAGATCGCCGCATTGCAATCCACTCTCTATGAGCGATAGCGAAGACATGCCGGCTCGCCGGAGAACTGCATCCACCCTGGCCAGCAACTCCTTGGCCGAGAATGGCTTCGTAAGATAATCGTCAGCACCGGCCGCGAACCCGCGGACTTTGTCATCTTCCGTGCCGAGAGCCGTCAGCATGATGACCGGTACGGTCGAGAAGTCGCGCACGCGTTCACAGACCGTAAGGCCATCGATGCCAGGTAGCTTGAGATCGAGAATGACGAGGGACGGCTGATCCTTTGCGACGGCGTCAAGAGCGTCCTCTCCACTCGCCGCGCAAGAAACTTCGTATCCCACTGACTCCAGGTTGTAGCGGATGAGTTTAAGATAGCGAGGCTCGTCGTCTACGACGAGGATCCTGGAGTCCATCATTAGTTGCTTCGTCTTTCGTGTTCGAGGCGCCAACGCGCGCCTGAGGACGAAGCAGCTTCCGAGGGCCCATCGTCCGATGAGTCTGGCCGCACCGGTGTTGGCGCAATGGGCAACGTGAACTTGAAGGTGGCGCCAACGTCACAATCGGTTTCGACCCATATCTTTCCTCCATGAGCCTCCACGATGCCCCGACAGATCGTCAGACCCAGCCCCGACCCGCGAGACGAATGATGATCCGCGGTCGCCCCACGATAGAAGGGCTCGAAGATCCGCAGAGCATCTTCTCGTGCGATGCCCGATCCTTCATCTCTTACGGTTATCAAGACGTGGGTATCACCAGGGTCGACGTCCACGTTCACTGGCTTCCCATGCGAATACTTCAGTGCGTTATCGATCAGATTGTGGAGGACTTGCTCCACGCGCCACTGATCTGCCCACACATCGGGTTCCTCAGGAGGTGCGCTCACGTCTATCCGTTGGCGAGGAAGCGACTTCTTCAGTTTGGACAGCGTGGGTTCGATGATTTCGCTGACCCGTACACTGCACGGGTTCAGGTCCAGATTGCCGGAGTGGAGCTTTGAGGCATCAACCAGATCATCGATCAGGATCGCAAGCTTCTCGCTCTCTTCCTCAACGATCTCCAGAAACTCCCGCTTTGTGTCCGGAGTTCCGTCATTGTCATCGCGAAGAAGGGTCGATACATATCCCCGTATGAAGCCAAGCGGTGTCCTCAATTCATGTGAAACGCTAGACATGAACTCGGACTTGAGCGCGTCGATCTCTCCTTGGGCCTGCGTCTTCGCGAGGTCTCGCGTGAGCCGCCTGTTCTCGATAGCCGCGCCCATCTGAGTGCCGATTGTGGTCAACGCTTTCATCCGCTCTTCGTCCGGTGCCACGCCGTCACGCGTTCCCAGGTACAACACGCCCTCGATCCCCGTTGGCGACTCGATTGGAACGATCGCGACGGTTCCGAAATCTTTAGCCAGGCAGTCTCGCCGGGTTCTGCGGCTGAGCAGTGAAGACGAACCAGAGAAGGCCTCCCCAGTCCCGGCAACGTGGGCGCATGGGCACTCACCCAGCGCCGTGCTTCTATCTCGGCATGGGTAGGTGCTGAAGGCGCCGCAGCCGGCGGCCGGCAGCAGCTTCTCTCGGCGTTCATCGAACAGTCTGATAGCACCGGCTTCCATACCGGCGTGCTCCATCGTGATTGCGAGGGAGCGCTCAAGAAGCTCATCAAGGCTCCCAGGCTCGTTGGCTGACGTTGCGATTCTCGTCAGGGTGCTAAGCGCGCGGTTACGGGCATCGAGTTCCCGCGTACGATCCTCCACACGGGTTTCCAGCTCGGCACTCCATTGGCTGATCTCGGTCAACGAGGACTTCAGGCGCCCCCTCATGATTTCCAGCGCCTCACCCAATCGGCCAATCTCTCCTCCTTCTTCCACGCTAAACGGACCGTCAAGATCGCCGCCAGCGATCTGGTCGGCCGCGCGGGTGAGAGCGCGAACCGGCCGGACCAGCAGCCTCGCCACGACGAGAGTGATGGCCCACAGAAAGGCCAGCGATATTGCGCCAAGCATCACTATGTTGTTGCGAAGCTCAGTCACGGGCGCCAACGTCTCCGACTCGCTTCCCCCAACCGCGATGCTCCAGGGGACGACCGTCAGATGAGAAAGCGCCATCACATGGTTCTCGTCGGCATCCGAATCCTCTTCCAACTCACCTTCTCGCGGCTCGTGGGGTACCGTCTCGACGCCTTCTAATCCCTCGCTCTGCATCCGCAGGTAGAACGCAGGGTGGTCTCCCGGAGCGAGAAACTCTTCGGTCTCCGTGGACACGAGCACCAAACCCCTCCCATCAATGAGTTCAGCATGCCCGGTATGACCGATTTTCGTCGCCTCCCTGAGTGCAATCAGGAGATCCGAGTGTGTTAGGTCCATGACGCCCACGAGCATTCGAGAGTCTCGTTCCGGCGTGTTTGCTATCGGGAGGACGAAGGCGACGGATGGCTTGTTCGTCAATGTGTCTAAGAAGGGATCTGACACCCTGGCCGACGCTGAAGATGATGGGCCCTCATCGCTTTGATCAAATTGGACCAGCTCGGGTGGGAGCGCCCGAACCAGCGGTGCACCGGCGAGGGGCTGGAACTGCGAATCGAGCACGTAAACACCCGTCCACATGTCCCCGAGGTCGTTGAGGATGTTCTGCAGCGATCCCGAAGAGATTACCGAATCGCTATCGGCATCGAGTGCAGTTGCGGAGTCCTGTAGGTCGAGCATCTCATGGGCGATCCTACTGTCAACTTGTCGGGTTGCCATTCTGGCGATGAGTAGGCGCTCCTCGAATATCCGATCGCGACTATCGTCGACGATCCGGAGAATCATGAAGCCCAGAACGACGAAAAGGATGACGAATCCCACGCTGACGGCCGCAACGAGGCGCGGCCACAGGTTGATTCTGCGTATCGTGTTCAGGCCAATCATTACGAATCACATTCGCCAAGCTCAGCACTAGCCTAAAACGCCTTCGGGGCCGATGACATCAGCGAGATGGCCTAGTTGTGACCGGAAGTATTGCCCAACTGCCATCGGGGAGTTCCCAAGGCACGAACCACCAATCGAGTTGACAATGAACCCTTCCCCCGCGTGCGCCGCGCGCTGAAATGGGCGCGAGATCAAACTCCTTGACCTCTAGGCTCTGGCGGCGAACAGCGCGTTGCCGGGGGAGAAGGAGACGTGGCGGCGCGCAGCTTGCTCGCAGTTGTAGCTGGCAGCGTAGGCGCGTCAGCGAAAGGCGCTTGCTCACCTGGCGGGTCATCCGGGGCGAATAGCCGATAACTGATGGCGAAAAGGCGCGTCGCAGAACCTGATCCGTGCCGAGGGTCGGCGAGTGATTCACACCAAGCCGCACAACATCGCGGTGTCTCGGAGGCATCACACTAACACCGGTTAGCGTGCCATCTATCGATGGCGCAGATGCGGCTGAAAGGGCAGATCCCTCAGACGCTCGCCTACTCCGTCGAAAATGGCATTTCCGAGTGCCGCGGCGACTGGGACGATGCCAGGCTCCCCAGCCCCGGTAGACGCTTGATCTGGATCACCCACCAGGACGACGCCGATGTTCGGGGCATCAGTAATGCGAGGCATCCGGTAACGCGCGAACCCACTGTTGAGCACGGCACCTTTTCGAAACTCCACAGCCTCGTACAATGCCGTGCCCATCCCCATGAGGATGGAGCCCTCGACCTGATTGATCGCACCGTCCGGGTTCACCGTAAGCCCACAGTCCAGCGCAGCCACGACTCGATTAACGACGACCTCCGACCCCCTCACATCGACATCGAAGCACGTAGCCACGTAACTGCCTACGTCCGCCCCGATTGCAACGCCCACTCCACTCCGAGACGGCGGTATCGTGGGAGTCCAGCCGAACTGGTCGGCGGCCCGTTCTAAGACTCTCCGGAAGCGACTGTGGGTCAAGTTCCGAAGCCGTAGTTCCACCGGATCGACACCGACGGCTGCGGCGATCTCGTCCATATGAGTCTCGCGGGCGAAGTGATTGACAGCTCCACCCAATGAACGATAAGAGCCAACTCTAAGCGGACTATCGGCGGAATGCACCTTGACGCTTACGTTCGGCACGTCATACGGGGTGTCGGAGCCCCTGCGGCCAATCTCGGCCCTCTGACCAGCGTGATAGGCCTGATATTGCCAGGCAACCAGCGAGCCGTCCGACTTGAAACCGCTCTTGATCTGAATCAACGCGGCCGGGCGAAAGGAACCCCACATCGTATCCTCAGCCCGCGAGTTGGCGAGGCGCACCGGCCGTTCCGCAACCTTCGCCAGACGCGCGGCTTCAAGGGCCTCCGGATAGTAGCTCTTAGCACCGAATCCGCCACCGATCTCCGGCGCGATCACACGCACGGCGCTCTCTTCGATCCCAAAGTGCTGGGCCAGTTCGGTGCGCAGGCCGAAGGGCCGCTGTGTGCCAGCCCAGACTGTGAGACGTCCGTCACTCCAATCGGCGACAGCCGCCCTCGGCTCCATGGGGGCGTTCGTCACGAACGGCACGAAGTAGGTGGCGTCCAGGATCTGATCAGCGCTCTTAAATCCTTCATCCAAAGAGCCCGACTCCTGGACAGCGACCACATTTCGAGCTGTGCGCAGGAGAAGATCTGGCATGTCCAGGTGCGAGAGATGCTCGCGATCTTCTTCCCATTTCGACGTGACAGTTAGCACAGCCTGCTCAGCTTGCTCATCCGACTCAGCGAGCACTGCTACGAGATCGCCATCGCGTATGACTTGAACCACGCCGGGCATCTGCTCAGCGACTGATGTGCCAATTTCGACCAGACGCCCCCCGAAGGATGGAGGCCTCAGCATCTGGGCGAAGAGCATCCCCGGGAGCACCACATCCTGTGCGTAGATTGCCTGACCAGTGACTCGGGCTACCGCATCGACGCGCTGGGCCGTTCGGCCCATGAGGGTGAATTCGCCCGGCGGTGTGAGGACTACGTCGTCGCTGATCTCTCGGCGGAGGTTGTTACCTGCCAGCAGGTCCGAGTATGAGAGGGAGTGCTTTGGATCGCTTCGCGAGATGACATGGCCGTTGCTGCAGATCAGATCGCCCGTCGGCAGATCTAGGCGCGCGGACGCAAGCTCAAGTAGGACGGCCCGCGCCGTTGCGGCGGCCTTCCTGAGTTGAAGCCCCACGATTCCCGTTGACTGGCTGCCGAAAGTGCCCATATCCCAAGGCACCAAGTCGGTATCTCCGAGGATTACCTCTACATCGCTCTGGGACAATCGGAGCTCGTCGGCCACCTCGAGAGCGAAGCCGCTTCTGACGCCCTGTCCGTACTCAACCTTTCCCGCATACGCTTTGACCTCTCCGGCCGCCGTCAACAGCAGCCA